>Ga0247742_10002197_pt1 | contig 12935 bp, 11 predicted proteins | sample UWRJL208509C2_FD_180944 | JGI IMG/M metagenome (GOLD analysis project Ga0247742, IMG submission 180944) | Plant litter microbial communities from Arlington Agricultural Research Station in Wisconsin, United States - UWRJ-L208-509C-2 | ecosystem: Environmental > Terrestrial > Plant litter >...
TCTGTGGAATCCGCGCTCAGCGCTGAAACTATTGAAAATTTCGGAGAGAAATGAGACCGCGATGAAATGCGGAGGAACTTCGTGGAGAACGAGTGCTGTATCGTTCCAGAGTAGTTAGGCCAATATGTAGCCAACATAAAAGCATTCATGCGAGAATTGGCAAGCCCGTGCCATCCGACCTTAAGATAAATTCTTCAGGCCGGCTCTATTCAGCGCAGAGAAAGGGTATTCCCGTGCTCTTCTTGGGATTTTACTTACCTTGGAACAAGCAGGGTCCAATGAAGAAGCTCACAAAAATCTAGACCTCTGCCAGCGATGCTATATAGCAGTATATGTCTTCATGTCATGAGCAAGTTCTCTACAGACAGCGTAGAGACCTTTTCTAGCGAACTCAGAAGATCGAAGGTACCCAGAATATTCGCTAAAAATGATAGCGTTTCAGGCTCGGTCGATGATTTGAATGAGTAAAAGTCACGCCAAAGATTTTTCTGCGATCCCCTAAACCTTAATCATGCCAGTGCTAAGTAACTTTCTAAAAAGTTCTGGCTCTCTACTCTTCTTAGTATCTGGCCACGGGTAAAGAGAAACTGATATCGTCAGGGCCCAATTTATATTGCTGCTATTGAGCCAAGAAGTTGACACAGAACAATAGCCATCCACTGGCAGGAAACTGTCAACCTCAAGTTGTAATCAATAATGAAGTACGGCGCATTTACCCCGCCTCGAGATCCCTCGCTAGAAATGGGAATGGCATCCCAGTGACAAGATAGTAAAGATACGCTTCTCTCTCTGGCCATAAATTTAAAATTGAACGAAATCACGACTCCGGTAGCATATACTCAGAAATCCTGCCATTATCTGGATCCTGTAGAAATCCCATCGTCGATCTGGCAGTCTCAGATCTCTTTATATCGCTGTTGGTGGGGTGAAATTCACTTAATCTTTCAACCTCCCCGCAGCCCCGCACCCAACCATGGACGTCAAAGTGATAAACTTGAGCGCTTCACTAGCTTCTGTCAAGGTTAACTTGCATTCGGATAAGGTTGTCAAGCATATCCAGGCTCAGCTTGCGGACCCGATTGTGAGAGCGAAAATTCTCGCCTCACAGACTCTCTATGCTAGCGAGCTCGCTTCGGAGACCATTCGCATTTGTCGATCGTTTGACGACGCGGAGCAGCAATTGCAGCAGCTCCAGAATCAAAGCGAGCCTTGGGTCTCCAATTGGGTGCGAATACGCCGGGTAAGTATTTCCTCTGCAATATGTGGCAGAGTCCACTGACACGACCAAAGGACTACATAGATATGACGAAGAAAGCCCTTGCGGTTGAAAAAATGGGAGATGGCTACTTCTCTGGTAAATCAATCCCAGACAATGTTCCTTCCGAAACTGAGAAAATCTGAGAAAATCTTATAGACTTTAGCAAAAACACCAACAATATTGACTGGGCTGAACAGAATTGGCAAGCTGCTAAAGATCAGATTTCCAAGTTCTTATCGGTGAGAATCACCCTCCGCGTCAAACTTTGACCTGTTCGACCATACTCAGAATTTCTTTAGAATCCAGTGGGATCTGAGCTCGAAACCGAGTCATCTAATGTCTCGCAGGGATATACCAACAATAGGCGCATGGTATCTGCGTATAAAGACGAGTTTTTCAACTTCGTCTCAGAGATGTCAAAACAGTGTGACGAGGCCCAAGCCAAGTTGCACAACGATATGGATGCTCTCAGCGCAGAAATAGCGAAGTAAGTGCTCAGTAGTCCTTTCTATTGAACGCTCATTCAAATTCACTTTCACAACAGATATCAATCCACAGTAATTACCTTGTACTAGACCGCATACTTTGGTCTAATCTTCGTCACAGGCTGCTCAAATCGAGCGCGCCCTTCGACAGATTGCCGGAATCCCGTCCTGGATGACTTGGCTTATCTCTGAAATTCTAGATGTATGTGACTTACGTTCCTCTGATTCTCCTTGACAAAGAGTTTATCATTCGCAGGCCCTCGGCATTGCGAGCGCAGAGAAAGCACGGCGTATGCTTGATCAGAATTACGCTGACCAACAACGTCCGTATTCCTACTATTCGCAATGGCTAATATTAATCTAATGCATCTACCAGGTTTGAGAGAGAAGCAAGATGCAGTCAGGCGTGAATCAGAGCGAGTTGTTCAACTCGGAGCAGCTCTTGTTCGTAGTAAAAACATCTTGGTGGTGTTGACGACCGACGTTGCCGATATCGACTCTCGCCTGGATCAATTTGCAAGCCAATGGGCGCAGGTAAGTGATATATAGGCTACGCTGTACACAACTGATAAGGATTCTCAGCATCATCACGATATTGTCTCGATTTCAGCCGATATGGCAGCCGCTGGTGACTCCGCAACCAAAAGGGTCAGTAGATAAATCAACGCCTAAAGTGGTCACTAGTCTAACAATTTTTTCAGTCGTTGATCAGTCGCCTTAAGCTTCTCGGGAGCTCTGTTGACGCCCTTTTGTCTGCCATGAAGTCCTACTTTCAAATGGTTGGTGGCTCTGGATTGTTCAATTGATTCACCCAGTTTAATCTGAGGTGCCAAGCACGAATCGTGCACCTCACAAAGCTGTCCCTTCAAATTGTTACAAACCTGTAAAGCTAGCTGAATCTAATATATAGTGGCAATGTCTTTGACCAATGCTTATCTTTTGCCTCGAGCTTGGGACGCAGAAATTGATATCACCGCAGATCTGCCACATATTAAATGTAAGTTTTTTTTTTTTTGAAGAACCTTTCAATCTCATATGCGACCCAAAGTCAGACGACCTAGAATCCGGACAGTCAGGGTGACCTGCATGGAGTTTCGTTAGTATTCGAGATCTGCTGGCGGCCGAGTGGTGAAACTCCGTTTTTCGCGTTGACACACCTTTGACGGCCAATTCCACCGTGTATTGAGTAACTGCGGGGTTGAAATTAGTGAGAACTGAGATAGATCTTCTCAATTTATACATTTTGGTGAGGGTTGCAATATGCAATGCGACCGGTTGCAACTACTAACCGTCGCCATAAATGATATTGCTCAAGCTATTGCGCTACATTGATCTCACAAATACTTTTCTGTGCTCTTAGATGAGGAAATCGTCAGATATCGGCTAAGTTCTGCACTCTGTTTCAAACCGTGTTTGAGACGAGACGCGACGCGAGTGGCACGTGACTTATATAACTTGGGGAGATTTGAGTGGGATTGCAGTTTATTTATTTGTTACAATGTTAGTGGGATCATTGTAATCCCATGCGACTCTTTTGGCTAGATCTCGCCAGCTAGTGAGCAATACATTCTTTCTTACATTATAGCTCCCGTTTTTCTGAAGACATTGCAATGATTACATTTCTTTCTCTCAGTTTCTTCGCGGCGCAATTGACTGACCGGTGGTCACACGCCTAAGTCAAGATCAGAGCTCAGGAAAGCAGTCACCCCGCCGACTTCTACTTTTGGGGTCTGACATCGGAATGGCGTGCCTCCCGAACTTCTCTCCCCCCATCCAGAATCAGTAAATACAAAGCTATTCAGGTCCATCAATGACATTAATCTGACTACTGCTTCAGTACTTGGGCGTATCTTTTCAATGCTTTCGGAAAAACTCTGTAACCCACAAACTTCTGGCGTTTGGGACTAGTGGACACATTCTTGGGTCTTGGATGTCCCTTGAGCGTATCGAAATGGAGGTCTTGCTGATGCAATTTCCGCTCGACCCAAGCTTTTAAAGGTGGAAGATTTTCGTATACCTCTGAAGAAATCACTCTCATCTCTCAGTCTCGCTGACTACCATGTCTTCTCATACTGATCTCCCTCCCAACTACGACGAGCTCATGAAGCAGCTCAAAACGCTGGAGCACGACGGGATGAATCCCGACGTGAAAGCCAAAGTTTACGCCGCAATGGCTGAGGAGACCACCAGCTCCAAAGACGACATTGTCAACGAGGTCAAGCAACTCGCGGTCCGCGCTGTCGCCACAGACCATGCTTTTGAAAACATTCGAGTCCAGCTGATTGCCATCGACCAACACAACTTTAAAGACAAGTTCGGCAACCCGATCGCAAAATTGCAACCGACTTGGGTCAAGTACCAGAAGGCGAGTGGGTTTGTACATTGGCTGTTTTTTTGGTGTTGACCAAATCAATTTTACAGCGATACATCGATCTCCTCTGGCGATCTCGTGATGCTGCTACCATAACTGAAGCCTACCTTCGTGGTAATATCTCCTAACAAAACCTCCTTCAATCCTAGCTTCATGGACAACCTTAGATCTTACAAAAGTCATCATTCCCCTCATTATGGAGCCTGACTCAACACACGAAGATAATTTAAAGGATCTCATCGCGTTCAAGAAGGTACGTCACGACCTTCCAGAATTTGTATCCCTTGACAAACACCTTGAGGCAGCGAGCGAACCCCATCAAATCGATGTCACATTTCGAGGAGGACAACTTTGCAAAGCTTCAAGCCGACGTTGCGGCCTTTACAGAAAATTTCAATTCCTTTGCCGAAGACGAGGGCGTAAATCTCAGCACTCAGATCACCGCTCTCAAAAATGACATTGCTGGTCTTCAGAAGGAGTTGAAAGAGTGAGCCTTTATCCTTCTTAAGCTCTGTAATTACTCACGAGTACCGTCTACTCCTCAGCTGTGACAAAATTGTATTTTTACTCAACTAACCGTACCTCGAAAAGGTTCTTGACCTCGCTCTCATCGATTTAGGTAACTCAAATGGGTATTGCATTGGGTGTAACTGCTGGAGCAGTCGGCATCGGTCTCATCGTCGTCTCGGTCGCAGCCCTTGGACCTGCGGCGCCCATAGCCGTGGTCAGTATACTTGTGAGTTTCACCAACTTTAAATCTATATCCCGAGACTTATGCCCTCTTAGGTCGCTGGTATAGGCGCAGCAATTGGCGAGATATCCCAGCTGATAGTTGCTCTTGTCAGGAAAGCCAGTAGGCATTCAAACCCCGTGTTCCCCGCATATTGTCTCGACTGATGATTCATATTGTCAGAGATTGAGGGTGAAATTGCTGACAAGCAGAGGGAGATCGAAGAAGCGAATAAACAGCTCAAACAGCTTGCTGAGGCAAGGTTGAAGTTGCAACGCATTGCTGAGGAAGGTGGGGACTTTTTTGGACGGCTGGATAGTTTCACTAGCATTTGGGACATGGTGAGCGCCTTGTCAGTATAGCAGTTCAGTCACCGGGTCTTACGATCTATTCGCAGGCTGCGCAAGACGCTGACTTCATCAGTGAAAACAACCTTGCACAGATTCACACTGACAAGGTGACAGTCGTAGACCTATTTCCCCGTCTATTTCCCTAATTATTTTTCGATAGATTGCGAAAGCAAGATGTCAACTCGTTCAGGCTTCTTATAACGCGCTTGCGGATGCGTTGGCTTACTACGCCACTGCTATTGATAAGTCGGATCTTCCTCCCACTGTTGATGCTCAGAAGAAGTAATGATGAAATAAGATGTATTCGTTTGTACAACTGTATGTAAACTTGTTGTATGTTGATGGCGGTCAATTGTGTTTTGACCCTTGCTTTAGCCTGGCAAAAGCCTGGAGAAGGGGTTGTGAGCGGATTGAACAAGCCGAATGCGTTGTGGTCAGAACCCATTGCCGTCTAGACTGGTCTACTTAGGAGCACTGCCACCTAGCCACTTTTAAGGTCACGCACAATATGACCACCATCAGAGTAAGTTCTAACAACCGACCACGTCCAGACTCGACACTGGCATTCGGGCCGTCGGAGGACGTTGGGACTGTGGTATCTAAACGAATAGCGAGGGAATAAAAGTACAAGACAGTCAGTGGGAGGGAGCACACGATCCTGAATCTAGAGTACGGCACTCAAGCTCAAGTCTCAGTTACTCAAGGTTACTCAGTACGAAGCTCCCGGTCCTGTCATTGTCAATCACGGATCGCTCCCAGATTTAGAGCACGTGACTATTGGCTGCCAGGTAGCCGACGCTGAATTCTTTTCTTTAATTTCTGGTGGTTCATCAGCACCAGCTCACGTCACGACCGTCAAGCCTCGTATGGAACTCACAGAAGTTCGTGCTTTCTTCTCCGTAACGACTCTTCACCCACTTGCTTTTGTCGAAGGTGACGGGCCCGGGTATTGCCTACATATGCCTTGGAGGCTTTGTCGTTGCGGTATGTCCTTCGGCAAAAAAATCTCGTCATCTCTTGTGTTAATGACAATCCAGTTCTCTATGTTCTCTCTCCTTGCAAGAGAAAAAGTAATCATCCTTGTATTTGTCGCTATTGGTTTTCATTCTAACTGGATTCATCTCAGATCTACGTTAATGAGGTGGTTCTGGGGACTTTGTTTGGGATTCTCATGGGACCTCACTTTGCCGGTGTCTTCGATCCACGCTCTTGGGGAAAGTCAAATGAGATTACACTCGAAGTAATGAGGATTGTTCTCGCAACTGGATTGTTCGCTATTGGGGTAGAATTACCGAAGTCGTACTTGGCAAAGCATGCGAAGAGTTTGCTGACGATGGTGATACCTACGATGGCGATTGGTTGGCTGGTGGTCGCAGGTACGCTCACTACATCTTGTGTCCACTCACTCTTGATCATGATGTTTGTCTAGGGCTTGTTCATGCACTATTTCCCAGCTTAAACTTTGTCTCATCCTTAGCAATCTCGGCCTGCTTGACTCCCACAGATCCTATCATTTGTGCCGCGATTGTTGGTGCGTATCTTTCTCAGCGTCTTATCTTGGTCTCAACTAATTCCTTGTGTCAGGTGGAAAATTCGCTAGAAAGCACGTTCCTCTCAACCTTCGTCAAATTCTATCCGCCGAATCTGCAGCGAATGATGGGCTGGCCTACCCGTTCTTGTCTTTGGCCATATATCTCACCATAGATAGAACACGAGGAATCGCTTTTACACACTGGGTTCTCATTGGGTGGTTATGTATGGACACCCTTCTCCATTGTCCTAACCATCTCACAATAAAATACTTTTTAGATCAAGTGGTGCTTGGTGTAGTGTTAGGCGCCGTGCTCGGTGCGTTGCCCGACATTTCTGTCCTTCTGGTATACTTATAGCTCCTTAGGATTGGCTTTCTCGCATTTAATGAAATTCACGCACAAGCGGGGTTTCATCGACCGGGAATCATATGTCGCGCAATATCTGGCGCTCGCGGTGTTCATCACTGGCGTCGTCAGTACTATCGGTAGTGATGATTTACTTGCCGCATTTGCCGCAGGTAAGCACTGCTTTGGACTCTCGACCTTAGTATCAATGTGCCATGACAGGCAGCGCAATATCATGGGATGGCGACTTCAACGTGCACACAGAAGGGGAGGTCTTTGCATCAGTCATTGATCTGGTCCTAAACTGCGGCTGTTTTATATATATTGGCGCATGGCTGCCTTTTCACGCATTTTCTATCCCGGAGCTTGGAATCACCCCTTGGCGCTTAGTGGTCCTGACAATTGGAGTGCTGGTACTCCGTCGGATACCTGCAATCCTTCTTCTGTTTAAATGGATTCCGGAGATTAAATCGTGGCGAGAAGCTCTGTTCTGCGGTCATTTTGGTGAGTCACATCCACGAAGTTTGCACCTGGTTTCTAAATATCAACATTGCGTACAGGTCCAGTACGTAGTACTACAAATGTCCTATTGGCCACTAACTAACATATTTTAGATGGGGGTCGGTGCTGTTTTCATCTCCACGTTGGCGATTCATCGTCTGAACGAACCCACGGATCCCCCGATAACACAAGAAGACTACCTCGCCCTCACCCTCCAGCCAATCATCGCGTTCGTTGTCCTGGCGTCAATCATTATCCGTGCGTCCAAATTTCTTCTCGTGGCTTCTCTCGTAACGAACTTTTTTACAGACGGCTTATCAATCCCATTCTTCAGTTTCGGAAGGAACGTCTCTCGAAATGTCTCCCTTTCGCACACCTTAACCAATCCTTCATGGTCCTATCCCGAGTGGTTGGTTGGTATCAACAGGAACCCATCCGTTCCAGGACCACCAGTTTCCCCTTTAGAAACCGCTGTTTCTCAAGATACTCCAGGCCTAGTAGGCCAGCAGGACGTGGTTTCGGAAACTTCTCAGATTGGCACCCACATGCCAGCAGTATCTGCCGCACCTTCGGACACGAATATTTCGATATCACAGGCGGAAATCGCAGAGATTCCAGAACCAAAACAACCAAAAGCAGTTCATTTTCCATCGCCTTAACACTAGAAGAGCTACTCTATATGCGATTTGGGGACCGTTCTTTACATAGGATACGAAATATGCACATTTAGATTTGCTTTTGAATTGTCTTAGACCACCATTGCTATGTTGCATTTTGTTGTGATAAGAGAGTATTTGATCGGATCACGTTGTGTCTATCCGGATTCGCGTCCATCGCAGGTACATTGTACACTCACGCTGCAATAATGGCTTTCGCCCAATCCCCTTGGAGTATCGGATACATTCGGCGTACTGACTAGCATATAGCATGGACCCCAGTGATTTTGACCTTCGATTCTAGATAACAGTGCTCGCACTTGCTCGCGGACGTCGAAAACTCTATATTGCTGGCGCTCATCTTATGCATCCACCCTCGGGGGTCTTCTGGCTGATCCACTGAAACTGTGTCTGCGTTGTGCTTGTGCTTTCTGGTCTCATACTCCGATTCTCAGCACCCCAAAACGTTACTACTTGGTTTGCGCCTTTGGTTGTTACTTGCCTAGTCAAGTTTAAGCTCCGGAAGAGCCTGGGGGTTATATTTCAAAACCCCAACGTGTTCGCAAATTCGGCGCCGGTGATATGCGTAACTCATTCATTGGGTCATTTCGAATTCAATGCCCAAAGATCTTTGGCAAGTGTCAGATGCACATGCCAAAGTAGTTTCGCCTTCATTTCGGATGACTATTTTCTGAGTCTCATCAGTGTGGTCGACCTGTTCGACTTAAAGCGTACTCTACGTACCATCATGGAATTTTTGTCGTTCGTGGTTCGTCCTAATCCTGGTCGACATGCTGTAGGAGTTCTGCAGTCTGCATTGAATGTATTCTGCACTAAGTCCTATGGTATTCGTGGTGCCGTCAAGACCTTCTCGAAGAAGGGGAACCCGACGCCCGTATGGTTCACTGAACACCGGGGCCGGGAGCCGAACCGAGGGGCAAGCAGGCAACCTCTTCGTCCCGGGCCATCCCTGGAGAATCTTAGTGAAGCCAATATGTTTGCATGATCTTTTAATCTGATTGTTGATGCCGAGTCACAGTTGGCCCCAGCCGATCAATGTACCTGTATCCAAGCTTTTAGAACCCTCTTTCAAGTTCGAATTCAAGACTTGGGGCCTTCCACGTTCTAAAGGTTCCGGTCCCCGAATTCTAATAATTATCTGCGGCTGGTTCAAACTCAGTGGCCGCGGACAACTGGGTATCAATGCGTGTGATCAGTTTCTCCTTTCATGTTGCCCCAACGTTTTGTTGGTGATTCAGGAACAATGTACGCGATATATCATTTGCCACCCAAAGCAAAGTCCTTCGTCTGTCCAATACCTGCAGGCAGACGTCAAGTCAACTGCAAATCAACCTCGGAACCAGGGACACGTTGGCGAGACCTGCCTTCTTATCACTACTCAGAGGACCTGTGAACTGCACCGCAGCCTTTTCATATAGACTGACTACTGAGACACCAATGACTGCTGCCAGCCCCGCTGCTGCTCAGACTTCTATGATGGCAAACGTCTGACTTGGCCTATCTGCGCTGGTACTTGTAGGTCCAATGTGTGGATGGTGTTGGTATTTTTTAAATAATGGATCAAGTCCACTGTATCAGTGAGCGAAAATTTCCCGTAACTAATCACCTACTGCCCTGTTGTCTCCGCTAGAAACAAAAATAATCCATTCTTGGCGCTTGCAAAGGCTTGCCATCTCACTCGTGCATGAGAGAAGTGACACGTTATATCGGCGCTATTCTCTTCGTACTCAATAACTTTCCTGGGCCAAAGCGATCCGAGACATTCATTTACTACTAGATCTTGTTTTTGATCTCAAGGTGTATGTATTTCTTTTGGTCCCTTTATTGGTGTCCGCTCTCGCCCGTTCCTGTGAAATCTTCCTATGTGAATGCTACGCTCGTCCACGGGACCTCTGTTCACAATGGCAGGTCCTAAATTAATTAGTGCTGGGATACATCATCTATAAATTCTTAGGAGATGTCGAGGCTGGAATTTAGAGTTTTCATCGTGCTGACTGAACGTGACTTCTCAAGCGTGGATAGCCCTCAGGGCCGCGTTGTCCATAGCCTACATATGTACACCTCAGGGAGAATTTTAGACGTATCACTCTCACGAATTGCGTCATAGAGGACGTAAAGTATTTCAGGATGATTCTTCCCACTGGCTCCATGTGAGGTAGGTTGCAATTAGATAACATCTGGTGTTAGATACGCCCTAGTCAACGGTCATTGCCCAGGCCTGTGTCAGCCTGTCAATATTCACAATGGATTTTATTCGCAGTTGCGCGGTGAGGAAATCTGGGGTACTTATGTCGACTGGTCGCCTGACTGAGCATGAGACCCGCCTTCCAAGGACAATCAGAGACGTCATGAAAGATGCATGCATGAGGCAGTGGTTTTGATTATCGTTGATCTCTATTCCGGTTAAATGCGTATTGTGCATTGTGTAGCGCAGGTAGCGCTTTACTCGCTTGTGAGACGTAACCAACTAGCCGGATATCGATCACTGATAATGAATCAAATTTCTTGCTATCTTATGCATTAGTTGGCCTAAAAACCTACAGACAATTCGAAGTCTTCATAACTCTGGTGGCGATCAGATGATGGGTAATATCGGGAGTTATTTACTCGCAGTGTGAATCCGCTGCGAATCCTCGACGCGAAATATTGACACTCAAAAATAGGGAGCCAAATTTGACCCAGATAAATTGTGATAATGGTAAGAAAAACGGGACAAACTGTTCCGATGCTATATTGACTACTTCAAGAGGTTCTGATAGCGGCGAACCTCGGTATATAATGTGCAAGTTACGTCCATGCAATAATGTGGTATATTCTTGTGTTAAAAGCCCAGAGTTTGAGACGACCATAATTTAGAGCAAAATCGGTGACTGATCGAAATTCCTAGAGAGAAAGAAAGAGACAACAAGAGTCCCAAGACCGGAATTTCAAGTGACTAGAAAGTGCAAAGGGAGAGCACTAACACACAAACAATAAGATTTTTGGGTCTCGTGTTTATGGTCGACGTCTGAGAGGCTTCTTGACGGAGAAAAAGCCACCAGACGCTGAGCGCTTTGAGCGTGCGCCACACATTCAAAGCCTGGGAACTTCCGAAATCCATCAGCGTTACTAAATTTGATCATCGAACAAAATAAATTACCAAACAAATATGCCGGCATTCGAGGCCACTCTCCTCTCCCCATCATCCCGTAGGACGCGGCACACCTCACGTACGGCTCAAGAATGGCCCATGTCCCATGCCTACGCCTGTTTCGGCTAATGACCACCTCCTAGAATTCACGGGGATGGCAGTACCATCTCGGACTAGGGCATGGTAGGCCGGCACGCAGGGATTCGCAACGCCGCCACTGACAGTCACCATCTAAAATACGAATTCTGTCACTATCGGCGCCTATTTCAGGGACGAGCAAATGACTTACGTTACTCGAAGGTTGAGTGTATGCGCTCACATGGCCTTCTGTATTCACGCTATTCGAATGTCGAGGCGGTGCATAAATGCCATGGTCGCGACTGAGGTCCTGATACCCTCGCCCAGGGTGCATATATGAAGTGGGATGGTACCTAGAAACCGTTGGGGTATCCCCTCCGAGTCTCCCGGAATGTGGCATGGGAGCTGGAGTAGCATGGTCGTGTATGGCAATTGGCCGACGGTGGGCAGCTTCATCTGGGCATTCAGCTGGACCATAGCGATCCCCAGGGTAGTGCCCGTGGTATGTTGAGCGTCGATTTTGCTCTGGAGGAACGAAGTGGGTTGGGTGATGCGGTTTTGAATGGTGAGTAGGCATGTTGAGGAGCGGTAGCGTTGGGGAAGTATGTGTATGATGTTGATGCGGCTGGGGATGAGGAGCGCAAGACCGATCCGGACTCGCTGGAACCTGGTACGCTTGCTGCGGATTCTTCCTCAGGTACGGATGGGAGGTGGCTATTTTTTGGGTTAATACTCGGTTTGTTGGATTCGACAACGTCAACATACTTGGATGTAGCCTTGGACTGCGTTGTGGAAGACCTCCATAAGCGAGCTGTACTCTTGGGGCAGCGTCGTGCATCGATTGTTGAGAATCATCGGCCTCAAGAGAGGCATAATGGTGGACCACCGTATCCCATCCCAAAGAGGAAGAAGGAAGGTGCACATTCGGAGATGTGGCTAAATGTACCTGCCGTTGTTCAAAACCCCTTGTCGTCCGAGACTGGGTGGATTGCGACCTCGAACACTCGCCAGGCTGTATCTCCGCGGGCTGGGCCACCGTAACAGCTTCATACGTTTCTGGGCTATCGTTGCATCCAGCATCGGCCCACGTCGTGCTGTGCTCGTCATCGCCAATATCGTCTGAATCCTCCTGACAGCTTTCTATCTTGAGCTCTGCCTCATCATCATCTCGATTTAGTTGAAAGCTGGGCGAAAATGGACGAAGCTGTGATACTTCGTTTACTCCAAGACCTAGTGACCCACTCGACGCTTCGAGGCTACTCGGTATTTCCTCCCCCTTGGCTCGGTTCCCCTCATCGCTATCGGCGCCGACTACATCCAATTGGAATTCAAATATCAGGGGCTCCTCGTCTAAAGGCCTCGCCTCACCACCGCACCAGGACGCAGCACCAGGAATAGGTAATCCATGTCCAACATCTCCATTCCCTCCCTTCCCCTTTGCGATCGCCTCTCCATCTTCACATCCCCCAAGACTTAGG
>Ga0247742_10002198_pt1 | contig 12932 bp, 18 predicted proteins | sample UWRJL208509C2_FD_180944 | JGI IMG/M metagenome (GOLD analysis project Ga0247742, IMG submission 180944) | Plant litter microbial communities from Arlington Agricultural Research Station in Wisconsin, United States - UWRJ-L208-509C-2 | ecosystem: Environmental > Terrestrial > Plant litter >...
GATAAGGATATTGAGAGGGTGTATGGGGGTGGGAAGGGAGGGTATTGGGATGATTATTGTCTTGCGATGTTTTTGAGGGGGGTTTGTTTGCGGTATTTGGCGTATCCGGTGAGTTTTTTTGTTTTTCTTTCTTTTCTTTTCATCCTCTACCTTTTCTCTCCATTTTCTTTCCTTTCTCCCCGTTCCATTCTCTCATTCGACTGTTTGCGTCATTTACCCCGGCTTCTCTTTTTCGCTCTCATGTTCGTGCACACGACACGCTTGACTTTGAAGCATCTTGAATTCGTGTGAGGGCGGGCTGACACCTCCCAGTCCTACGATGGAAACTCTACCTACACCATTGACAGGCGTTCTCGACATTGTCGTCGCTGTTGTTGTAGTTTTGGTGGAGTTGAGTATGGGATCTGATGGTGTCATCCTTTCCCCTCCGAAACGACCCGATGCCTCTTCTCGAAGTCTCATTTTCTTCCTCTCCGCTTTGTTCTCTCAGGGAGGCAGAACTGACCTCATCTCTCATCCTCTTTACAGGACCCCGACGCGGATCTATCTGAGGAATCTCAATCCGACTTGTCGTCTACAGGGATAACCAAAGAATCAGCCTCCAAGGGCACAGACTCGCGCTCCCCGCGCTCGAAATGGCGTACCTCTTCTTGGGCATCACACATGCCCCGCGGTCCGTCATCGTCAACAAGATGCTGCCCGAGGTGGACGGTCTTTTGTCTAAACTGGATGGGGCTGAGTATCGCGAGTCTGAGGCTGGTGGGGGCAAGGGCAAGGGCAAGTGGAAGAGCGATAAAGATATTGAGAAGGTGTATGGAGGTGGGAAGGGAGGGTATTGGGATGATTATTGTCTTGCGATGTTTTTGAGGGGGGTTTGTTTGCGGTATTTGGCATATCCGGTGAGTTTTGTTTTTTTTTGCTCTCTATGTTCTCATTTCGTTTCTCCTCGTTCTTTCCTTACATTCGACTGCTTGCGTCATTTACCACGGCTTCTCGTTTTCGCTCTCATGTTCGTGCACACGACACGCTTGTCTTTGAAGCACATTGAATTCGTGTGAGGGTGGGTTGACACCTCCCAGTCCTGTGATCGCAACTGTACCTAGACCATCGACAGGCGTTCTCGACATTGTCGTCGCTGTTGTTGTGGTTTTGGTGGAGTTGAAAATGGGATCTGATGGTGTCATCCTTTCCCCTCCGAAACGACCCGATGCCTCTTCTCGAAGTCTCATTTTCTTCCTCTCCGACCGTCCGCTTTGTTCTCTCAGAGAGGCAGAACTGACCTCATCTCTCATCCTCTTTACAGGACCCCGACGCGGATCTATCTGAGGAATCTCAATCCGACTTGTCGTCTACAGGGACAACCAAAGAATCAGCCGAAACGCAAGCTGAAGCGTCTTTCAAAGCCGTGTTTGAATATGGGTCCAAGATCGAGTTGGATCATCATTTGGTGTACCATGCGCGTTAGTTTTTACTACTTTTCCGACTTGGGTTTCGATACTGAAATAACACAGATTATGAACTCGGTCGCCTCTACGCGTCGCAGTCCAACACTGCTGCCGCTAAAACGCAGTTTGACCTTGTGTTATCGGGCAAACCACTCGAAGTTGGGCCGAGTGGGAGGAAGGGCGGAGGGAGGTATAGCATGGAGGTAAGTTCATGTTTGTTTGATCTTGCGCGTTTTGAGCTCATACTTCTCCCCCCGTTGCAGAATGCGCTCCATATGAAAACTCATTCGGCGCTGGAGGCGTTGGGGAGGAAAAGGCTGTGATCCTCCCGACGGCTACTGTATACATGGACTATTATAACTACGCCATCTATCTATTCGACTATCTATCTCATTGCGCCCAATGTACAATTTCACCTATCCAAAGCCACGACGACGTACCGTGCTGACTCCGCGTGTATCGAGCAAGTCGCAGTTCCGCTGTTTCAGTGTCTGACCAGAATCCGACTGCAACGTTGTTCACACGTTCCGAAGCATACTTCACGCCTCACTAACGAGCTGAGGATGCCCACTCGCGTATCCTCCTCCATCGATCCTTTGATAACATGCCCAGTGCACCATCTAGTATTCATCCCACGGACACTATAATTCTGTGAGTTGTGGCATGATAACGACTATCTCTTGATACTCACTATAACCTACGTTTGGAGGCTAATGGGAAACACTGGGGCTGGAAGAAGTCACGTTCGCCCCTCATCCTTCATTCCTAGTCATATCAGCTCTAAGGTCCTTCCTTCAGTTCATTAACGCTGCTGCTGGATTCGAACTCGCTCCTGTCTGCGACAGCCAGACGTCTAAAAATCTCGCAGTTCAGCATTTCAAAGTTCAGCGCCCCGAAACTCCTCAAGAGCATGTCATTTTCGTTGAACCCCCCGGCTTCGACCATGGCAATGAATCGATGGACGACGCAAATATTCTGCGCGCTATTAGCGAATGGATGACGAAATCGCTAGTCTCTTCTCTATTGCTTTGTGTCAGGTCTTTACTGACCTATCATATATTATCCAATACACAGATGCCCTAGGCACACACAATTTGGAGGTGTTATCCATCTGCATGATATCAGCCAAGATAGGGTAGGATCTTGCCCCATACAATACTTCACCGAACCCGAGCCATTCCGTCATGTCCTCTTGGCAACAACGAAGTGGGACAGGACGCAGGGAGGTGCTAGACGTGAAGGTGAATTGGCGCAAACCTCATTGAAGAGGTTCCTTCAAAATGGATCAAAACCATGCCGTTTCATGAACACACCAGACTCTGCTTGGACGGTCGTAGATACCCTTTTGGGGATTGGGCCGATGGATTTGAAAATACTTCGAAAAGATCTAGACAGAATCCAAAGTATCATCCAGAAAAATCGCCCAAAGAGATGGGCACCTATTAGGGCCATCTTAGCCTTATTTAAATCCAAGGTTTGTAACTCGTATTTTCTGAGTCGCATTTATGTAATCTTACATTTGTCTTCAATACGCAGAAATAATAACCCAGTTATTCTTTCCTGACGGGTCGCTTGACCGTCCACATGATCATGATACCCTAGGGTATCACAGTGCGTAGTACCCTGACATCTATCAGTGATATTACACTACCTCTCGAGTGAATCAGACTTGCTGTAACTATCTCGTCACATAGGGCTATGTAAGAATTTCTGCCAGTATCTCGACTTACTAAAATCACTCTACACAAAAAACTCAGGCTCGAAGCGCTGCTATTCCCAGGTCTGTCGACTCTGAATAGTGTTCCCATCCAACGCGTTCGGCGTGGTCTTCAAATCGCTCACGACTATCGACAAATTCAAGTTTCAGCTATCGCCAGTACGACCTCGTCATCGACTGCTTAAATACAGAAAGAATTCTAGACGCTACTCAGAATAAGCAGTAGAGTCGCTATGCTCGAATCGCCATTTGATCCACCCTACTTTCTCGTATCAGGGAAAATTCAAATCAGGCGTTTCGCCAGCTATTGAGAAGTCACTATTCAAAATATTGATGACGATCGGTCGTAATTCTCACCTTTGACCGACTCTCTTTACATTTACATTTGCTGAAGAATTCATCCATCATCTCCAGCCATTCTAAAATCAAGACCACCTTCAAATCGAACACACTGCCTTATAACTTCTCTGGGCTTGCTCTTGAGGCCTCGTTCAAATCAGATGATGAACTTGGTCAGGCCCACTCTAGCTATATCGTAAAACACTTTATGCAACTACGCCAGAGACCAGCTCAATTGATTATCGTTGGAGTGGGTCCAAGCCTCACCGAGGCGGACATTCCTTCCACGGAGTTGAGTCTCTACTCACATGTTCTCATCAGCGTCCTGACAAGATGAAATGGCAGTTCTCCATATTCTTAGGATAATCTATGTAACGTCAGGTCCACCCTACGGTATGTCCCAGTAGCTGTTAAAGGTCTTGGAATGCGGTTCAACGGGATTATCTGTGCATTTATGGCGCTCGAGGCGGGTGATCTAGAGGTCCATCTTGCTGACTTGTTGTCGATACTCATCTATCTTTCACATATCACCTATCAAGTGCTGCAACGTTCTGCCATGTCGACCCCACATGCATCGAACACCCCCCAGCCAGGATCCGATTGCAACGTTGCCCACACGTTCCAGAACATATAACACGTCCCACTCACGAGCGAGGGTGTCAACCCGCCTATTCACCCCCAGTCCTACGCACCTCCGAGTCGCTCACGGATAACATGTCTGTTGCACAATGTATTTCTTCTTCTGCGGGTGTTGTAATTTTGTGAGCTAGGACTTTTCAACTATGATGACTTTCTGGACGCTCATGCATGTTTGAAGGCTAATGGGCCATAGTGGGTCAGGGAGAAGCCATGTATGCCTCTGCTTCCCTAATTTACTCCAACCTCTCACACCTGTCCTCAGTTCATCAACGTCGCCAGTGCCGAAAAAGGAGGCGCCACCGTCTCCGACTCTCTGACGTCCACAAATCTTGAAGTTCGGCACTTCGGAGCTCAACACCCAATAACCAAACGGCCGGTAATTTTCGTTGAGCCTCCCGGCTTTGATCATCTCAACGTACCCAATGGAGAGATACTGGCGATTATCAACGAATGGATCAAAACTTCGTCTGTCCTTCCTCTCGCTTCATGTAAAGTCTGCTGACCTATCGTCCAACTCATAGATGCACCGAAGACACAATATTTGGGGGCATCATCTATCTACACGACATCTCTCAGGACAGAGCAGTATTTGGACCTTTCTGGCCCTTAAAATATCTGCTTAGTCCCAAGCCTGTGGACCACGTTCTCCTTACGACGACGAAGTGGGACAGACTGGAAACACCAGCAGTCGGTTTCCAACGCTCAAGTGAATTGGAGAGAGAACAGTGGGAGAGGCTACTTAGCGGTGGGGCCAAGCTCTGCCGCTTCGATAACACACAAGATTCTGCCTGGAATGTCGTGGACACCCTTCTGGCCATCAAGCCGTTGGATTTGGAAATACTTCGAAGAGATCTTGACAGAATACAGAAGACGATGGCCATCCTAAAGGCTCGGTTAGCAAGACCAAAGAGAGCATTTTTTGCTTTCATTTTTGACTTCATTAAATCCAAGGTTCGTATTCTAATGTTTCTAGGTTATAACCAGTCTCACTTATCTCGAACACGTAGAAATGATAAATTCATTCATATGTTCCTAATGGCTTGCTCGACCATCTTTGGAATTGCCGTCCCTAACCCGATATCCAGTACTTACCAAACGAACCCTTTCTTGGACGCCTACTGCTGCTGCAATTCCATGATCTTATGATGAGCTATACGAACCGTGTTTGCTTATCAGAGAATTCAATATGTCCCTAACGCCTTTAATATTATTATTGGGTTAGAACCTGTTAAAGGTCGACATAGATGCACCAAACTGAAAGCCAAACGCCTGTGCGACCGTAAAGAAAATCCTTCATCTTGTCACCACCGCGATGATAAAGTCGAACCATCCAGGAAGAGCGTGGGCTCGCTCGGATATTGCTCAAGATACACCATCTGCGAGGATAAAAACCGCAAGGGTAATCTACGGCTATATCCTATTCATACACGAGCGCGCCTAGTCCTCCACCTGAGCCTCGGCCGACCAGGATGGAGTTTATGTTTGATGTAAGACGCTGTTATGCTTAATGATTTGGTCGGCTTCTGTGCTTTGGGAAAAGGTCGCGAACTTCGCATGTGGTCAGGCGGGGCGACCAGTGGAGAAGCGCCATCCATTCGTTTACACAGAGGGAGGCGATTTTGATGGTGGTGAGATTGAACCAATCTATGTCAATCGATCTAAGAGGCATGGCTCTCAATACCAGCTGACTTGGCGCGGGTTTCGCATTCGTGAGCGAGAAGGGATGAGCAGAGCGCCAAGCCCCCGGGCCCTCAGGGATGCTGAGCACCTCTAAGGATTGAGGAACGCATGTATCTTCGCCATCTCCGGTGATGTACCTAAGCACTAGTTGAGGTGCTTTAATCTTGATTGTCCGCCAGCGACCCGAACACCCATTGGCTATATCGATCAACGGTCTCCACAGATCTACATTTTCTTCCATGAGTTTTGGCCGCATGCAGAAATTCATCCCGTACGCAATAGCGACGTCTAACGGGGTGTGGCCAGATCGTTGAAACCACTCCAACACCAAATCCTTGTAAGCTTGGCTATCAAAGCGATGCAAACGAATTGGCAATACCGACCGCAGTCCGGGTGTCGACCATGTGATCCGACGCCAGGCCTGGCTGATGGCTCCCAACACAATGTTGAACGGTTGAATGCACCAACAGTCCAATGGATCCCAAAGAAGAGAGATACGGCACGCATCTTGGTCTAGCGCCTGGTCAGGTAAACAGGATATGAAGATTTGAGAAACGAGCTCGATAGGTAGGTGCTGGATAAATGGGTCATGACGTTTGTTGATCTTTTCCAAAATGGATCTGCGTTTCTCAGAGAGGCGTTCGAGGATGGCTTGAGCTTCCTTATCGAAGCCCTCGAGCTCATGGCAGGGTCCGCATGGACCTCCATTGACCAACTTGCATGGCCAGGGTTTGGGCGGAATGTGGCCACAAGATGTACAACTCTTCAACATATCGTGAGGTGTCCCTGCAAGAGATAGGAAGTAATAAGAATAAAATCGGTTTGAAGAGCAATTTAAAATGACGGACGGACAAAGAGACTTTCAAAGTGTGAAGCAAGCTAAACTTCTCGCAAAATTTCACCTTGGATGTCAGAAGGCAGCCCGATCAGGGTGCCTGGGCCCTAATATGGGCCAAAAATGCCTGGGAAGGGCGTTCATCAGGCAAAAAAAGCACTCATCAGGCGAAAAAAAGAGGAAAAAAGAGGGGGCCTCCCTGATATGGTATTTCGCAAGTTCGCAAGTTTCTGACACACGTTCTCTGAGTACTGTAAAATCTCGACTATGTAATTCTCTGTTGTCCTCGATTCGAAATGAAGATGCCCGTAATGCCGCTACTTTTTAAGTCCATCAGGCGAGTTATATCGTCAGGAGGCGTACTGAATGAGTCGCAGTCGTAAACTGAGACTCTCCTCAGCCAGCCCTTGCTCCACCGGTTTTCTACCATGTCGGCGAAGGGAGTTGATTTGGGTCCCCGTCTAGCGTGGCTGAGTGAACCTGCATTTATCGCAAACTGCTCTAGGTTGGGACAAAGGGCGAATGCCTGGCTATCCTCGTCCCAGACATCGAGGCGCTTGATGACTTCACTCATCGCCCCCGCCGCGGAGTAACACCAAGCTTGCGTCGATAACGGTTTGAGTTCAAGGATTTCGAGATGCATTCCGTGGTCTTCTAGAAGAGTCAGGATGTCTTCTGGAAACAGATATTCGATCGCCAACTTCAGCACCTTCAGTCTATGCGCGGATTTGTAGATGGACGCGTCTTGAAATCCAAATTCGCCGGTATGTATCCTCGTGAGATGGAGATGTGAAAGAGATGGGGCTTCTATGAAAGATAGAAGGTTGTAGGGGGATTTCGAACTGGAATCCATAGAGTGGTTTTCCGCTTGCAAATATAGACGCTCGAGATTCGGGACAACGACCGGTTCCCAAAAGGGTTTTTCCAACGTCACCAAACGACTGAACTTGGATACTTCGAATGAGCGAAGATCCTGGGAAGCTCTTAACACGGCTAAACATTGGGCTTCGGATATCGGCGAGTCGATATGGATATGTGTGAGTTGGTGGAAAGGAATCATCAGGTCAATCTTCAACCATTCGAAGTCGCAGTCGAGTTTTTGAGATATGGAGAGACGGCGTAAGCGATGTGAGCTCGCCCAGATGCGTGAGCAGAGTGGGTTTGGTCGATGCGAGTAACCGCAGGAAGGTTCAATGAGTAAGAGCTCCTCGAGCTGAGGTGCACCTGACTCCGGTAATTTCGCAAGGTCTTCCCGGGTGAAGAAGTAGGTAGGATTGAGATTGAGCTTACGAACTCGAGAAAGCATTGGGAAAATGAGGGATAGATGTTGCCTTGTTCGTAAATCAGTGGTGGAAGTACTTCAATACCGCCATTGAGGTGTAGATCAAGGAGATATCCCCTCGCCCGGTGAAATGCCAAGTCCAGCCATTCCCTACGTGGTACGAGCCCCGTTGTCCCTTTCCCTGAGGTGATTGTCTGCCTCGCCCATAGCTCCGGTGCGGAAATGGCGAGCGTACGCCAACTCGAACACACCTGGCATATGATAAGCAACGCTGGAGATATTCCAACGTGTGTTGACTCCGAATCGACGCATTGCAGAAAGATTTCTCGCCATAAATCCTCATGTAAATGTACCAAGTGGCGGGGTCTAACTTCTGGGACCTCTTCTCCTAGGGACATGGCATAGGGAGATCAGGGTGGCAGTTAGGAAGCAACGATCCTCGACCAGAGATTGGGAATATATATGATGACGTCATCGTCATGAACAGCCCGCACGGATTATTGTGGAGCCTGCACCGTTCATTCTTCGACCATATTCACGGTATTGGAAACGCATTGACTGAAGAAACAATGTCACAATGAGGCAATAAGAGTTTTTGACGTTTAGTCCCCCCCCCCTCTATCACGTGATTTACCGCCCCAGCTGGCTGAGCGGAGACTGGGAGACAAGATAATATAAATAGGAATGAATATTTGCGATGCTCGTTAGGCAAGCATCGCGCCTGCGCCCTACTGAACAGGACGTTAGGCGAACAAGAGACGGCACCGACACACTAAGAATGATAGCCGACGCGAACGCCTTCGCGTCGCACTATCGCACGATGATTCCCAAAAATACTGAGCTTCAGATGTGGCTTTTATGGTAAAAAAAGATGCCGATACAGAGTACGATATGGCATATTCCCCTGGTGAGGGCTATGCATTACGCAATATGCACTATGCCCTGATGTTCTCGGGAACATCGGTGGCTCCCGCCTCAAAGCTATGCATTATGAGAAATATGCATTATTAGAAATATGCCTTATGTATGGCGGGCATTCTGTACAAAAATTATTTGTATTGTAGTAAGAGAACGCTATCCCCCAGATTTAAGTACAGATTATTATTTGCGTAAGAAACATCATGTTAGGTAGTGTATATATGAATTTCTGTACACTACGTAGACAATGATTCAACCAAGGAATGGGTTAGTTGTGTCTGGTTGGAATAAATTGTGTCCCAGAAAGTAAAAATTGTGTCGTAGATGGAGTAAAATGTCTCGTACAATATGAAAACTGAGCTGCATGTGCTGTATGAAGTGAGAAATGTGTCCTGGAAGGTGAAATTTGTGTCGCAGATAGTAAAAAATCCATCCCCCATAAATCAAATATGTCCCTCATATGGTCTACGAGTGTATCTTTTGGTGTATGCGACACATTTTTCACTATTTGCGACATGATTTTCACCTTTTACAGCGCGATTTTCACTTTGTGCCCCAAGGTTTACTCTGTCTGTGACACCTTTTACTCACCTACGACACAATTTTTGTCTTCTGTGATAAACTTCACTCTATCTCCTATACAACCCATCCATTTCTCACTTTTATTACCATCTATATAGTGTACAGATTTTGTACTTATGCGACTTAACATGAGGCATCTTCCGAAAATAATGATCTGTACTTAAATCGGGGAGGTACCATTCTCTTACTACAACACAATTAATTTTTGTACAGAATGTCCGCCATACTTATGAGATATTCGACTGATGTCCAGAAAGTAGAGGAAAAAACTGAGGCACCAAGAATGAAGTTGCGCCAGTGGTGCACATGCTTGGTTTGCATCAACGTATCCAACGAAAGTACACATGTAATTTACTGCTGCGGATACAAGGCATAACGCCGAGGTATGTATTATCTAGGTTAAACGTGAAGTTCAGCAGTAGAGGTAGTCCCAAGAATTTCATAGCCGACTTCATAGAACATACAACATATTCTCATTTTTCGATTCACCTACTCCGTCCTGGTTAAGTTGGATGATGACCCTTGGGTTTGAATGTATGAAGTCTCGTGGAAATCCGCACTTGGTGGAGAGGGAATAGGAATGCCATGGTTCCTTGAATCATGGATCATAACTTTCCGTTTCATGGGTGTGCAGGATCTGTCCCGATCTAATCAAGTGTGGGATGTGCAATATGGTCATGGAGAAACTGAAAAAAGGCGTACATTCTCTCTTTTCGTCTTGTCTCGTTAGTTGGGCCACTATCCTTCGGTATAGAATGACGAGAAGCAAGGAAAAGCTCTAGGCAGAACATTTAATAATCAGGGGAGATCGTTTCGATTGTGGACGATGACTGACGCAGCTTGACATGATGATAAGAACGGGTACAATTGTGAACATGTCTAGGGAACATGTCAGTACTTGTGATCTATATCACTTCATTCAGAGAACAAACCTATGGTTGCTCCTACCAATGTCGTCTAATTCAGTACGTTTCAAGACATATAGGGGACATACCGAAGCCAACCGGGGCACCAGGAAAATTGGCTCTGATGGAAGAGAACGCGAATAAGGCGCCCAGGGGAACAACGAACATCTCGGAATAAATTTCTGGGCTTTGGTACACGATATTTGCGGCACAGATTGTGAGAAATGCAATTGCAGTAAGCCCTAGTGATTGAGTCAATGATATGCACTCAAATGCCGAGCATATGGTACGCACAATTGGTGATACCAACCGCAAGTATAAATATCTTCGTTGCAGTCGACCTCTCAATCCGCAAAGATATTTCAAGAGATGGTAGGTCCAGCATGTCGAGATGCGAGTCCAGATATGAAATCTGAAAATTTCTGTTCCAAAGGATGAATATATGCCAGTGTTATCCAAGGACAAATACATACACTGCAATGCCGAAGGCTCCTGACACCTTGGGTGCCGTGACTTCTCCTGTTTCATTGTTCTGGGCATAAAGCCGGAAGGTAGCAAGATATCTGATAGCTCTTTGTTGGTCGCTGGTACTATTTTACGCAGAAACAAAGCTTACACGTCAAAAGGATAGTCCTGGAAAGATGATCGGCGTCCCATCTGTTCAGCGATGGCTCGTCGTTCAGAAGGGTCGAGTTTCGTGACAGTCCTGAATGACCCAAGTGGCCGGTACCCCTGACAAAATTTTGGAATATTGAGCCGGACGGCTGGTTGGTCGACGGCTTGGGCACTCCATGATGGACTACTCATATCCAGGAAGGCACTGTATGTGATGAGTTCATATATGAAGCCGGCTTTGCTGCACTCACTTATGCATATAGATATCAAGAAACCTTGCCTTGATTGAAGAGCAATTGAGCACTGTTAGTGTCGGATGCCAGTTCATGGCGATGGTCCTCGATATTGGATCAATGGAGATTGCTTCTGCAATAAGCTTGACCTAGAGTTCATCTGCGTTAGAGCAGATACAATTAGCAGATTGAGCATCACAAACATTTGGCGAAAATACATCGTCAACGCTGCTTATGGGAGCTTGGAAATACAGAGGTTTGACCGACATATGTGTTGCAGCAAGCATAAATACAATGAGACAAGAGCCCACCAGGAATATCCAATAAAGGGAGAACCTGAGAAGATCTCGGTGGATGTGTCCTAGGATCATGGATGGCGGCGCTTCGTTTGATTGTACTCTGTGTTATCACTGAAGGGTGCTGGTAAAATACCACCAGGGACTTTGTCCATGTTTAATACTTTATCATAAGATTTTCACTTGAGATCTAGTCTTGAACATGACGCATTTCACACCCTCAGAAGAAAGACGATCGTCGTAAAATTTCTTGGATCATGGCAGTGTGGAACTGCCAGATAGAACCCTAAGTATGACTATCGAATTGAACGCAGACTGAAATGTACATATTGGATCCATTGTACCCCGCTAGTAGGTTTTTAAAATATCCACCCGTTTATGTGCTACGCACGGGTACTTGCCTAGTGACAGATACAAGGATCTGGCGTGAAAGCACAGAAAATCCACGCACACGACTTCAAAAGCTGTATATTTCTTTTTGCGTGTGCTAACTCTAGCACAGTTCCCACTCTTCATGGTCGCTCCACTGGGGTTAGAAACAATTATTCGAACTACATCTTAGGCATTAATACTCAGATAGAATCATTAGTAACTGACCTCAGCACTATCCTGTTAGACTCCTTTGACCTTCAATCGCGTTTTACAAGCTCGCCGAGCAGCAGTGCTTTTATTAGTCTTGGAGGCATACAAATTTATGTGTCTTTCGTCTATACCACTATACCATGTATTCGGAATATGAATTATGCAGCAGGGGTGACAGCACGCTTCGTACTACCAACTGTGTTTGATGAGCTGATTTTTAGTTTCACTGCTGGAATGACCTTTTTATCCCAGAGCCACAGATGTGTGTCTAAATTTGTCTAACTCACTAAATGTCTTCATAATCTTCCCCACATCTCCCACCAGATCTATGGTTTACCGTCGCATCAATTTCACCTCAACAAGTTCTTGCATCTCTCCCACGCATATTAGGCTACACCTGGATCGTGAGTCGTCCGACTACTTCTATCCTAGGAAAACGTAGCTCTCGTCAATCTTTCATACAAACATCACTTCAGTTCATCATTTCGGGAACGTATTCAGAGGCGTTTCAAGTTCGAGGCTTATTCCTCTGTAATCAAGGGGAATATTTTAAACCAACAGATTACTGTTCTCGACTATTGCGACTGACTGCGTGACTCTTGGGCCCCATTTCATTTCTCAATTGTTAGCCATGTTTCCGTTGATCGCTATGCACACTCTACTTATACATAACGCATCGCCTTGATGAGTGAAGACACACTCAGTCTACACCTCCTTCGTTTCATCTTCATCCTCGAAGTGAACAACGGCAGCCACAAGTGCCTTCCCAGAGATTTCATTTATTAGCGTGGTTTATATGTAGTCTCGGCCATCTGTGGTTAAAAGGGGAATTAACGTGAAAGTTTGGTCTGTGGTTCTGAGAAC
>Ga0247742_10002199_pt1 | contig 12931 bp, 8 predicted proteins | sample UWRJL208509C2_FD_180944 | JGI IMG/M metagenome (GOLD analysis project Ga0247742, IMG submission 180944) | Plant litter microbial communities from Arlington Agricultural Research Station in Wisconsin, United States - UWRJ-L208-509C-2 | ecosystem: Environmental > Terrestrial > Plant litter >...
TTGGCGCTCAGTACCTTTGCAATTGTCTGCTCTGCCATATCCTGCCCGTTAAGCCCCCTTTGACGGCGAGCGCATCAGCGCTGCGACGATATCGCCGTAATCATCTTCCCTGCCTTCGAGACCCACGACCGCAGTGCCGGAAATTGCTCTCTTGCGTATCAGTCGATCATCCACCACGTCCTCAACCGTATCGGCTACGAGAAGCCGATGAACTGTCACAGGCAATTGCTGGCCGCGCCGGTGGGCCCGTGCAGACGCCTGGTCCTCCAGCGCCGGGTTCCATTCCGGATTATAGTGGATCACATGGTTGGCGGCTGTAATGTTGAGGCCAGCGCCTCCGGCCTTCGGGTTCAGCACGAGCGCCGCGCCGCCCTGGACGGCGCTGAAGCGGTCAATCAGCGGCTGGCGATCATCAATAGGCAGACGCCCGTCGATGACGCCGGCAAAGGCTCCGAAACGGGTCTTGACGTGCCGGGCGATTATATCGGCCATTGCCGTAAACGACGTGAAGATGATCACCTTCTCGCCTCGCGCGAAAATCTCTTCCACGATCTCGTCCATGCGCCGGAATTTCGAGAAGGACATGGGATCGGCGGTGGCGGCATTGCCGCTCATCAGGTCCGGGTGGGCGCAGAAGCGGCGCAGTGATGTCAGCGCGACGAGCGTGGCGGCAGCTCCATACTCCGCATAGATGCGTTCGCGCTCGGCGTCATAGGCTGCGATCTCGCCGTCATCCAGCTCAACCACCTGAGGGATGTCGATCCGGCCTGGCAGGTCCTGCGCTACCTCGGCAACGCGCCGGCGCAGCATAAGCGGCGAAACCAGCGGCTCCAGCTTTGCCGCGCCATCAACATCATCGGCATATTCCGACCCGAAGGTCTTTGCGTCACCGAGATGACCGGGCAGCACAAAATCCACGATCGACCACAGATCGAGCAGGCGGTTCTCGACAGGTGTTCCGGTCACGGCCAGACCAGCCTCACGCTGGAGGCGTTTCACGGCTTTAGTCCGTTGGGCGTCGGGATTCCGGATGAATTGTGCCTCGTCCAGCACGAGTACCTTCCAGAGAATCATGTTGAGCAGGCTGTTGTCGCGCACCGCGTTGTCATACGAGGTCACGACGACATCATAATCCTTCAGTTCCGACGGCCGACCCGTTCGAAGGGCTCCATGATGCTTCAGCACACTGAGATGTGGCGCGAACTTCGAAATCTCCCGTCGCCAGTTCTCAAGCAACGACCCGGGCGCAATGATCAGGGCCGGCCGCAGCGGCGCGCCACCGGAATCGCTGAGAGCGCTAATAATCTGCAAGGTTTTGCCGAGGCCCATTTCGTCGGCCAGGAGGCCACCAACACCCTCTGCCAAGAGGAACTTCAGCCAACGCCAGCCGGAAATCTGGTATGGGTAGAGGGTTGCCTGCACCCCGGCCGGCACATCATCCCCGGATGGCGCGAAAGCGAGCGGCGAAATCGCCCGGTTAGTTGTCCGGTCCTCGACTGAGGCTCCGGCTCCCGCAGCCTTGCGGATGGCAAGGAAGGCCTTCAGGGAGGCCGCTGCCCCGAGGGATACGCCTGTGCTTTGCACCAGTTCCCGGATTTCCGTGCTGGCTGCCGGTTCGATCGGATACCAGACGCCTTCAGCGACCTTGTGGCCGCGTACCAGGTCGGCAAGCTCAAGAGAGACTTCCACTCCCCGGCTGGTCGCCATGATACTGTAGGAAGGCGCTTCTTCACCGTTGCCTGCTGAAATGGTCAGGACCGGTACAAGGGGGTAACGGGAGGGGCGCAGGCCATCGACACTTGTCGGTATCCAGTCGGCCGAGGGCCGCTTTTCGACAAGAGCGTCGTAAATCTCATCGGCAGACAGAAGACGTGTTTCCCCGGCCTTATCGATGAGAGACAGTGCACCTCCCTGAATTTTCCACGCCGGTGTCGTCATGGTCCCCTGAAGCTCAAATATATCCGTGGCTTAGTATATCGATTGTAATAGCTACGTGAAAGGCGGGGAGATGCGAATTCGGTTGTAGAATTCGGCGGTGCGAACGGATTAGCTTTCCCGGCTTGACTGTTGGACCGGGGCGGCGGTCATACTGAGCGCGAGATCGGGGGCAGTCGGTCCCGCCTCCCCTTCGGGCCGCTATGTTGACGCTCCTACGACTGCCCTGTTTCCCGCTCCTGCGCGACGAGAATTCCCGAAATCCCGTCCTTCGGGCGGCGCTATGCTGATTTCTCCGATACTCTTCATCTTCCTGAATCGGCCTTGCTCGTTTTACTGCGCGGCGGCGCTATATTGCTTTTTACGAAAGTGGGCGCTTTCCTTAAAAAAGCCGGCCGGCGATCTATCGGGATTTCGCCGTCCTCCAAGCGGGGGATAAAAGGGCTTCATCAACGTTCTTTTCGATAGCCTCTTGGATATAAGAGCCCTGCCGGAGGTTTTATCGTTGCCTTCCTCCAGATCCGCTGGATGCCGTCCGATATGTTCACTGCCCAAGGAAGGTCAGTGGTGACGCACCAAATGACGGGCAATCGAGTAGGCCTTGCAGGAAGGCGGGCTTCCACATGTTGCGTCCTGTCGCCTTAGCCGCTGAGGAACATTCCCTTTCAATCTGCCGGGCGAGGGTTACCCAGTCGATTTCAGCTGACTCCCGCCAGTCATCCTTGCGTTCCCCAAAGAAAAGCATCGCCTCGTCCCGGTACATCTCGTCAAGTTCCAGAGTGTCAAATTGCCAGCGAAGCCGCGCCAGAAGGTCATTATCCATGCCGGCGCACGGCTCAATGGAGAAACCGGGGCTCATCACGCCATCCTTGACAGGTGAGCAATGTAGAAAAACCTCGTTCATGGGAACGGCATCGAAGTACGGGTGTACAAATTGCTGCCCGGGGGAGGCATTTGCGAGTGTCCCCTTGATGCGATTGCAATCGGCGCAGGCGGCGACGAGATTGAGCGTCAACACCGACAATGAAGGCCATGATTCCTTCGGCAGGAAATGGTCAAGTGTGCGCGGTTGGAAAACACTGCACAGCACACATCGTCCTTTCGCTGCCTTAAAGACCTCCGTGCGAATCTCTTCCAGCCAGCCGCCCTCATAGGTCTCGTCATAAAGTGATCGTTGCCAGCCGGCTTCCGCCAAGGGCCAATTTCCGGACTGCGGGACCGAGTGCGCCCGTGCACCCTGGTTCCTATAGGTGGTGTAATCCGCCGTAACATCCGGTCTTCTGTTCTGAAGACCGCCCTTTTTGGGATTACGCGACAGCCCAACGCACTTGTCATAATCCGCAACGCTACTTCGCAGGGGCACGTCACAGTTTCTCATCGGCGTCGTGCCTGTCTTGCCATTACGAGCGAACGGGCCTGCGCGCTCAGTCCATTTGCAAAACGCGCCTCGATCTGGTCAAGGGTGTAACGATCTGCAAGTGTGCGGAGGGTGTCCACGAACTCACCAGCCCGAGTATCGAGGCGGAAGACTTCCCGGCTGATCGTGCCTATATCTTCACCAAAGGTTTCGATCGACGGGGTGTCTACTGTTGTGGCTGTCACCTGCCTTGAGATAATCCGGACATATTTCGCCGGTGTTTCCTGCACTACGAAAGGAGAATGGGTCGCGATGATTGCGTGGGCGTTTCGGCCGTCAAGAAGCGTCCGAAGTATTGTGAGAAATGTCGCCAACAACGGTGGATGGAGATGCGATTCGGGCTCGTCAATCAAGACAAGCGAACCCGGACGCAAGTGTGCAGCGAGCTGAACGGTCATCAGCATGACGAACTTGTGCCCTGTGCTTGATTGACGAAAAATCCGCCTCAGGTCGCCATTCTCGTCGTTTTCGGCTGATGGCAACCGGTACCCTGCGGCGGCAAAGGATGGATCTTCAAACAGGCGACTGAGGCAGCTTCTGAGCGATTCGTCGTCCATTTCCCGCGCCTCGGTTTCCGCACGCCGGAAGTCGTCGGAAATCTGTCGGACTGTCTTTAACGGAACCGTAACCCGAGATCCGGTCGTGGTGGCATTTTGAAGATCCCTAAGCCCGAAATATCTGTAACCGAGGCTGCTTGTTTGGCTGGTGAAGGTCTGCCGTTGTGCTCGGGTCTGGCCAGGAATATCGAAGTCGTCGAACGCACTGTAGGAAAACGCCAGAATGCGGCTGAACTCGACGCCACCGCGTAGGTTGCCCCATTTTGCCGGTTCAGCTCCTTCGGACGAATCGAAGGCAGCAAGCGCTAGATTGGAGAGAAGGCGCGTCTTGCCTGATCCGTTTGGGCCGATAATGACGCTAATACGAGCCGGAAGGTCTGGCTCTGCCTCGAGGTTGAAGTCGACCGGAAACATGGTTCCGCCGACGCTGGTCTCGAAAATGAGTGTGCTCGATGGCGCGCTTACGATAGCGGATTTTTCTTCATCGAAGAGCCCGGCCGCCTGCTCAAGTGCCACCTTCGCCGGAGAGAAGCGCAGCAACGAAGTGCGATAGCCCGTTTCTGCCTCAAATGAGCTGCGCCGGACAGGATCAATGGCGATGTCGCGCAGTGCTTCCAAAACTGCGCGGGCATCCCTTCCGGCGACCCGCTGAAGTTCGAGATAGTATTCGAGCTCCGCGCCCAGGGACGCATACTCTGGTCCGAGAGCATCAAATGTTGGCTCGAGGACAGTGCGTCCGGCCTGGACGCTACGCCGGATTATCTTCACCGATCCTACCGGAACCTCGTTTCCGGCCTGAGGAAAAAAGCTCAGTTTAAAGGTCGTTCGTAGTCCCGCGTCGTCAAGTGATTCAGGACGAAGGATCCACGAACCTGGGCCAGGCTGAGGTTGTTTCGATCCACGACGCGCCGGGAAAACGTGAAATTGCATTTCAAACTGTCCCTATGGCGCGCATGAAATGTGCCCTGACCTCCGCTTCAAGCGATGCGTCATCCAGCGCATGAAGTGGAATGATCTGGTTTGTTATCCTCAAGGTCCGGCCTATCCGGCGGGTTATGTCCTCCATCGGAAGCGGGGGTTTCTGATTTGACAGTTCGAACCACATTTCTCCGATGGCACGTGTTACGACCCTCGAAGCCGACAGTCCGGGACGCTCAAGAATACTGAGGTTCGCATCCTCGTTAAGGGCGATCACAAGATCCCATCGGCCCTCCTCCTCGTCCCGTCGGAAAGAGACGCCGCGAAGCCAGAGACGCTGCAGCGCGTTGCGCACCCCGCCTTGATAACGCACTGCCGTCGTCTCCCAGCGCCACTTCACGACGTCAGCAAGTAGCACTGATGCAAGGAACCCCCAAACATCATCCCGCAATGCATCGGGGCCAGGCACGAGATCCTCTTCGATCAGCGCGATCGCGACCCGCTTGTCGAAGTTTGTCCGGTCCGTAGTGCTGCCCTTGTCGGGGAAGCCCGATCCGCCCGCCAACTCGACTATCCTGTCTCGGAACTTCCGGAGCTCCTCGTCCGTTACGCGCCGTCCGCCCGTTGCCGGATAACCAATCAACGACGAGACTTCAAGGCGTCGTTCTTCCCAGCTCATTGTGGCAAGGTTGCCCTGTTGCTGAAGCAGGATACGGACCCCACGAAGCGGCAGGCGAGGGAAATGAAGGGCGTCAGGCATCTGCTACGCGTTCCTCGTGTACTCCAGAAATAGCGGCGTCAAAAAGTGCCGGATTGTGATCGGCAATTTGCCGGATCGTCGCGATGCTTTCTCCCGGGAACGCTGCGGTGAGCCAGCGCTGGACGGCTGATGCTATCGACACCTGACTTTCTTCTTTCAGAGCATCTTCCAGCCCGTTGTGCGAGAGTGCACCACGAGTGACCTGAACACGAACCGCCGCTTTAACCAGCCCCACCGTCGTGATCTCACCCGCACTCATTTTCGAAACAAAGTCCGGGAAATCGTCGTTAATAAACACGCGAAATGACCCGGTAAAATCTTCCGTAAGGTCAGCCGGAGACCACTCGAGACGCCACATCGCGTTCCGGGTGTCCGGAAAATGCTGGCTGAAGCTCACGGCCTCTACCGGGAAGCGTGCCTCTTCCGGCTCAACCCGTACAAGTGTCTCATCGTCCCAGAGTGAGAGCCCCGTTCGCTTTGGAGCCAGAATGCTGCCCCCGACGCCTGGCGCGGAATAAAGCAGATCCGTTCGCAATCTGATGCGCTGGGAGATGTCGAGCCCGTCGAGCGAGAACTCCACCTCGTGATCAGCTTCGTCGCGAGCGATATCATGCGCCCAGTAGACGCGGCGGTACCGATCTTCACGTGCCCCGCCAGTGCCGACCGTGATGACCAGCCTCAGTCGTAAGTCCGCATCACTCACACCGAAACGTTTTGCAATCCGGGGTACATCAACTGTAATTTTGCGGTAGAGCCGGATCTCGCTGGCGTAATCCCAATCCGGGAGATAGTTGCCCAAGGTCCGCCGGTCTTCCTCCTTGCAAGCCCATGGTGAAGTCAGGACTTCTGCGTCCTCAATTCTGAGATAAGGATAAGCAATGGCACTCATGTCTTAATCTGTGACCTCCAGCAAAAGGCCTACTGCGGCAAGCTCTGGAATTCTGACCCGAACCCTCGCAACCAGACTCTCATCCGGATCGAGAACATGGATGCGCCCGGTTGAAAGGATGACGCCTTCTGCGGTTTCCCAGCATACAACCTCTATCTTTCCGCCGTGGGGCAGCTCGGTTTCGCCTGAAATATCGTCATCGACGACTGCCCCGGGCGCCGCCGAAATAACCAGCGGCTCGCTGGACCGGTTCTGGGCATTAACTTCGAAAAGGGCATCTACCCCCGTTTCAAGGGCCTCAAGCTTGACAAAAGCCGGTTCGCTCACGCTCCACCGCCGCCGCCTTCCAGTTTGCGCACGCGAAGCACGATCTGAACGTTCCGGGCTTTCCTTCGGGACCAGCGTTCCCAGAATAGTCGCCGCTCGCGCCAGCGGCGGCTGATCCGCCATTCCTGCACCGGTTGCTCCGGACGGATATATAAACCCGGTCATCGCATCCTTGATCCGCCGGAGCCCGGTGCGTACAAATGTCTGCGCGTGACCTTTTGGCAAATTATCGGGAGACCAGTCGTCGTGCGCGGGGGGCTCCGACTGAGCGAACGCCCGCTCCACCTCCTTGTCAGTGTCGCAAATAAACACGCCGGCCCATTCATGTGACCCGTGAGGAAGTGGCGGCCCCTCAAGATAGCGAACGACAAGTTCAACCGGTCTCATCAGGGCAACATGTCTGCTGGTCGCTGGGATAACCGGTTCTGCCGAAAGCGGTCTTCGGTCGCCGCGGAACCCCCGCGCGATTGACATCTTTCCGAGGAGCTTTTTCGGGCTTCCGCAACGAATTTCCTGAACGCCGTGTCCGCCTGCTTTCAGCTGGCGCCAAGCCTCGACGAAAAGGTCAAGTGGAGGAATTGACTCCGGTCGTGGGACAATTCTGTCCTCGCCATCACATCTGACCGTGAAACTGATCGGCGTCCGCCCGTCCTCGCGCTCGATCATCTTGGGCCAGAAAAACCACAGTAACGCTTCCGTAATCTCGCGAATGCGCTCGGCCTGGCTGCCGAACTCGGGCACCAGAACACTGATGGTCGTTCCGGTGTCTCCGTCATGCGACCGGGAAGGCAGACCGAGAAACGCAGCGGCCTGTTCCGCAGCATTGTCCAACAGCGGCTCAACATATTCCGGGTCGCCTGATGATACGCCCCACCAATGGCGTCCGGTGTAGCGTCTGCCTTCGATTATGAATTCATCGCCCAGATGGCACGCGATCAGGCGCCGCTCGGTCCCGCTATCGGTAAGGGCGAGGGTGTCTATGATGACGGTCGCAGCGGCGTCCAGCTTGTAGAACGACGTTTTGCCGTATCCATAGGTCCCGCCCCCCAGGTGGTGGTGATGGCCTGCACCGATGTTCCTCACAAAGTTCGCGAAATTTTGCGGCTTTCCATCCTCGACAATATCCGCGCGTGTCGGACCGCCCAGTCCTTTCGTACCGAAGTCGGCGATTTCGAGGAGCATCGGTGTTTCTGCGCTCAGCGCGTCTGCGGTCCTTCTCCGCGACGGGTCTGATTGTGGCAGTTCGGCTAGGATCTCTTCCCGCAGGTATCGCCACTGGCCCTCATCGGGACGTCGAAGATTTACGTCGAAACGGATGTTGTCACCGCGCCGTGCGTCCCATGAATTCTGCCCGGCTTCTCGGATAACAGTCTGTAGCGGCGTCAGGGCTGGGACGCCAAGCAGGCGGCGTGCGCCTTCACCTGAAAGCCCGCCTGAGCGAGGATATGGTTCTGTAGACAGACTGAGAGGCATCAATATTCCCGTCGGATAGTTTGGAATAAGGGCAGGGCTGTGGAGAGGGTTATTCCACGGTGGCAAACTCCGGGATGTCATCCTCCGCTGCGTCATCATCCTGCAGCCTTACCCTGACATACCGTTTCAGCTCGCCGCGGTCGGGAAAGACGATTCCGAGTCCCAGGACATCTGCTGCAGCATTCAGCTTTGTGCGGTACTGGCTGCTCGGGGATGGCGATGAATTCCGGTCGATCGCATAAAGCAACAGCAGCGGGACCTTGTCGCCCACAATGGATTGCCGATATCGTTTGATGCTTGCCCAGTCCTCGCCGTCTGGGCCGCCGTCGACGTCCAGCAGTGCATCCCTTCGGGACATCAATGCCTTGATATCTGCCATAGCGTCGGTCCGGGGAAGATTGAGCCTCGACCGCGTCACCATCTTCACCTTGCCAAACACCCCAAGAGCGATGGTTGAAGGTGGCCCGTCTCGTGGCTCGATTACGCCAACATTCCATAAGCCGAAAGGATGATCCGGAGCTATTGACTCGGCGTCAACATAGGACAGCAGTTCACCTGCAAACTGGTCCAGCCGGGATGCCGAGTAGGCTTCTAGGAAAGAACGAACAAGGCTTAAGGGTACATCGCGTATGAGTCGCCCCTGCGAGCGGTTCTCAATGCGGATACTACCGTCAATAGCTTCCAGCAAACGGACGCCGGCACGCCAGTTTTCCTTCAGTCTCGTGGGGTCGCGATAGGGAAAGCGGATAGTTTGCAGGTGTTCACCCGAGAAGCTTACGTCGCAAACCTCGGCACTGATCATTTTTTTCGCTGCGGTGATCGTCATTCCCGGAATCTGTCGGATTCGCACCGCAAAATTTGCCGGCGTGAGGCCGCGTTCGGCGAATTGTCCGATGTCAGCACGAATTTCTGTTTCGACGATCGACAGATCTCGGAATGCTTCTGAAAGATCGGCCGTCATCCATATCCGCGGCAGATCCTCGTAACCGCGTCGAAATCCGAACCACCGGCCCATCTGGAGCAATGTGTCGTACTGGCTTGTAGTGCGCACGAAATAGCTAACGCAAAGCCCTTCTATTGTAAGCCCTCTGGCAAGAACCGAGCCACCGATGACGATGTATTTTCTCGCAGAGACCGAGAAATCAAGCCGAACATCGCTGGCGCTGTTTTCGATCACGATCTGCAGTTCATCGACGGTGCTGCTTATATGCCCGGCAATTTCCTCAAACGGTATTAGCGTGTGTCCGAACGCAGCCGGTGGCACCCGCTTCTGCTCACGCTCCCATTGCTGCCGTAGGCGTTCCCGGTTCGCAGGTGTGATCCAGTCCTTGCCGAAGCTGTCAAGCCAAACGCCGATTGCCTTGGCGAGCCGCGTGTGGGCAAGCGTGAAGACGGTGGTGTGTACCAGCATGCAGCTGTGCTTCGCGGCATCCCCGCGGACAGCCCGTGCCGCCGTCGCCATGATGAAATAGCGGAGTGCGTCATCGAGAGACGGCGGAACGGATCCGCTGAATGTCTCGCGCTCCCTGGAAGAGGACGGACGGACTGCATCTCTTTCGGGAAGAGGAATTTCGCGAATCGCGTCGGCGCCGGTCTGGGCGGGCGTCTCGGATTGCGCGTCCGCCGGTTCCTCGCCGAACAGGCTGTCGGTCCCAGAGTACCCGTCGGGACGTGGCAAGGCCAAAATGAAATCTTCAGGGTAAAGATCGTCAGGCAATCCTTCCGGGGTCCGCGGATTGATCAGAACGTTCGCGAACGGCGTCGCTGTGTAACCGACATATTGGACACGCGGCAGAAGCGCCAAGAGGTGACGGATCAGCCCGTTGATAGCAGTCGTGTCATACTGGCTGCCACTCGCGTTGACACTCGCCTGATCACACTCGTCATCGATGACAAGTACCGGCATTAGTTCCCGAAGAGCCGGCGGCGTCTTCGATATGGTTTCGACGAGACGCCGCAGGGGGGTGACGTTTTTCTTGACCACCGCCACCTGCGCCGGATCCATGACCGAGAACCACTGATTGGGAGGTGTACGGAAGTCGCCGTCATCATCCAATGTCGTGTGAAGATGCCAGCCATAACGGTTCTGCGCTCGTAGATCAGCCTCGAAACGGCTTTGGGTCTGACGACGAAGCGCGTTGGTCATACCGGCGAGATAGATGACAAAGCGGTATCCCGCATCCACGGCCTTCGCGGTGACGGCCAGCATGTTCGCAGTCTTCCCGCTCTGGACATAACCGACGACCAAGCCTCTTCCGCGAAACTCGAGCAAAGAGGGATCTTCCATCAGCGAGACGACTTCCGTCGAGCTTGCATCAAGCGATGTGGCCGATGCCTCCGACCAGTTTTGCCGCACGAGGAGATGGGCCTTCATGGGAGGCCAGTTTGCATCATCTGGTGACGAACCACGATACCAATCGCCCCGGCGCGGCCGCCGGATTGCAATGGAGGAATGTCCGACGCTTTCAGTAGATGCCGCGCGGATATAGTCGATTGCGGCCTGCCAAGCTGCATGCTGACCCTCGCTCAGACCCGACCCGGTCAGGCCCTCAAAAGAGAGTCGTACCTCCTCTGCGGCCGTGGCCAGATCGAGACCTGCTGCCTGTTCCTTGCGAATTTGTCTGATCCATCCCTGAACCTGTGGGCCAGGCCGACCACCTGCAGTATCATTTCCGAGCATCATAGCGCGCTCCTAAATCATTTGAGGGCGCCATAACGCCGGAAAATTCAGTCAGCAGCCATTCGAGCAAGTCTGGTAGCCGATACCGTACAACTTAAGCTTACGTCATCGATGCAGCAGTCGCCCGATCACGTCAATATCATTCGAAAGTAAAGGGAGCGATTCCTGCGACCTTGACGTCTCCGTCGTACACGAATGTTACGCTCTGGCGTGCTCGGGTAATCCCCACATACCATTTCTCGCGGGAGTTAATTACATGTTTGATCGCGCCTGTCTTTAGCCATCTGACACAACCAGGCCCCGGATGGATGAGCACTCTATTGAATGTGAGGCCTTTCGAGGCGCCCAGATTCATAGCTGGATAACCGCTGCGAAGCGTATTCTTATCGTAGCGTAGGGATTGGGGTTTGAATGTCTCTACGTACTTCAGGAGGTCGGCCGAAGATATGACGAATATTCCGTCATGGTCCGTGACCGTCTCATTGAGGGATTCTGTTTTTGGCTCCTCAGGAAAGAACTGGTCCGAAAACGCAGCGACGGCCGGATGGCACCGATGAGAGTGCGTTTGGTAGACGAGGCTGCAAAGACCCTTCTTCTCCCACTTCCTGAACAGTGCGATGATGCCATAACCGGCATATTGCTTGTATTTGCCGGAATGATTGGTCTGGTACGTTGACTGACGATGATCGCCGACCAGAACAAGCGGAACGCCGGCCTTCATCATCTCCTCAAGTAGGACGAGATCATAACCGGCAAGGTCCTGGACCTCGTCGATATAGATGACGTCGAAGCGCTCCTTGAGCCGCGCGAACACGGCCCCATTGCTGGCCACGTTACAGGCACAAGCGAACTGCGATACCTTGTCCGAGTACAGATACTTTCCCTTGGAAAAATAGAACGGCCGGGTCTTCGAAACAGGTATGCCTTGCGTGGATTTTCCCTTTACCCAGTCGATGCCTACCACGCGGCTTTCCTTATAGACAGCCCGCTGGTATGGGCGAACTGCCTCCTTCAAGAGAAATGAGAACCAGGTGCTCGTCGTGATGTGCGGTGCGAGTGCCTGTTTTTTGAAGATCAGGGACGAAGCAATGCCGTCACGATTGTTGTTCGTATAGGTCGTCATACCGATGCGCAGGTCAGGACGCGCAAGCGCCTCTTCGACGATGAGCGTAGTCTTGCCACCGCCGGCGGCGCAGATAATGATGCGATTATTTAACGGCATTGGCGATGTAGTCCGGAACGATCCAATCCTCGTCGGTAGTAAAAAGCTTCAACGCACTCTCAGTCTTGTTCTTGCCCATCCATTTTTCTAGCTCTTCGACAGTCGGGAATACACGGCCCAGGATCTTTTCGATTTTGTCTTTCCCGTTGTCCCTCACAAGCTGGGGTTCCATTGTCTGTGCAGCCTCATCTGCATCGAAGGAAATAAGCACTTTGTCCTTCCCAAGATAGTCTTTGTATTTGTCTTTTAGCGCGGCGACATCACCATCGTTGTCCGTAACAACGGCAACCCGGATATCCAACAGATCCGCAATTTCTAAAAAACGCTTGAACGCAAGGGAGTTGACCGAAATGACATCAACCCCGGCATCGAGAGGCATTTTGCCGTGGGCCTTGTGATATGCCCGCTGCACGACAAGCTCGTCCGAAGGACCCTCAACGAGGATAGCACGATTGGCGAGGATCATGCGCAACGTGTCGTGCCCGGGCAGCTTCATGAAATAATCATAGGTTTTCGGCTTAAGGGCATTCAGTCGCGTATTCGCGGTCCGAGTCAATAGAATGACGTTCTCGATACCCAGCTTGTTAAGGACAAAGCTGCTGTGCGTCGTGATAATCGTCTGTCTCTCCGACGCATTGGCCGCGATGCTGGCAATCAACATGTTGAGATTGGTGAACGACAGGTGATTTTCAGGTTCCTCAATGAGAAACAGGTGAGTTTTGGCCGCGGCTGCCATCGCCAGCTTGATTTTGA
>Ga0247742_10002202_pt1 | contig 12923 bp, 11 predicted proteins | sample UWRJL208509C2_FD_180944 | JGI IMG/M metagenome (GOLD analysis project Ga0247742, IMG submission 180944) | Plant litter microbial communities from Arlington Agricultural Research Station in Wisconsin, United States - UWRJ-L208-509C-2 | ecosystem: Environmental > Terrestrial > Plant litter >...
TGTCTCCCGGTTTTCGTTTTCATAATAAAACCATATTAGACAAACCCTTTATTTTTGATATAAATCCTATTTACAGTCCGAATACACAATCACTCATTGGTAATTTCTCACTAGCTGTAAACCAGAATAACAGAGAGAAAGATGTATACAATATCCGTTACCAGCTAAGCGGTTCCTATTTCCACTATGCACCTGATGCCGCGTATACTAAAATAAATCCCGGAATTTATTTCCGCATCCGGGAAGATGACTTCAGGAATAATCACAAACAGCTGATTTCAGTACGTAATGTAATAGTAAACCAACAGACATACGCATTAAGCACTGCTGAGGAATTAAAAGACATCCACAATTATAGTGTATTCAATGCTAAATATTCGAATACCTATACAGAAGCTGTCAAATCTCTAAATTTCACATCCGATATACAATTCTCAAAGTCTTTCGGAAAAACATCTGTTGAATTTGAATACAGAAAACTATTCGATGATAACAGGCAGATCAATATCAGGATGTTTGCAGGCGCCTTTTTGTATAATAATACCAATTCTGACTATTTTAATTTTGGACTGGATCGTCCTACTGATTATCTTTTTGACTCTAACTATTATGGACGTTCCGAAAAAACAGGCTTATTTAGCCAACAACTCATAATTGCAGACGGAGGTTTTAAATCCAAACTTGATACCACATTCTCAAATCAATGGATGGCCACTACCAATGTAAGCTTCAATATCTGGAATTGGGTAGAAGTATATGGTGACCTTGGGCTTGTAAAAAATAAATATACCAATCCTGAATTCGTATATGACAATGGGATTCGTCTGAATCTTGTTACAGATTACTTCGAATTGTATTTTCCAGTCTATTCTAATAACGGTTGGGAAGTTGCACAGCCTAATTACAATGAAAAAATCAGGTTTATTGTCACATTAGACCCAAAAGTGCTCTTCAATCTTTTTACCAGAAAATGGTTATAAGGCCTCTTATTTTAGAAAGATTGCATATAATATTCAAAATACAGCAGTTTTACTTAAACATCGTATAAAGAAAGAGTTGTTTATTGCTTTTAATTTATCAATACTCTAATTATATTTTTTTTACAGTATTGTGAAAGTTAGCTGTTTTTAATTAAATTTGTTTCATAAAAGCAAGAAATTCTACTATGACTGAAGCAACGACCCAAGCCGCACTTTCTTTTGAAGACTTCAAAAAAGAAGTTATCAATGATTATAAAATTGCCATAATAAGCAGAGAATGCAGTCTTCTGGGAAGACGGGAAGTCCTGACCGGAAAAGCTAAGTTTGGGATCTTTGGAGATGGTAAAGAAGTACCGCAACTGGCTATGGCCAAAGCTTTTAAAAATGGTGATTTCCGTTCCGGTTACTATCGTGACCAAACTTTCATGATGGCTATTGGCCAACTAAATATCCAGCAATTCTTCGCCGGACTTTACGGTCATACTGATCTCAACTACGATCCTATGTCGGGAGGAAGACAAATGGGCGGTCACTTTGCTACCCATTCACTTGACGAAAATGGTAACTGGAAAAACCTTACAGAACAGAAAAATTCAAGCGCAGACATCTCTCCTACTGCCGGGCAAATGCCCAGATTACTTGGATTGGCTCAGGCTTCAAAAATATACAGAAACGTAGGTGGAATAGAGAACAGCGATAACTTTTCAATTAATGGAAATGAAATTGCATGGGGTACCATAGGAAATGCTTCCTCATCTGAAGGCTTGTTTTTTGAAACTATAAATGCTGCAGGAGTACTACAGGTACCAATGGTTATGAGCGTTTGGGATGATGACTACGGAATTTCAGTACACGCAAGACACCAGACTACTAAAGAAAATATATCCGAAATACTTAAGGGATTCCAGCGTGATGAAAATGGTAATGGTTATGAAATCTACCGTGTAAAAGGCTGGGACTACGCAACCTTGGTAGATACTTACCAAAAAGCGGCTAAAATATCAAGGGAAGAACATGTTCCTGTACTTATACATGTTTACCAACTGACACAGCCACAAGGGCATTCCACATCGGGTTCGCACGAACGTTATAAAAATGCGGAGCGTCTCGCCTGGGAAAGCGATTTCGACTGCATCAGGCAAATGAGGCTTTGGATGATTGCGATCAATATTGCAACTCCCGAAGAATTGGAGGAAATGGAAGAAGCAGCAAAAAAAGAAGTGCTGGAAGGAAAAAAAGCCGCCTGGAATGCATTCGTTTCTCCAATGAAAGAAGAACAGAAAGAACTGATCGGATTACTTGAGACCGTTGCAGAAAATAGCAGCAATAAGGTTTTTATACTTAAAAACGCGGCCGACCTAAGTGCGGCAAAGGAACCGGGACGAAAAGAAATACTTATTACAGCACGAAAAGTATTGCGCTTAGTTATAAATGAAAACTCCAGAGAAACCCTTGCCAGCTGGATTACCGCATACACTAATAAAATACAGCCTAAATTCAGTTCGCACCTGTTTTCCCAATCCGATAAAAATGTTTTCTCTATAAAAGAAGTACTTCCTGAATATAACGAAAATGCAGAAATGGAAGATGCAAGGCTTATTCTAAGGGATAACTTTGATGCAATATTGGGCAAATATCCTGAAGTATTGATCTTTGGGGAAGATGCCGGTAACATTGGCGATGTAAACCAGGGACTGGAAGGAATGCAGGAGAAATATGGCGAGATTCGTGTTGCCGATGCCGGGATTCGTGAAGCTACAATATTAGGACAGGGAATCGGGATGGCAATGCGCGGACTGAGACCTATCGCAGAAATACAATATTTGGATTACCTGCTTTACGCAATACAAATTATGAGTGATGATCTTGCTACATTGCAATACAGGACCAAAGGCAGGCAAAAATCTCCACTTATCATCAGAACCAGGGGCCACCGACTCGAAGGTATATGGCATTCAGGTTCACCAATGGGAATGATCATCAATGCAATAAGAGGTATACATGTACTCGTACCGAGGAATATGACAAAAGCCGCAGGCTTTTACAATACATTACTTGAAACAGACGAACCTGCTTTGGTTATCGAATGCCTTAACGGATACCGTCTCAAGGAAAAAATGCCTACCAATCTGGGAGAATTCAAAACACCTATCGGAATTACTGAAACTATAAGAAAAGGTAAAGACATCACATTGGTTTCATACGGTTCTACACTGCGTCTGGTTGAACAAGCTGCCAAAGAACTGATGGAAATAGGTATTGACTGTGAAATTATAGATGTACAGTCGCTGCTTCCTTTTGACATTAACCATGATATAGCAAAAAGTATAGCAAAAACCAGCCGTCTTCTTATAATTGATGAAGACGTACCCGGAGGTGCTTCTGCTTTTATATTACAGCAGGTACTTGATGAACAGAACGGCTACCGATTCCTGGACAGTAAACCGGAGACATTAGCGTCGAAACCTCATAGGCCTTCCTATGGTACAGATGGTGATTATTTCTCCAAACCATCCGCTGAAGATATCTATGAAAAAATATATACTATTATGAATGAGGCGAAACCTGCTGCGTTTCCAAACTTATACTAAATATTACTACTTTAATACTACACTACTTTAAAAATCCCAATCTAACCATTGGGATTTTTTGTTTAAAGGTTTGAAAATTTTGTAGTATGGAGATTTTGTAGCTGGCTGAAAGCCGGCGTAGTTTCTAAACCCCGAACACTCTATAACACAATTAATAAAAATAAACCCAACCCATAACAATAAAAAACCTATTTTTATTGTTATTATTAAATAACCAAAACCCATTAGCATGAAAAAAGTAACCATACTCGCAGCTTTAATGTCTATAATGACATTTGTGGCCTGTAAAAAAGAAGTTCCTCCACCGCCTGAAGCTCCTGCTGCTCCTGCTGAAGCACCAGCTCCACCACCTGCACCTGCAGAAGCACCACTTCCCCCTCCTCCACCTGAAGAGAAAGATGGTACTACAGTAAAAGTGGGTAAAGATGGTGTTGATGTAAGTACTAAAACGGATGACAAAAAGACTACTGTAACAGTCAAAGGTGACGGTGCAGCTGTAGAAGTGAAGAAGTAATCCCTTTTCTTAATTTAAAGTTATAATGCCAACGTAAATTTTTTATGTTGGCATTTTTTATTTTAACTTTAAGCTTTATTAAAATTAACCTTTCAATGACCATTTTCGAAAATATTCTATTTGATATCAAAAACGTAAAAGTTATAGATGAAACTATTCCTTTAAATAAATATGTGGCAATTGACTTATCCGTTTCACATACAGAATTGTCCAAAAAATTCCTTGAAAATCCTGATAATTTTGAAAAATTTATTCTGAATTACCTGGATATGAACAAAGCCCAGGTAGCGTTCGGGGGGTATAATGAAGAACGCAACCTTTATAATAAGTATGCCTTATTTAATGATGGGGAAACAGAGGAAAGGAATATACACATTGGACTGGATATATGGGCCAAAGCCGGAACACCTGTTTTGGCAGTACTGGAAGGGACAGTCCATAGCTTTAACCTTAATACGGGTTCAGGCAATTATGGCCCAACGATCATACTCAAACACAAAGTAGGAAGTTATGAATTCTATACCCTTTACGGGCATTTGTCTATAGAAAGCATAGAAAATATTGAAATAGGTGATACATTTAAGAGAGCAGCCCAGCTTGGAACACTTGGCGACGCTGCCATTAATGGTAATTATGCTCCACACCTGCACTTTCAGATTATCATAGATCTTGAAGATGGATTTGGTGACTATCCGGGCGTCTGTACTAAAAGTGAGCGTGAGCATTTCCTCAAAAACTGTCCTGATCCTAATTTTTTACTCAAACTGGAAAAATTATGAAAAAACTAATCCTGGTTTCCGTTATACTCGTACTTATTGGATGTAAAGCAAAAATAGCCGCACCTACAATCGTTAAGCTTGCACCTACAGAAGTCGATGCTACACAACGCAATAAAGCCTATGAACTCGGAAAAAGAGTATTGAATAGCTGTAACACTTCGAGGTTCAAACCTTTTACCACTGCCGAAGCAACACCACAGATCATACAAAATACGACTCCTGAGAAAATAACCCGGACATGTCAAAAATTTGCTGTGAAATATGGGAAATTTAATGATCTCAGACTTGTAGAAGTAATACACGATAAAAGCCAGAATACGATGACCTATCGTTACAAGGCGGATTACCAATGGAAACATACCCAGAAAGAATTAAGAGTAACCATGAATCAGGACAACAAAGTAGCAGCTATTAAATCGACCAACTGGACAGATGAATACCAACCTTAATCCTAACCGTACAATGTCCAAACAAATTATCCTGTGCTGCCTTTTTATTATCAGCAGCCTGAGTATTTCAGCCCAACAGTCAATTACCATGAAAGATGGGAAACAGTATAAAGCAACTCCGGTATGGAATTTTATCTGTGATGCATATGCGCTTACAGGAACCGCGCAGGTCCAAATCGCTAAGACAGAAAAAGGAGGATTACTAAAATTAGGCGTACAGGTAACTAATAACGCTTTATATATAGGAGGAACAGTCTATATCTATCTGGAAGACAATTCTTTTATCACCTGTACTGATAAAGGCATAAGAGAACAACAAGATAATATGACATTTGCTTATTATACATTTTCACCTGCCGAAATTGGCAAACTGAGAAAAAGCCCCATAAAAGATCTGCGCTTTTTCGTTAAAGGCAAACAATCAACTTTTAGTAGCCAGACAGGGAATTTTACCGCTACTAACAGGGAATCCTATTTTGAATTGTATGACAAAACCATAAAAAACATATTTAAGACAAATGAAGAGGTGAGCAACCTTTATAAATAACCCCAACAAGTCCCCCCAATGAACGTAAACGAACAACTTATAGAAGAATTTTATGCAGCCTTTGCCAGCCAAAACGCTGATACGATGGCCAGTTGCTATCATGAAAACATCCAATTTGAAGACCCGGCATTCGGAATACTGAAAGGAAAAGACGTAAGCGATATGTGGCATATGCTAATTGAAAAAAGCAAAGGCAACCTGCATATTGAATTTTCACATATAACAGCTAATGATAATTTTGGGAATGCAAAGTGGATAGCCACCTATAATTTCTCAAGTACCAATAGAAAGGTTGTTAATGTCATCTATGCACAATTTGAATTTAAGGGCGGCCTGATTATTCGTCACACTGATCATTTTGATATCTGGAAATGGAGCCGACAGGCACTGGGATTAAAAGGCTACCTCTTTGGCTGGACAGGTTTTCTTCAGAAGAAAGTACAACAACAGGCAATACATTCCTTACGTAAATACCAGGAGAAGAATCCTGCTTAATTGGGCCGTCAAAGGTTTAATTAACAAATTATTTAATGCTTTCCTTTTCCAATTGCTTAATTTTAAGAAATCATAATCTTAAAGTTGCACTAATGGAAAATTCCAAAACAATTGCTTTTCTTCCTCTCTTCTATCTCGCCTGGTCTGACGATATTTTAACCGCAAAAGAATTCACCACACTTCAACAGTTTGTGCTCTCCCAAACCTGGTTATCAGAAAAAGAAAAACAATTGCTGCTCTCAAAAATAGACCTTGCAGTACCTCCATCAAGGACAACACTTATAGAATGGAAATCGGTTATTGATAATGCAATAACGCCAGATACTAAAACCCTTTATGAGCTTTTACTTCAGTTATCTTTACAGGACAAGGATATAGTTATTGCGAAACCTGGGTTCCAACAGTTGGAAAACGACTTAGGTATATTAGGAGAAGAAATTATTAATAACCTGAAATCTAATGCATCAATTAGCGCTACTTCAGGCTATAGTACAAGTAGCCATTTTGATATTTCCAAACTTACGACCCTGCTCGATGGAGAACAGGCCGCAATAATAAACAAAGTAAAAAAAGTAATAAGCCGCGCTGAATTCCAATATGAAACCTCAACCGACATTGCTGTCTATAGAGAAAAAGTATACAGCTGGTGTAAAATCCTTGCCGATGAAAATTTAGGCAACATGGCCTATCCTAAAGAATATGGCGGTGGTGAAAATATAGCTGATTATTTCGCGATCATGGAAACGTTAAGCTATCATGACCTGAGCCTTGTAATTAAATTTGGCGTTCAATTCGGTCTTTGGGGTATGAGCATACAGTCGCTCGGAACAGAAAAACATTATAAAAAATACCTAAACGATATAGGCAAACTAAAACTGCCCGGATGTTTTGCAATGACAGAAACCAATCACGGCTCAAATGTCAAGGGACTTGAAACGACTGCTACCTATAACCATATTGATCTCACATTTACAATACAAACGCCCAATCCCAATGCCCGTAAAGAATATATAGGCAATGCTGCCAATCACGGAAAAATGGCCACTGTATTTGCTAAATTGATCATTGACGGTAAAGATTATGGAGTCAACGCATTTATAGTCCCGCTACGAGATGATAAAATGGAAACTGTAAAAGGAGTCACCATTGGCGATTGTGGGCGAAAAATGGGCCTTAATGGCGTCGACAATGGTACAATACACTTTGACGGAGTTGTAATTCCTAAAGAAAACATGCTCGACCGCTTTGCATCCGTAAATGAGAAAGGGGAATTTGAAAGCCCTATTCCAAGCGATAACAGACGTTTCTTTACAATGCTGGGAACCCTTGTAGGCGGAAGAATCGGGATTCCGAGATCTGCATTGGCCGCTGCCAAATCAGGCTTAACTATAGCTATACAATATGCCGACCAGAGAAGGCAATTTGGCCCCGAAGGAGGCTCAGAAGTACCCATACTGAATTACCGTATGCACCAGAGAAGACTGATGCCATTACTTGCCAAAACCTATGCGATCCATTTTGGACTGCAGTACCTGACACAACGTTTCATCAATAAGAAAGAAACCGAGATGCAGGAAATAGAAGCATTGGCAGCCGGAATGAAGTCTTATTCTACCTGGAACACACGCGACACATTACAAGAATGCCGCGAAGCCTGTGGCGGTAAAGGTTATCTTTCAGAAAATCGTATTGATGCCTTAAAAAATGATACCGAAATCTATACCACTTTTGAAGGAGATAATACCGTACTGATGCAGCTGGTTGCCAAAAACAGGCTGTCTGAATTCAGAAAGGAATTTGGAGAGATGGACGCGATGGGAATCATCACTTATGTACTTGACCGCGCAAAAACTGCAGTAACTGAAAAAAATCCATATACAACCAGAAAAACAGATGATGCCCACCTGCTCGATAAAGAATTTCACCTTCATGCTTTTATTTATAGGGAAAAACAATTGGTGAATTCGGCTGCAAGGCGGATTAAAAAACTTATAGGACAGGGAATGGATTCTTACGATGCCTTTAATGTGGCGCAACACCAGATGATCGATGTGGCTCAATCCTATCTGGAAAGGGTTACGCTCGAGCAATTCCAGCTTCAGATTGAAAGAACCAAAGACACCGATACTAAAGAAATACTGGAAAAGCTCTGTCAGCTATACGCCCTTTCTCAAATAGAAAAAAACAAAGGCTGGTATCTGGAAGATGGGTATATGGAGGGCGTTAAAACCAAAGCCATTCGTAAGATGGTAAACCAGTTATGCTGGGATATCCGACAAGACGCGGTACCACTGACCCAGGCTTTTGCTATTCCGGAAAGTTGTCTTGCCGCACCAATAATAACAGGCATTAATCATGAACCAATAATTAATTAAACCTTTCTTTCAACAGGAATTTTATAAGCCGGAAATCCAAGATTTCCGGCTATTTTTATGCACTTTTGTTTTAGGTGAGTCCGTAGTGAGTCCGTAATGAGTCCGTAGTGACTCCGTGAAAAAGGGTATTTTTACGGAGTCACTACGGACTCATTACGGATTAAAATCGGATTCATGTGCATTAAGTGTCGAAAAAAACAGTAACTTAGCTACTATAAATCAATGTATTATGGCCAGAATAAATTCAAAAGGGCAGCTAGTAGGAAATATAGGCCCTATCACTAACCGAGTCCTGAATGGAGTAGCTATCGCACAAGTTAAGCCCACCAAGGGCAAGATGAAACAAACAACCGGGACAAAAGAAAGTGCCTCGGAATTTGGCACAGCCAATAGTATTGCAAAAAGCATCCGCCTTGGATTATTTCCTATCCTCCAAAATCACGGGGATAGCTATATGCATAACCGTTTTGCAACAAGTGTTTATAAAGCGACAATTAGCGATAACAATCAGCCCAAAGACAACCGCAGGCTCATCGATGGTAATCCGGGACTTCTAAAGGACTTTGAATTCAATAATAATAGTGCTTACGATAACTATAGTGAAATTGAGATCAGCTTCAATATGAATGATCAAAAAGAGTTAGTTATTATATCCCCAGAGTCCGGCAACACCGAGCAAACCAATGCCATGAGAGAAGCCTCCATTTGTGAAATTGCCTATCTGGTTACCGTTTTTAATCCAAAAACTTATGAGGTTACTTACGAAACTATTTTCAAGCATAGCTTTTCCCCAGGCAGCTCTTTGATAGCCGCACAGGAATGGAAGACTCTTGCTCTGCCACCAAATCAGTTGGTATTTATTACCTCTGCGGTTTTCTTTATACACCAAAATAATCTGGCAGGGGCAATTTCCTTAAACAGCAAGCAATTGCATCCATGTAAAATTGTGGGAGTATTTAGGAGTTAGGATATGGGATTCAATTATCGGTATACGACTCTTGTCATCCCGATATTATGAAATCAGCATCTTAAAATCAAAGTCCCAAACCTTATCAGCCTTATACCATAATTGCCCTTTTTGCACTTCAAGCGGGCAATCAAAATTATTAGTATAAAGTGCGCCTGTACCCAATCCCTGAGGCATCAGGTTCTGCTGTAAAAATGTCCATTGCGCAATCGCATTCAGTCCGATATTACTTTCCAAAGCAGAGGTAATCCACCAACCTATATTATACTTTTCAGCCAGTTCAATCCACTCTTTTGCTCCCCGGAAACCACCTATAAAACTTGGCTTCAAAATGATATATTGAGGCTTAATTTTTACCAGTAACGCTTCCTTTTCTTCCCATTTAAACACACCAATCAGCTCTTCATCCAACGCTATAGGAAAAGGAGTATTTTTACATAGCTCTGACATACTGTCAGTATGGTTTTTAGCAATAGGCTGCTCGATGCTATGTAATTTAAATCCAGATAATTGATTCAGTTTATATAAAGCAGTATCTAAACTAAAAGCTCCATTTGCATCAACTCTTATTTCTATCTGCCCTGCACTAAAATGTTGCCTGATAAAGCCCAATAAACCGAGTTCTTTTTCAAAATCTATAGCCCCTATCTTTAATTTTATACAGCTAAAACCGTCAGCGAGTTTTTCCTCAATTTGCTGCCTCATAAACTCCTCTTCTCCCATCCATACCAACCCGTTGATTTGTATAGATTTTTCACCCTTCGTAAAAGCAGAAGGGAACAATAAAAAAGGATCATTACTTTCAACCGAAAGGAAGGCCATTTCGACTCCAAACTGTATAGAAGGAAACTCCATCAGGGCATCCCAAAGGGCATCTTTACCCAATTGAATATTGTTACAGACCCACGCCAATTTTTCTTCGTAATCAGGACGATCATCCGCACTTAACCCACGAAGAATCCCACACTCGCCTATCCCTTTTTTATCCTGCGCCTCAAGCACTATAAACCAGGTTTCTTTTTCAGTCATTATGCCTCTGGAAGTTCCTGAAGGTTTTTTAAAATTAAGAAGGTATTTATAGTAAGAAGCTTTCATAAAAGTCTTAGTTGAAATTCACGTGTTTAGTCCAGTATTTTAAGTATTCTGTCAAAATCGTCAGACTGTATTCCTGCATTTTTTAACTCTGTAAAATCAGCTTTCGTTTTACTGACCCAGCTCATCATAGCCGTCACATTCTGGGATTTGTATTTTTTATGAATCTCTTTTGCAGCCGCAAAGTCGCCGTTAAGCAGGTAGGCATGCGCGAGGTTTAATTGTATCAATAATTCGGCACTATCCAGCTTCTCGCCTTCTTTAAGCGCTTTAATCGCTTTATTATACTGTTTTGAATACAAATAGGCCATCCCTAATGAATTATAGTCAAGAGCCGTTGCATTGCCGTTCTCAACAATTCCGGTTAGCAGCAATTGGATAGCATCGCCATAACGCTTGTTTGTAAAATGCTTCAAAGCATCAATCCTGATTGTATTCAGCAATGTTTTATTCGCTTCGGCTTTACCCAGGCAAGCATTGCCCATATCTTTATAAACCTTTGTTTTCTCAATAGCCATAAGCTTATCATACTCCCTGAACCTATATTGTTTCTGTATTTTATCGAGCATACAGAGACAGAGATCATCAGGGTTCACCATTAATTTAGCAAGATCCGAGGTTTTGCAAAGGGTTATAATCGATTTACGGTTCTCAATTGTCCATCCACGGCTCAATTTAGTATCAACCCATGGCACTACCTCAAGTACTGCTTTCTGATCCATTATCCAGTTTTTACTTTCAAACCCAAACCACATAGCATCAGATGAAAAGCACGAGCTTTTATCCAATGTAAGCCGTTTGGCATCTTTACTCACAGGTGTATTTTGGTACCAGCAGGACTTATCAGTATTACCGGCAGCGGTATATGTAGCTGCAGCAGCCTCGCTTGAAAAAACGGCATATTTACACTTATCATCGCCTGAGACTTTAGACAACAGAAACACAGCTCCAGCTGATCCCTGGCTTATCCCTGACGGATCAGGAATAGCTTTCAGCAAAGAAACCAGGCTGCTTGCCATCTGTTGATTCTCATCCAGGAGTGTAATCCTATAGATAACCTCTGTAGTCCCGGGCGGGAAATCCTCGGTTTTAACTATAAGGCGGTTCCTGGCAGAAACCGTAACTTCCTTATTTGTAGCTCTGTCCTTGTCCCAATAGCCGTCCTGTTGAGCAAAAACAGAAGAAGATCCAATAAATACTAACAGTAATAAAAAAGCTTTTTTACATTTCATTTCGGAAGTGGTTATTTTTTAAAACGGCCGTACGCTATACCCTCAAAAGGTACAGTGTCCCAGCCGGTATATATTACTTGGATATTATTATTTGCAATAATTCTCCGTTAGATTTCGATAGAATCTCCAATCGCAATCAGCATCAGATCTTTGCCTTTGTCAAAAAACTGCTTAATAGCCTGTTCTTTATTGATTTCTATATACCCAAATGTATCGTAATGAATACCCAGTATTTTATCGCACTCAACAAAATCGGAAGCAATGATAGCATCTTCAATATCCATTGTAAAGTTATTTCCAATAGGCAGGATTGCAAGATCCAGCTTGGTTTTCATAGGAATAAGCTTCATATCCATAGTCAGTGCGGTATCGCCTGCGATATAAATATTTTTATGTTCCCCCTCAATTACGAAACCGCCAGGATTTCCACCATAACTACCATCCGGAAAAGAACTGGAATGAATCGCGCTTACATATTTCACTTTTCCGAAGTCAAATTTCCAGCTTCCGCCATGATTCATTGGATGCGCCTGAATTCCTTTTTTAGAATAATGTCCTGCAATTTCCGGGTTAGTAACAATTACAGCCCCGGTTCTTTTTGCTATAACCTCAGCATCCAGGATATGATCTCCATGGGCGTGCGTCAGTAAAATATAGTCAGCTTTAAGCGATTCGATATCAATATGTGCAGCTTGTGGGTTGGCTGTGATATAGGGATCAACAATAATATGTTTGCCACCAACTTCTATACCAAGAGATGCGTGGCCGTAAAATGTAATTTTCATAGTAACTGGATTTAAATTATGATAGTAATTAACAAGGCCCGGCAGGTTTACAAAACCTGTCGGGCCGGATATATTTAGTTATGAATTATTAACTATAAGATCTGAAAACAAAAAAAT
>Ga0247742_10002203_pt1 | contig 12921 bp, 11 predicted proteins | sample UWRJL208509C2_FD_180944 | JGI IMG/M metagenome (GOLD analysis project Ga0247742, IMG submission 180944) | Plant litter microbial communities from Arlington Agricultural Research Station in Wisconsin, United States - UWRJ-L208-509C-2 | ecosystem: Environmental > Terrestrial > Plant litter >...
CGGCTGAGGCGCGGCAACGATGCCGCCATGCTGGCCCACGGAACCTGAGGAACAGAAATGTCAGAAAATCAACAACGTGTGCTGGTAACCGGCGGAGCCGGCTTCCTTGGGTCTCATCTGTGCGACCGCCTCATCGAGGCCGGCCACGATGTGCTGTGCGTCGATAATTTCTATACCGGCAGCAAGGCCAATGTGGAAGGTCTGCTCAGGCACCCGCGCTTCGAACTGATGCGCCACGACGTCACCTTCCCTCTATACGTGGAAGTGGACCGCATCTTCAACCTGGCATGCCCGGCGTCGCCGGTGCACTACCAGCACGACCCGGTTCAGACCACCAAGACCAGCGTGCACGGCGCGATCAACATGCTTGGACTGGCCAAGCGCGTTGGCGCTCGCATCCTGCAGGCCAGCACCAGCGAGGTCTACGGCGATCCCGAGATCCATCCGCAGGTCGAAGGCTATTGGGGGCGCGTCAACCCGGTCGGTATCCGCAGCTGCTACGACGAAGGCAAGCGCTGCGCCGAGACCCTGTTCTTCGACTACTGGCGCCAGCACCAGCTGGAGATCAAGGTCATGCGTATTTTCAATACGTATGGTCCGCGCATGCATCCGAATGATGGCCGCGTGGTCAGCAACTTCATCGTGCAGGCCCTCAAGGGCGAGCCGATCACCATCTATGGCGACGGCATGCAGACCCGTAGCTTCTGCTACGTCGACGACCTGATCGAAGGAATGCTCCGATTGATGAACTCGGCCGCCGATTTCACCGGACCGGTCAACATCGGCAATCCGGGCGAGTTCACCATGCTCGAGCTGGCCGAAACGGTCGTGCGCCTCGTTGGTGGTACGTCGACGATCGAGTACCGTCCGCTGCCGCAGGACGACCCGAAGCAGCGCCAGCCGGACATCAGCCTGGCCAGGGCCACGTTCGACTGGGAGCCGAAGGTCAACCTCGAGGATGGCCTCAAGGAAACCATTGCTTACTTCCGACACCGTCTGCAGGCATGACCATGGTCGTGGCGCACAAGGTCGTGGTGATGCCGGTCTACGAAGACGTCGAGGCGTCTTCGAGGTTGTTCCTGGAGCTTGCGCGGACGCAGGGGCCGGACACTTACATCGTGGCCGTCGATGACGGCTCCGTGCGTCAGCCTGTGGATGCGGCGGCGATTGCCGCCGCCGGTCTGGACGGTGTGGTTCTCCGACTGCGCCGGAACGTCGGGCACCAGCGTGCCATCGCGATCGGCCTCAGCTATGTCGCGGAGAATTTTAGCGACGACGTCACCGTGGTCGTGATGGATTCCGACGGCGAAGATACGCCGGAGAGCATCACCGAACTCGTGGCCGGCCTGTCCTCGCCGGACGTCGATGTGGTCGTGGGCGCCCGCAAGAGCCGCGTCGAGTCCGTCAAGTTCAAGACCTTCTACGTGGTCTACAAGACGCTCTTCTCGCTTCTGAGCGGACGCAAGATCAGCTTCGGCAACTTCATGGCGGCGAAGATGCCCGCGGTGCGCCGGCTGGCATCGATGCAGGAGCTGTGGATTCACGTCGCGGCCAGCGTCCTGGCTTCCAAGCTTCGTGTGCAGGGCTGTGCCCTGGACCGTGGCCCCCGCTACGCCGGCAAGAGCAAGATGAACTTCGTCGGCCTGGCGCTGCACGGATTCCGTGCACTCATGGTGTTCGCCGAGGACGTCCTCGTGCGGGTGGGCATCGCCTGCACGCTGATCGCCGGCATGTCGGTGCTGGGTGGCATTACCGCCCTCGTGCTGAAGACCCTCGGGTTCGCTACGCCCGGCTGGTTCTCGCTCGCCTTCGGCATCCTGTTGCTGGTCTTCCTGCAGACCGCCGCTCTCACCCTGATCATCCTGATGCTCTCCGGCATGATGCGTGGTGGTGGCGTGCTCAGTAAGGGCAGCTATCGCGAGTTCGTCGACGAGGTCTTGCATGCCCGATAGCGCTGCCAAGCCGGCGCTCGGTGGCCAGGTCGTCCGTTACATCATCAATGGACTGATCGCCACGGCCGTCCACTTCTGCGTGCTGCGCTTCTGCATGGAAGTGCTTCATGTACCGCTTGCCGGCGAAGCCAACGCGATCGCGGCCTGCTTTGGCATCACGGTGTCATTTCTCGGCAGCCGCTACTTCGTTTTCAAAGGGCAGGAAGGCAGTGTCGTGAAGCAGGGAACCCTGTTTCTCGGTGTCTATGCCGTGATCGCACTGCTACACGCGACGGTCATGTACGTGTGGGCTGATCGCCTTGGATTCGATTATCGCATCGGGTTCGTGTTGGCGACGGGCATGCAGATGGCCTTCAGCTTCATGGCGAACAAACTTCTGGTATTCAAATGAACAAGTATGTGCGCGCACTGGTTGCGTCTGTTGTTTTCGTCATTGTCCTGCTGGTGACCTATTACATCCACATGCGGAATTTCCGCGTCAATGTGGTGTTCTACGCGACCATTCTCGATGCGGTCATCGCCTTGATCATCGTCATGGCCGCCTTTTCGGCGCTGCGCTGGTTTCGCGACTTTACCCGCCTCGAACTCATCCAGCTTGGTTTTATCTGGCTGCTGGGCGGCTATGCGTTCGCCATCTCCGTCCCGACGGTCATTGACCGGTCCCTGTCGTTCTACATTCTCGAGAAGCTCGAGCAGCGCGGCGGGGGTATCCGGGAGGATGCGTTCCACGATGTCTTCACCGAGGAGTACGTTCGTGAGCATCATCTGGTCGATGTACGCCTGACGGAGCAGTTGCAGTCGGGCACGATCAAGATCGAAGACGGTTGCGTCAAGCTGACTCCTTGGGGTGAGCGACTCGCCACCTTCAGTCGCTTCTATCGCAAGAATCTCCTTCCGACGCATCGCCTGCTGATGGGAGAGTACTCCGACGCCCTGACCGACCCGTTCCGCGACAGTCACATGGCCACCGATTACCGCTGCCACTGAAGGCAGGAGGAACACTAAATGGATTCAACGCGTCTGCTGCGAGCGGTCCCTTTCTTCGTCGGTATTTGGGTCCTGCTCCTGATCGTGGCAACGGCATACCACAGTGCAGCCGCGTGGATGGATGCCGATGTCCTGATGAACTCGGTGATGTCGCTGCAGAAGGTCACGGTCTTCTACTGGGGTCAGAACCGGATTCTCAACGTCCTGCCCACTGCTGCATGGATGTTTCGTAACCCTGCCTGGAACCTCGGCGCTGTCCTGGTGCTGTCCGCCGCGGCCTTCTATGGTTCGCTGGTCATGCTGGCCCGTCTCATCGCCCGCGCCATGGAGTTGGAGCGGTGGGCGCGCTACGCGCTCATTGTGGCGCTGACATCGGTTGCACCGGTCGTCCTCGTGGGTTCGGGACTGAATTCCCTCGCGATCGGCCATATCGAGTACGCGCTTCCGCTTCTCCTCATGCTGGTCGCTTTCAGCCTGTTGTCGAGCACGGCCCCTCTCCTTGCGCGCCTGGGCATCGCCGCGTTGCTTGTGTTCGTCGCGGGAGGAATCAATCCAGCGTCCTGCCTGGTCATGCTGACCATAGGGGCCGCCCGCCTTTGCTGGATGCGGCGAGCCGAATGGTGCTCCCTCGGCTTCGCGGTGATGGCGGGGATGACCCTGGGCGCCTGGACGGTCATCTCCCGATTTTTCGGGGACGCGAACTATGGATTGCAGGATGGCGTCCAGTGGTCGGAGATCATGGGCGGCGTGCAGCAGCTGATGCAGGCGGCCATCGGCTCGGTGAATGTGCCGGCACTCCTAATCCTGGTCGGGGCGGTTTCCGTTGTGATCATGTTTCGCCAGTTCGTGCTGGGTGCGACACCTGCTCCGAAGGCTGAACTTGTCCGCTTCGCTTATGTGACATTGATCGCCTTCTGCGCCTTCTGGATATTCACTCTTTCGGTGAATTACTGGGTCAGGCAGAACCTCTACGACGGACGCTATACGTCGTATGTTGTCTTCGCGGGTCTTTCCGCGCTAGGTCTCTGGTTCGCGCAGTGGGACTGGACGAGATGGCGTGCTGTGGGGATGATCGGTCTTATGCTTCTGATGACAGCCGCCGGACGTAACCTTGCCGTGACGCAGCTGAAGAGCCCGCATTTGAAGGACTTCACGCTATTTAAAGGCGTGCCTCAAGGGATGGATCCGGGCGTCCGCCTCTATGCGGGCAACTACTGGCAGGTCTGGCCCGCTGTATTTCTCCAGCTAGCAAGAAATGAAGTGGGATACGGCCTCGCCTGGCGCGGCGAAGCCATGACAAAGCGCATTCGGGAACTCGCGAAAAGGCGTTCAGAGGGCGATATCGTGGAGGTTTACTGCCTGGACGCCGAAGAAAGCCTGTGCACGCACCAGGTGATGGGCCTGGTCCCGTCCGTCCGCTACGTGGGCTCCCGCATCGACGCTGGCGCCACTCGCCAGCAGTACAAGGTCGTGGCCCCTGGCCTCAACTACGACGGCGCGGGCTTCCTTGCCTTGCCATCCACGACGGGAGCCGCCACGCCGGACGGCAGGGCGACCGAGGGCAAGCCCGGCGTGCTCTTCTTCGGTCCCTATGCAACCGTCCCTGCCGGAAAGTATCGCCTTACGGTTCGCGGCAACGCGCAGAAGGTGCCTGGGGTCCACGTCGAGATCGCCGTGCATGCCGGAGCGCAGGTGTTGCTGAGCACCGTTCCGCAAGTCGATACCCCGGGCGTCCTCATTCATGAGGCCGACGTCACCATTCCTGACGGGGTCACCGACCTTGAAGTTCGCGCCACTGTCTCGGCCGACGACGTCATGACGGTCAGCGGCTACAGCCTGCTTCCCGTCAAACCATAAGGCTCAGGGACTATCAATGAAAGTCGCAATAGCAGGTACCGGCTACGTTGGCCTTTCCAACGGCGTGCTGATCGCCAAGGCGCATGAAGTCGTTGCACTCGACCTGATCCCGGAGAAGGTGGAGAAGCTGAACCGCGGTGAGTCTCCCATCGTCGACGCCGACATACAGGCCGCCCTTGCTTCGGGTGGCCTGAATTTCCGCGCGACCCTCGATCCCCGCGACGCCTATGAGGGCGCCGATTTCGTCGTGATCGCGACGCCGACGGATTACGATCCCGATACCAATTACTTCAACACGGCGTCCATCGAGGCAGTCATTCGTCGTGTGCTCGAGATACAGCCCACGGCGACCATGGTGATCAAGTCCACCATTCCGGTTGGCTACACGAAGACGCTTCGCGACCAGTTCGGCGTGGAGAACATCATTTTCTCACCGGAATTCCTGCGCGAAGGAAAGGCGCTCCACGACAACCTTTATCCGTCGCGCATCATCGTCGGCGACCACTCTGACGCTGCGAGAGTGTTTGCAGGCATGTTGCAGGAAGGGGCCTTGAAGAAGGATGTACCGGTCCTCTTCACGGATTCGACGGAAGCCGAGGCGATCAAGTTGTTCGCCAATACGTACCTGGCGATGCGTGTCTCCTACTTCAACGAGCTCGATACCTATGCGGTGACGCACGGCCTGGACAGTCGTCACATCATCGAGGGCATCTGCCTGGATCCCCGCATCGGGGACGGTTACAACAACCCATCTTTCGGCTACGGCGGCTATTGCCTGCCCAAGGATACCAAGCAGCTCCTGGCCAACTACCAGAGTGTTCCGCAGACGCTGATCAAGGCCATCGTCGATTCGAACACGACGCGAAAGGACTTCATCGCCGACGACATCCTGCGTCGCAAGCCGAAGGTGGTGGGTATCTACCGCCTGATCATGAAGAGCGGTTCTGATAATTTCCGCTCATCGAGCATCCAGGGCATCATGAAGCGCATCAAGGCGAAGGGCGTGGAGGTGATCGTGCACGAACCCGTGCTGACGTCGGATGAATTCTTCCACTCGAGGGTGGTCAACGACCTCGCACAGTTCAAGCGAGAGGCCGACGTGATCATCAGCAACCGCATGGCCGCTGCGCTCGCGGATGTCGAGGACAAGGTCTATACGCGCGATCTGTTCGGTGACAACTGATTCAGTTGCCCGTCAAGAATTCCGCGATGCACCATAAAAAAGGCCGCGAGCGTGCTCGCGGCCTTTTTCGTCGACTGAGGTCCAGGTTACGCGCGTCCGTAGTTGTCTTCGAACCGCACGATGTCGTCTTCGCCCAGGTAGCTGCCTGACTGCACTTCGATCAGCTCGAGCGGCAGACGCCCCGGGTTGCGCAGGCGATGCGTCACGCCAAGCGGAATGTAGGTGCTCTGGTTCTCCGTAAGAAGAATGACCTTCTCCCCACAGGTCACCTCGGCCGTGCCGCTGACGACGATCCAGTGCTCCGCACGGTGGTGATGCATCTGCAGGCTGAGCGTGCCGCCGGGCTTGACCGTGATGCGCTTGACCTGGAAGCGATCGCCATTGTCGATCGAGTCGTAAGCGCCCCACGGGCGATACACCTTGCGGTGCCACTTCACTTGCGGGCGTCCTTCGCTCTTGAGCTGCTGGACGATCTGCTTCACTTCCTGGATGCGCGACTTGGCGCCGACGAGGATGGCATCATCCGTATCGACGACGATGACATCATCCAGGCCGATCATGGCAATGAGGCGCTGGCCGTGCGCGTAGGTGCCGTGGCAGTCGATGGCGATCACGTCGCCGTGGTGCGAGTTGCCGTCGGCGTCCTGCGCGTTCGCTTCCCACAGTGCGGACCAGGAGCCGACATCGCTCCAGCCGGCGTCGAGCGGTACGACAGCGGCGGCGTCGGTCTTCTCCATCACGGCGTAGTCGATGGAATCCGACGGTGACGAAGCAAACGCGTCGGCGTCGAGGCGGATGAAGTCTTCGTCGCGCTTGGCCAGTTCGAGCGCACGGCGACAGGCGGCAAGCATCTCGGGCTGGAAGCGGCCGAGTACGTCGAGGTAGACGCTGGCCTTGAACAGAAACATGCCGCTGTTCCAGTAGTACTCGCCAGAGGCGACGTAAGTCTCGGCAGTGGCCTGGTCGGGCTTCTCGACGAAACGTTCGACGGCGCGCGCGCCTTCTCCGGCGGCCGCCTTGATGTAGCCGTATCCGGTTTCCGGACCGGTCGGCACGATACCGAAGGTCACCAGTTTTCCTGCCGTGGCACTTACGGCCGCCTTGCGGGCGGCTTCATGGAAGGCGGCGTCGTTGGTCACGACATGGTCGGACGGCAGCACCAGCAGCAGGGCATCTTCGCCACCGGCGAGCGCCTCGAGTGCGGCGATGGCGATTGCGGGCGCAGTGTTGCGTCCCGTCGGTTCGAGGATGATCGATTCCGGCTGCGCGCCGACTTCGAGCAACTGTTCGGCGACCATGAAGCGGTGTTCCTGGTTCGCCACGACGATGGGCCGGCGAGCCGCGATGGGCGCGACGCGCTTCCACGTCGCCTGGAGCATCGTGTCGTCACCTACCAGCGGCAGGAACTGCTTCGGATAGGCCTCGCGCGAAAGCGGCCAGAGGCGCGTGCCTGAACCGCCGGAGAGAATCACGGGAAGGATATTCATGGCTATCGGTCTCTCTAGTGTTGGCCCGGGGTGCCGATGAGGTCGGCGATCTCGCGTGTGCGGTCGTTCATCAGAGTTTCGTCGCCGCGCGATTCCACGTTCAGGCGCAGCAGCGGTTCGGTGTTCGAGCTACGCAGGTTGTAACGCCAGCTACCGAAGTCGGCACTGGTGCCATCGGTCCGGTCGATCACGGGATCCTGCGAGGCGAAGTGGTCGTTGACGCGCTTTACGGCCGCGGCGGCGTCGTCCACGCGGAAATTGATCTCGCCGCTGCACGGGTAGGCGCGCATGCGATCTTCGACGAGTTCCGCCAGCGACAGGCCGGAGGTGGAAACCAGTTCGGCAATCAGCAGCCACGGAATCATGCCGGAGTCGCAGTAGGCGAACTCGCGGAAGTAGTGGTGCGCGCTCATCTCGCCGCCGTAGATGGCGTTCTCGGCACGCATGCGCTCCTTGATGAAGGCATGGCCGGTCTTGCTTTGGATCGGCACGCCGCCCGCCTCGCGCACCATGTCGATGGTGTTCCAGGTCAGTCGGGGATCGTGGATGATCTTGCCGCCCGGATGGCGGACGAGTGCCGCCTTGGCGAGCAGGCCCACGAGGTAGTAGCCCTCGATAAAGCGGCCGTCAGCGTCGAAGAAGAAACAGCGATCGAAGTCGCCGTCCCAGGCGATACCCAGGTCGGCCCCGTGTTCACGGACCGCATCGGCCGTGGCGCTTCGGTTCTCCGGCAGCAGCGGATTGGGAATTCCGTTCGGGAAACGTCCGTCTGGCTCGTGGTTCACACGAACGAATTCCAGCGGCAGATGTGGCGCGAGCTGGTCGACGACCAGTCCGGCCCCGCCGTTGCCCGCGTTGACCACGATCTTCAGCGGCTTCAGCTTCGAACGATCGATGTAGGTGAGCAGGTGTTTTACGAAGGCGGTCTTCGACGCATCCTGGCGAAGACCGCCACGCTTTGCGCCGGAGGTAAACACGTTGGCCATGGCAGCGTCGCGAATGGCGAACAGTCCGGTGTCCCCACTGATCGGCCGGGAGCCTTCGCGCACCAGCTTCAGCCCGTTGTAGTCCATCGGATTGTGGCTGGCCGTCACCATGATGCCGCCAGCCGCGTTGAGGTGCGGCGTGGCGAAATAGACTTCCTCGGTGCCGCACAGGCCGATGTCGATGACATCGCGGCCTGCATCGTTGAGGCCACAGGCCAGTGCGTCCTGCAGGGCCTTGCTGCTCAGCCGGATGTCGCGACCCAGGACCACGGGGCCTTCGCCGAGTACGTCCGCCGTGGCGCGGCCGATGCGGTACGCCACGTCCTCGTTCAACTCGTCGGGAACCCGACCACGAACGTCGTAGGCCTTGAAGCAGCGCATGTCGTTGGACGGACCCGTCATGGTCAGAGAGCCTGCTCGAGCTCGGGAAGGATCTTGAACAGATCGCCCACGAGGCCGATGTCCGCAATCTCGAAGATCGGCGCTTCGCCGTCCTTGTTGATCGCGACGATCGTGCCGGCGTCCTTGATACCGGTCAGATGCTGGATGGCTCCGGAGATGCCGATGGCCATGTAGAGCTCCGGGGCGATGATCTTGCCAGTCTGGCCGACCTGCATCTCGTTCGGGCAATAGCCTGCGTCGACCGCCGCTCGCGAGGCACCCACGGCGGCGCCGATCTTGTCGGCGAACTTGTAGATGATTTCGAAGTTTTCCTTCGAGCCCACGCCTCGGCCGCCGCTGACCACCTTGGCTGCGCCCTGGAGGTCCGGGCGGTCGCTCTTGCCCTGCTGCAGGTTCACGAAGCGCGTGTGCGAGGGCAGGGTGGCGTCGAGGGTCAGCGCTTCGACCGGCGCGGAGCCGTTCGACGCCGCTGCCGGCCAGGAGGCCGTGCGGATGGTTGCGACGACGGTCGAGGCGGCATCCACTTCCACGGTCACGATGGCGTTGCCGGCGTAGATCGGACGCTTGAAGGTGTGTGCGCCTTCCACGCTCATCACGTCGCTCACCTGTGACACGCCGAGCAGGGCGGCCACGCGTGGGGCGAGGTCCTTGCCGAAGGTGGTCGAGGGGGCGAACACGTGCGAGTAGCCGGCGGCCGCCTTGGCGATCTGCGGTGCAAGGATGGCGGCCAGGGCGTGCGCGTTCTCGGTGCGGGCGACGGTCAGCACCTTGCTGACACCGTCGATCTTCGCGGCTTCGGCGGCGACCGCGTCAGGCGCGTCGGAGAGCACGATGACGTCGATGGATTCCGGCTTGGCGGCCACGGCGGCGCTGACGGCACGAGCCGTGGCGCCGTTGAGCTTGCCGTCGAGGTGTTCGGCGATTACGAGGATCTTGGACATGTCGATTCTCCGGTCGGCTGCTTTACAGCAGGCCCTTCTGCTTGAGGGCCGCGACGAGCTCGGCGGCGTCCTTCACCATCACACCCTTGCTGCGCTTGGCCGGGGCGGCGTAGTGCGTGGTCTTGATGTGGTCGGCGGCATCGATGCACAGTGAGCCCAGCTCGACCACGTCGATCGGCTTGGCCTTGGCCTTCATGATGTCCGGCAGCTTGATGAAGCGCGGTTCGTTAAGGCGCAGATCCGTGGTGATCACGGCAGGGAGATCGGCTTCGATGGTTTCGAGGCCGGCGTCCACTTCGCGGGTTACCGTGGCCTTGCCATCGGCAATCTCGACTTTGCTGGCGAAGGTCGCCTGCGGACGGTCCCACAGGGCTGCCAGCATCTGGCCGGTCTGATTGGCGTCGTCATCGATGGCCTGCTTGCCCAGGATCACCAGGCCCGGCTGTTCCTTCTCAATCAACTTGAGAAAGGTACGGGCGGCGGTCAGCGGCGAGACGGCATCGGCGGTCTGCACGTGGATGGCGCGGTTGGCGCCCATGGCCAGGCCATTACGCAGGTGGGCGGTGAGGTCCGCCGGGCCGATGCCGACCACGATGACTTCCTCGGCCACGCCCTTCTCGCGAAGGCGCAGGGCCTCTTCGAGGGCGATATCGTCGAACGGGTTGGCGGAGAGCTTGACGCCGTCCGTGACCACGCCGGTGCCATCAGGCTTCACCTGGATGCGGACGTTGTAGTCCACGACGCGCTTGTAGCCGACCAGAATCTTCATCTGCGTTTCCTTGGGTTTGTAGCTGAAGGCCGCGGGCGGCCCAGTCACATGAACGAGTTGACCGGGGATTATAGCGTGCGTCGCGGTGCCTCACTGAACCGTGAGACAGGCTCCGGGCGAGCCTGGCAGGCATCCGGCGGTCGCCTGAGGTGCCCCGTCAGCCGAGCGCCGCCCGGAGGGCGTCGCGGGCCCTCTCTGCCGAAAAATGGTCGCGAACGTTCTCCAGGCCGCCTTCGGACAAGCGCAGCCAGAGCGCTTCGTCCTGATAGGCGCGCCAGATGGCAATCGCCATCGAGTCCGGGTCATCCGCGACCAGGGCATCGACCCCGTTCCGGATATACATCCCCTCCGCGGCGATCGAGGTGAGCACGACGGGCAGGCCGTGGCTCATCGCCTGATTGACCTTGCCTTTGACGCCCGCACCGAACCGGAGAGGGGCGACCGACAGGCGGGCCTGCCCTAGCAGCGGAGACAGGTCGGCCACGCGGCCGTGGACGACGATGCCGTCGCGCTCGAGGGAGCGGCGCGAATCGTCGTCGATGTCACCGACCACGTGCAGCAAGATCCCCGCATCGCGCGCGCGAAGAAGCGGTAGTACGTCGCCGGCAAACCAGCGGACGGCGTCTTCATTCGGCGGGTGCCCGAAACCGCCGACGAAGAGGAGGCCGCTGCGCGACGAAAAGGCAGCGCTACTGCCGACGATGTCGTGGATGTTACTCACCACGTATACCGACGATCGGGGTGCTTCACGAGCGAGAATCGCCTGCTCGCCAGCGCTTACGACGAGAGTCACGTCGGCACGGGTCACCATGGCCAGCTCGCGCCTTTGCGATCGTGCCGCCTGTCGCGCCAGTCGCGCATTGCCCGTCAATTCCGCGCCACGCTGCTCGCGCACGAAGTGCAGGTCGACTGTATCGAACACGGTACGCGCACGAGGGGCAAGACGGCGAGCCATGTCGATGTACTGATCGGCGATCGGCAGTCGGCAAAGCATGATGGCGTCGACGGATGCGCCGTTCTCGGTCAGCCATGACCGGGGCCGGCCGCGGTGTACGTTGACCCCGATGGCAGCGAGCCGGTGTACATCGCGCGGCGATGCATCGTCGTCGTCCGCGATGAAATCGATGGTCCATCCATCGGCATTCAACAGGGAAAATATCTGGCAGAGGCGCATCGATCCCGAGTCGCGATTCGGATCGGGTGTCATGGTGTCGATTACCAGGAGGCGTCGCCGCGGACGGTCCCCCGAAGGCGGCGCTACAACCACCGGTCCGTACGTTTCGTCAGATCGCTCGCGGATATCCGTGCGCCCGCGAAGCGCTCGACGAAGCGTCGCGCGCCAACCGCGCACGGCGACGCTTCCGCCGATCCTGCGGGTGAGATGGACAAGTCGCCGCAGCTTCCACCCAATATCCATCAAAGATTCTGGTAGTTCGGACCCGAGCCACCTTCCGGCGTCACCCAGGTGATGATCTGGTAGGGATCCTTGATATCGCACGTCTTGCAGTGCACGCAGTTCGCCGAGTTGATCTGCAGGCGCTTGCCGGCGTCATCCTGGACAATCTCGTAGACACCTGCGGGACAGAACTTTTCGCAGGGATTACCGTATTCCGTGGTGCACCGATCGATGCAGATGGATGTATCGGCCACCTTAAGGTGCACCGGCTGGTCTTCGTCGTGCTCCGTGGCAGCGAAGTAAACGCTGGCGAGCCGATCACGCGGCGCCAGCGTTCGGTCCACATAATCCTTCGTCGGCGCTTCGTACTGCCCCAGCTTGTCCAGCGACGACCAGTCCGCGTGGTTCTTCATCGTCCACGGCGAGCGACCGCCGGTGACGGTTTCCCATGCGGCATTGATCAGGCCGAACCAAAGCCCCTTATTGAAGCCGGGACGAATATTTCGCACCTTCTTCAGTTCGCTCATTACCGCCGAGGCGCGCAGCTTCGCGTCCCAGCCGGCAGGATTCAGCGCGCTGGCGACGAGGTGTTCCGCAGCGAGCATGCCCGAGGCGATAGCCTGGTGGGTGCCCTTGATCTTCGGCACGTTGACCAGGCCGGCGGAGTCGCCGATCAGGATCGCGCCCGGCATCTCCACCTTCGGCAGCGACTGGAAGCCGCCTTCGATAATGGCGCGCGCACCGGCCGAGAGGATGGTTCCACCCTCGAGCAGACCCTTCACGTTCGGGTGGTGCTTGAACTGCTGGAAGGCTTCGAACGGCGAGAACTTCGGATCCGGATAGTCGAGGCCGACGACAAAACCGACCGCCACGCGATCCTTGTCCAGGTGATAGAGGAAGCTGCCGCCGTACGTATCATTGGCCAGCGGCCAGCCGGCGGTATGCACCACCTTGCCTGCCT
>Ga0247742_10002205_pt1 | contig 12909 bp, 14 predicted proteins | sample UWRJL208509C2_FD_180944 | JGI IMG/M metagenome (GOLD analysis project Ga0247742, IMG submission 180944) | Plant litter microbial communities from Arlington Agricultural Research Station in Wisconsin, United States - UWRJ-L208-509C-2 | ecosystem: Environmental > Terrestrial > Plant litter >...
AGGTCCAGGAAGCTGCAGAGTAAAGCAGTTAGCCTCTTTGATCGCAACCAAACCAGGATTCGTACGCATGATACCGAGCCAGTGCGTGCTGCAGTGCCCATTCATCGTCCACGCTGTCGAAGTAGCCTGCTTTGGTCCAGCCAAGGTCGTACATCTTCTGCACAAAGGACCCCTGGCGGATAACTGCCCCCACGAGCTCGACAGAATACGGCTTCTCATTGAAGTATGTGATCATGATTCGAGAGAGTCTGTAAGGATGTCCGTTAGCACTACAAGCCACAACTGACGTGACGAGATAGACGGACAGACGAGTTTGGGGAGCTATGACCTCTCTCAATTTATCCATAGAGAACTGAACGGACTTCGCGATCGCAAGCGAGAGCTTCTCAACGTATTCAGGACTTCCATCAATATGCTTCTCGTAGCCTGTATACGTAGCGCACTTCTTAGCATACTCCACTGCTTGTTTCTTGATTCTGTCGGAGTGTGTTGTGTCGGAAAGCGTCAAAGGTTCAACGAGGATTCCACTAAGAATTATGTCAACGAGGTAGTAACAGAGGTATTTCATAACGAGTGCGTACGGAAGGACTTCTGTAGTAGGACTCGCCAGATCACGAGCAAGCTTCCTAACGGCCAACTTCTCTTTAGTGAGATCTCCCCAAGGCATGCAACGATCAGGACAGGACACTGCGAATTGTTGTTGCAGATATCCAGTACCCGCTGCGTTGACCAGATCTGCACATACCCATAAGCCTTAGTGACAAGATACAAGACAATTACTCACCAACAGTCATAGTGCAGGAGCAACTAGGGCAATCGAGGATCTTCTTCGTCATTGCACCGACCCCATGAATGCTGTAGTCGAAAGGTTTCATGGTCCTCATCTGCCAGAACTCGACACGGTCCTTGGATGGAGTGCTAGAAAGCAATGTGAAGAACGCTCCTCTCTTGCATGTCGTGAGTGATGCACCAGACAATTAAGAGATATTCATACCAATCCATTCGCAAAGTGAACTTCGAATTCTTTGAGTGTCTTGCAGGTAGGCTTTCGGAGGCAATCGTCTGCGTACCAGCTAAGGGTGCTATTCAGTAATCTATATCTCGTGCCAAGAAAGAATTCATACCGTGGATTCAACATGTAAGCATGCCAAACCATGATGACATCCAAAGGTGGCATCACTACCTCTGTGGCTTTCGTCACGTCAACGGACTTCAGGCTCTGTGCCCAAATGTCGAAGCTGGGAGCGACAGAACCTTTAGGTAAGGCAAAACAACGCAAAGAGTAGACATTTCGAACTCACCGTTCGACAGCAACTCCTACGAACCATCCCCATCTTCGCTCCCTGTCCAATGTTACGTTCGGCGCTACCTGTACTGTCGCCTCGTCTCCGTCCACCTGCTTCTTTAGTTCCGCGAACGCATGCAAGAGTGCCAGATGTCCTTTGATTTCCGAGATCTTCACCAGTGGTTCGCTCGTTCGACTCTGTCCGATCTTGAAACTAGTCGGAACAGTGTAGTTTGGCGGAGGAATTTTGCTGTCGTCGTCAATACGATGGTCGCCTGGAGGAGGCGCATTGTACGCAGGCGGGGCGATTTCACTCATAATGAAGGAAAGGGAGAATAAGATTGGCCTCCTGTTCGGTTCTCTATAACGCCCGTCTTGGCACAGCCTGCAAGGGAAATGTCCACGGTACATCTCCTTTCATGTATGCTCATGCTGTCAGGTACGCCGATACCAGGAAAGGCACCATGACAGCGCTGCGGGTCACAGTGGATCAAGTAGCCCGTATTGGATTTGTTTCTGTGGTTGACTTCACCTGGAACAGACCTATAGACTTTCCGACACTTGTCATTTGTACGGGGCGTTCGTGGCGAGAAGGAGGTTATCAGACTCAGAGTGGTCATTTGGACACAGAAAGTCCCACGACAGAGTAGATTGCACAGCCACGTCTGGGCGCCCAGTTGATAATAGGCGCGCAAGTTGCGCATCCAGGAGGGTAAATGAGATATAAAAATGCTATCATAAGCACCGTGCTCATGATACGTGACGCGCACCTACCTTTGAAAACGTATCTAGCTTTTGTCACCTGTATATGTGGACGCAACAAGATTGATTGAAATCTACTCCCCCAGGAACCGCAGTCGAAGTCTTAACTGTCCCGGACTTCACTGCACAGTGCTTACACAACTCATAGGAATGTTAAACTTGTCTCTATAACTAATCTGTCGCCGTGAGCCACTGCAGGCCTTCCTCCCTGGTATCTGAATACAAAGAATGTGCCATAAGAATAGTATCCATAGGCTTCAAACAAGTACCTGTTTATCTGGTTTCAACGGACCCACTTTTCGCCGCTCCTGCACACATGAAGGCCACGGCGACTATCCCCCGGGCGATGTAACTGAGCCCAAAAGGGCATTGGAAAATCTACTATGGCGGGTCGAAGGGATATCAGTAATAGACCGGGTGGACTTTCACTGTTATTCAACGTAAAGTTTATGAGCTGTCACGGAAAGCAACGCACACACCGATCACTTGCTAACACCTGACCGTCCAAACGTGAATACGCAGGACTGCTGGATACCTCAAGGCTGCTCAAGCTGTTGGGCTCCGAGTGGGGCTTTGCATTCATTTGTGACTTGTTGCCAGCGAAGAGCCCGACCAGGCCGCTTCTGCTGGAAGTGCGTCCGATAACTGTAAAAGACGACTTTGGGAAGTTACATAGATTTCGATATGACAAGTACAACCTTGAGAGGTATACGATGCAAATGAAGCAGACATTGGAGATGTATGTTGAAAGTGATATGCTCATCCTAGCCTCCGCACCCACCCCCACAACCTCCTCCGCCACAACCTCCGCTACCTCCACCAGAGTCGCCTAATCAACTATGTATTAGCAAGTGCCTGATTTCCTTGATAGAAACAACTTACCACCACCACCACAACTCCCACCACCGCAACCTCCTCCGCTACATCCCCCACTGCCGCACTTAAATTTGGAATAGATGTTAGAGAGAGTTTGTGAGAAATGGTAAACGTCACTCACTCCACCACCACATCCTCCTGCACCTCCCGATTCAACATGAGTACCGCACGAAGAAACACAGCCGCCAACTCCTCCACCATAGTAAATCGGGACTGGAAGTAAGAATGGCGCTCCATACATGTATGGGGAGTACGTGTCAGAGTATACCCGCCTCCCTCGTGAATCAACAACCTCGCCATCCCTATAAGCGTGAGGAGGATGCAGGCCCAACCCTCGTCCCTCTGCTTCAACCTTGGCAGCTCTCTTCGCTGCCTTCATAGCCTCCTTATCTTTCTGCTTCTTCAGATTGACGTAACGCGCGTTCATCAACGTATGGGTCACGCTAGACACCTGCTTGAAACGGACAGCATTGTGATCAGAAGGATGTGTTGCAGAAAGCAAGTCCGGGCGGTCAAAGGGCACGAGATGGGAAGGGGGTTGCGACCCGTGCAGACCGATGAGGCGTGAAAGTCGTTTGCCGATGGAGTCGCCTGGGATAGGACAACCACAGTGAGTGTATTCGACGTTGAAGCGCGATTTCCATGCTCGACAGGTTATATCGAATGCGGAAGACAGCATGACACCTTCAACTTTATCGTCGCTATGGGTTTAATGAGTACAACGAAGGTAGACCATGAGGAGATACGCACTGATCGATGAACCTTCCAACATGCGTGGTGCAATTCGCCTTGTATTTACTTGCCATCAGCTGGTGAGTGTGCCATACGAGGTCAATATCAAGAGTCGGCACGAAGAACGAAGCAGGAGTCGATGCTAATAGATCTAAAAAACTATGGAGGAGGTCAGTTAGACTCTTTGATTGCAACCAAACCAAAGATTCGTACGCATGATACCGAGCCAGTGCGTGCTGCAGTGCCAATTCATCGTCCACGCTGTCGAAGTAGCCTGCTTTGGTCCAGCCAAGGTCGTACATCTTCTGCACAAACGAGCCCTGGCGGGTAACTGCCCCCACGAGCTCGACAGAATACGGCTTCTCATTGAAGTATGTGACCATGATTCGAGAGAGCCTATGAGGATGACCGTTAGCACTACAAGCCATAACTGACGTGACGAGATGGACAGACAGACGAGTTTGGGGAGCCAGGACCTCTCTCAATTTGTCCATAGAGAACTGAACGGACTTCGCGATCGCAAGCGAGAGCTTTTCAATGTATTCTGGACTTCCATCGATGTGCTTCTCGTAGCCTGTATACGTAGTGTACTTCTTGGCATATTCCACTGCTTGTTTCTTGATTCGGTCGGAGTGTGTTTTGTCATGAAGCGTCAAAGGTTCAACGAGGATTCCACTAAGAGTTATGTCAATGAGGTGGTCTGAGAGATTCTTAACAACGAGTGCGTACGGAAGGACTTCTGTAGTAGGACTCGCCAGATCACGAGCAAGCTTCCTAACGGCCAACTTCTCTTTAGTGAGATCTCCCCAAGGCATGCAAAGATCAGGACAGGACACTGCGAATTGTTGTTGCAGATATCCAGTACCCGCTGCGTTGACCAGATCTGCACATACCCATAAGACCTTAGCGACAAGATATTGTATATTCTCACCAACAGTCATAGTGCAGGAGCAACTAGGGCAATTGAGAATCTTCTTTGTCATTGCACCAACCCCATGGATGCTGTAGTCGAAAGGTTTCATGGTCCTCATCTGCCAGAACTCGACACGGTCCTTTGATGGAGTGCCAGAAAGCAACGTGAAGAATGCTCCTCTCTTGCATGTCGTGAGTGTTGCGCCAGACAAGCAAGAAATACTCATACCAAGCCATTCGCAAAGTGAACTTCGAACTCTTTGAGTGTCTTGCAGTTGGGCTTTCGGAGACAATCGTCGGCGTACCAGCTAGGGATGCTATTCAGTATATCCGAATCCCGTACCAAGAAAGAATGCATACCGTGGATTCAACATGTAGGCATGCCAAACCATGATGACATCCAAAGGTGGCATCACTACCTCTGTGGCTTTCGTCGCGTCAGCGGCCTTCAGGCTCTGTGCCCAAATGTCGAAGCTGGGAGCAACAGCACCTTTAGATAAGGCGAAACAACGCAATGAGTAGACATTTCGAACTTACCGTTCGACAGCAACTCCTACGAACCATCCCCATCTTCGCTCCCTGTCCAATGTTACGTTCGGCGCTACCTGTACTGTCGCCTCGTCTCCGTCCACCTGCTTCTTTAGTTCCGCGAACGCATGCAAGAGTGCCAGATGTCCTTTGATTTCCGAGATCTTCACCAGCGATTCGCTCGTTCGACTCTGTCCGATCTTGAAACTAGTCGGAACAGTGTAGTTCGGTGGAGGAAGTTGGTTGTCGGCAATACGGTGGTACCCTGGAGGAGGCGCATTGTACGCAGGCGGAGCGATTTCACTCATTGTGAGGGAAAGGGAATGAGGCTGGCCTACTCTTAAAAATCACCTCTGGTAGCGCAGTCAAAGGGGCAACATCTGGTGGTGTCAGATACCCCAACACCAGGATATGACACCGCTGGCGATATAATGGATCAAATGCCCCCGCATTGGATTCGTTTTAGTAGTTGAATTCACCTGGAACGGCCTCATGGGACTCTCTGGAAACTTGTGTACGAGTCGAGACTGTTGAGTAGGTTATTATTAGTTACTTTAGTATCAGGTGACACAGAAAGTCCCACGATAGATTGATAAAGTCTGTAAGTTGCGCAGTAACTTACTAAGTACTTTCTATTTCACTCGCAATTTGAGCACCCCGAAGGATATCAATAAGTCGCATCGCCCATGGCCAGCTTCCGCCACCTGTCTCATCTATCTCAAGGCCGATGTATGAGGACAGCAATGCAGCAAGGCTGATCCCCCAAGAACTGTAGCCATGTCCCCCCACCACAGCCCAGCCCATCCGATTATCGTTGAGACGACTTACAGTAGCTTACAGTCGTAGGCCTTCCTGCAGTACCTTGGTACGACGAATGCGTCGCAAGCATAGTATACATGTTTATTCGGTTTTAGTGGACACCCAGAAAGGCTACAGCAATTATCTAGACTTTCGTATACTGCCTTTTGCTGCGATCCTATGTTTCCCGCTGATTAAAGGTTTATATGCACGTTCATCCCTTCATTGACGTAGACACCAACTCTACCATCGGACGGATGTACTAATCTATCTCGGATATCGAGTTTCAAGTTCAGTCTGTCGAATAGTTATGGAGGCGATTTCGTATTATTCGTGAAATTGAAAACCCTCATGCTCATAGTCAATGCTGAAGTGTGCTTTCCAATCACGCACAAGCTCTGGAAGGTGGGATCTCAACTGTATCATCATTATCAAGGAACTCAGCTCTTCTTATGTACTGGTGAATGAGTCTCCGAGCAAATCGAACACGGTGTCACGAGTACAGCTTGAGTACATCTAATACTAATAGTATCTCACCTGTCGTCTGGCTCGTGATACAACAAACTAGGAAATGATTTCTAATTTGGGGTTTGAACTTGATGTAATCGATTATTCTTCCTACCGCGGTAAGGCTTTGTCTATGGTACCAAAACCGGAAGGGCATTATCCACATGAGGGAGAGGTCCATCGAGAGTAGGTGATGTTTACTAAGTGGTTACAGATATATATATGGTCAATGCTCAAGGTCCAATGCAATCAAGATACGGGGTTGGGGAGGTGATATAGCTTTTTAAATGAGAGACTCGACAAAGCGCATGGTAGTCAAAGCAGGTGCGGCATGATTAAGAAAGATGATGTCCGAGAGTGCGAGGCATCTATAAAAACTGTCTGTATGCAAGGTGGGTGAAGGAGGGGATACGAGAGGAGAAAGCGTCTCTAAGACTCCGACAGGATCCTGTCGATCGATTGGTTCAAGAAGTCTTTCCGTGAGGCAAGGTCCGCCTTCGGGAATCGGGCCATGATTGCTTCACGGGCAGTTCTATGGATAGTCGTCATCAATAGAAGCTCATAATCGGGAACAGAGGCACTCACTTTTTGGTTACAGTCATCAAGTCTTGGGTACTAAGATAATTCCGAAGGGCGTTAAAGAGTTCGTCGTCGCTCGGGTTGGGGTTCATGCTAGGTCCGGCGAATGGATTAACAGAAGTCGCCATTGAGAATGTCGACATTGGCCGCTGTCCTGCACCTAGCTGGGGCAAGGAAGGTGGAATGGCTCCCATCTGCGACCCACTCACACTGGCTCCGCTGCCGAACATGTTCATACCAGTCATCATTGTGTTCCGAGGAGCCATGGCAGGAGGCACCATTCCGTACACACTGCCAGTATTCTGATAGCCCATGGGTGTCGCCATAGGCATAGGCATGTGTCCAAAGTCGGATCCAGAGATGGAGCCTGGTCCACCACCGAAAGGCATGTAAGGAAGTTGATACTGCGACATGGTCTGTTGTGGGTGGCCGCCTTGATGAGACATATTGCTATGAGACTGTTGACTGCCTCCACCGAGTCGGAGGTTGGGATTGGAGCTGTTGTTGTGAGTGACATTTGTATCGCGGTAGTAATCACCCGACTGCGATGCCTGGTTGTACGGGTGAGGGGATGCATCGCGAGATCGCCCATGTGAACGAGACCGGGGCTTGCTCTCATATCCAGTGTCATCGGAGTGTCGGGTGCCAGTCTCCCATGCTTCGGCTTCATATTCTGCAGATTGAAAAATCAGCAGCGAGCGTAATTGCATAGTGCATTCACATACCACTGAACTTCTTCAGAGGAATCATCGACTCATCGAACTTCTCATCCTCGTTCGTAATGACCTTCTTTTCCTTGCCTTCTCCAATGACCACGCGAGTATTACCCCAACTGAACTCGTCCATGCACCAGAACGAATAGACTGGGAGGAAGAAGCTGTATATCGGGTATCTGATGTACAGCATGAGTGTCAAGTTCATATCAAAGGCATTGTTCACGACTTACGAGAGAATGTAGACCACCATCCATCCGACAAGCATGAATTCGCGCTTAATAATGAAGATAATCGCCTTAAGTCTATGTCAGTGTGATATCGACCGGTAAAGTGTGCAAAACCGACCTGGAGACCATAGGTGACCGCTAGCATGATGATCGCAATCTGTGGGAAAGCAGAGCTGCCAGTGGCCACTACGACTACTAAATACACCAGCTGAGAAGCAAACAATAATCAGTGGCAATGCGACATATAACGACTACCATACTCACGTATACGACGGTTGCAGGAAGAATCTGAGGAAATTTAGGTCAGATATGGAAGAGAAGAGGTATGAAGGCTTACAATAGTTCCAAGGAGATCAATGAATACGAAGAAACGCATCGAGAAACAGCAGAAGCCGAAGAGTTCCGGTAGGATGACAAGTTCGCAAAGGTTATGGACTGTTGAATTGATCCAACGACGACGCTGAGAGAACAATACACGCCACGACTCCGGGGCCATTGTATGCGCGGTAGCATCCGGGCAGAATTTGGTTTTGAATGTAGGGAAATGCTTCATCAAAAGAGTCGTCAGGAAACGATCTTCACCGAGGGAGAACAGATTCTTCTTGTGCAGTGTGTCGACATTGGGTTCGGCGTATTCCTCGATGATGCGGTTGGAGATGATGATGGGACGGCCTTTGTCGGCAGTTCGAACACGATAAAGGGAGAAACAACCAGGCAGACAGGTGACCGATCCGAACAAACTTTCAAAGGCCTTGGACAGATGATGCGAAATATAGTACTCGTAGACCTGGATCATGGTCCACCAGGAGTCTTCCTCGTTGGTAAGCTTGGTTTCACCGCATATACCAATGATCTTGGAGTCGTCAGCGCTGGAGGCCACAAGGCGATTGAGGGAATCCGGGGTGACGGTCTAAGAATGCAAGATGAGTTGTAAAGCAAATACGCTGAGATTAGATACTAACCGTATCAGCGTCGATAGTAAAGATGTACTCGTAGAACGCAGGTTCGATTCCGATGACGTTCCGCATTTGGTGGTAGATCTCCAATTCCAAAGGTGACATAGGAGCGTCGAAGTGAACTCGGTTGAGGTAATGCAATAGGAGAATCTGTGAGTCTCGCTTTCCTCTATTTCCTGGCTTCGAGCGCTCCGTTGGTTTTCCGACCTTGACAACAACCATGTAGCTGAGGAGGAGTCAGACATGTGTAAATGGTAACCAAAAGATCAACGTACGGTACGACGTGTCCTTCGAATTCATATAAACCAGAGTAGACTTTGCCGTAGTTAAGTGCCTTTGATCCCTCGCCGACTGACTTGAACAACAAGGGCTCGGGATCAAGGGCGGGATCCACACCTAGGATATCGAGGACAATCCTCGGCGTGGTTCGGTCGTTTCCACTCCCAATGATATTGCCATCGCAGATGATGAAGATAAGTTTCCGCTTGTCATCATAGTTGAGAGCAGCAAGCGAGTCGATGGTACGCCGTAGAGAGTCCTCTCCTTCCGTATAACAAGGAACTTGGCAGAGAACGAACTTGTCTTGTAATTCTGGAGAACGTTTACTGCCCAACTGAAGCGCAGCCAAGACTATAAGAGTGTCAGAAACGGAAAAGAGCTTAGAAAATAGAAACGCACACTTCATGGCGATGGAAGCCATAAGGATGGCAGATATGATGATCAGCAGGAAGTTCTGGACTTGACATCTTGCCGACTTCCTGAAATCGACCCCACCAGCTAAGAAAACGTTCTCGATGCATGACAGATGTTGAGCCCTAGTGTTAGGATTCATGTTATCCAAGACTCCGGTTAAAGGCTTAGTGATGTCCTGGCCGGAACGCTGTTTGAAGATGTCAACAAAGTCTTGATCTAAGAAGGCGAAAGTGGGCGAATTCTGAGTGAGGCCGAGCGAATAGACATAGTCGGTCAGGTCATATAGCTTCTTGTTGTAAACAGCCCAGATCCTAGATAGCAAAGTTACATTAGATCATAGCACAGTTAGAGACGGGAATACACACTTTGGATCGCCTTCATCTGCCGCTCCCGCCGCAATACGCTTCATCTCATACACTAGTGGTCCTTTCTTCATTGTCTGCATCTTGGGCCAAAATGTGTCCCTATACCAATTTACATTCGACAGATCGGAGGTACCAGTGGCCTGCTGTCCGCTAAAGTGATGAGCGAGTTGGGCGAAATCTGACCAGTTCTGTCGCGTAAGGAAAAGGTTCCCGTCGTTAACCAGGCCGCTACAGCCTGATACTAAGGGAGGAGGAAAGTAGTATGTGAGGTCTTGTCCGGCCAATACCTCGAGAATACTTGGAGTGTTACTCTTCACGCTGCCTTGACCGTTGGTGTGATCGCCATGAACAAAGTTCGAAACATCATATACAGCGCCTTGAATAGTAACCCAGAAGTCATTGTCGCCTTGATGTTGGTTGACCTCGTTCAGAGACCATGCTTTGTCAAAATTGGGGCAGAGGAGGCGTCCGAACTCGACAATGTAGAAGATGACGATGGCGTTGAACAAAAAGATAAGCCAGAAGATTGTAACTTTCTCCCGCCATGCCAGCCGTACGTCTGGCCGCTTCATCCTGCCAACCGTTCGCAGAAGGAAGCTGGGAACCAACCAAGTGCAAAGCCAGACCAGACGTAGCCACCAGCGCCTTGACTTGCTGGTTGGGACCTCCTCAACAGCGTTCGGAGCATCTTTCACAACCATTCCACCAGCCTCTTTGTCCCCAGGCGGTCCTCCGCGAGTCGAGTATGGTAACACTTCAGGGGACGGTGGTTCTTTCTTGTCCAAGTCGGGGCTCCAGACACCATGATCATCCGCCTCGGAGAACTTCCCGCCATATCCAGGCGTCCTCAGACCACCACTGCCATAAGTAGCATTGGCTTCCAGGTACCTCGACCCATCCGGACCTGTCCTTGGTAGAAGCAAATTGTCTGCACTCTCTCCGAAGTAACCACTGCTAGGCGGCGCCAACCCTTCTCCGTGCGTGAAATCGGTGTTGTCGTCACCAATATAGTCATCCTCCTCATCCCCTTCCCTAGATCCACCGTTTTTCATATCCTTCTCCTGGGCACGCAGTGTATCCTCAACCATCTTCCATGACGTGTACGAAAGCCAGATCATACGATGACCGCATATGAAGTCGACACCTTCTCTCCAGCCATTCGCGCGCGCACACTGAATGATTCGTTCTTCCTCCGAACCGCGCATGGTTGGAACATAGCGATCGCAGAATGAGCCGAGTTCGAAGTCGACGACGTATTCCACACTGCGGCGGGCGATTATGTCCGGTAAAAGTAAGCTCCGTATCTGCGCCTTGACGCGTCGTTTGTCGAATGAGTTTGGAGAGCTGGAGTCGTTAGGTCGGATGCATGAAACAGTCCATAGCTTCGTCCGATCAAGAGAAGTGAATATTTCAGAAAGCGTGACGTTGATTTGAGTCGTGATGGGATACGTCTTCCCAGGATCTAGACGAGGGTGCTCGTCTTCCGCCGGGGGCAGGGTTCTGGAAGGGGAAAGAATGGGGGACGGTTGTCGAAGAGGTCGCGAGGAGACTTGTGCTTGAACTATGATATTCTCGTCCTTGCTATGTCGTTCGGCTGCGAGACTGGGGCCAGAGAGGAGTTTGGACACAAAGCCCTCCGATGAGTTGCGGAGAAGCGAAACGAAGGCCGAGTCCAAAAGATCTGCATCCTTCTCAATGAAATGGGACGCATCATACGAGCACGACCCGGAGTAATGGTTGATGCCGAATAACTTCCTGTCGGCAAAGCCACCAGTGCTGGGACTAGCAACGAAAGAAGCATGGACGCCGTATTTGGAACCGAGCTCTTGAAGAAGGTCTTCCTCTTTGACTTCACTCCCCTTCTTAAATGAGGAGCAGACCTTGTTGATGACTCCGAGTAAGCCCCCAGGCTTCCTCTGTGACCTTTCGCTGAGCTGTGCACCTCTAAGGAGTTCGATGCAGGCTCCATTGTCCATAGTCGAAACGGCTGGGAGGGATATGCCATCCGAAACTACTTGGCCGTTATACCCAACTGCCTCAAAGGTGTGTCTCAAAACATACGAGTGCAGCATCTCGTCGGCAAAGTTGATGGAGAACTCGTCGAACCCATTCTGGCCGTAGGCAGAGATCAAAGGTTGAGTGCCCGACAAAGACATTGATGTAGTACCGGCCGGGCCGCGAGTCTGGTATCCAGGTTGATCGAGGAGGACGATCTGCGTTGCTGGAGTTGCGTCTTTAGAGCTTGGCGCCAACCGATGATTACAAGTTTCAACGACAAACGCGAAGAGGATCGCGTAAATATCCCTGACGAGTTGATCCCTCTGCTTTGAACTCTGTTCCGCGTTCAAAAGAACCGTGAAGAGCTCTTTGCGCACGTAACTGGTCTTATTGGTTAGAATTTGGCCAAGATCGTCGGGTGCGACCCCCAAAAGCCTTGCAGCCTGTTCGAGGACATGGGCATTGGAGATATAAGCAGACACATCACGAGCATCGCCTTCTCCGAACTGGAGGTTGCCGAGAAGGAGGATAGCGACGATGAGACTAAATATAGATGTCATGTGTTTGGCCTTGAAACCAAGGGTTCGCATGGCCGAACGGAGGTCGGTCATCGAAATGGAATCATCGCTGAAGGGACCGGAAGGAAGACGATAGCAGCCTGAAGATGCAAGGAGAGCGTAGTCCGACAGATCTTCAAGGTTGAAAGTGTCCCGTTCCGTTGTCGTTGCACCCGCAATAAACTGGTAGAAGATGTGGTACGTTCGCTCTTCATGAGTGAGGTGGTTGAGCCGAGTTTTGTCGAGACCAAACGTGAGCACTTTGGCGGCGCTGATTCGTCCGTTGTCGTTGAAGTGGAGCTCCAAATAGCGGCCATGCCGAGACGCATTCGGATTCATCAGGGTTTTAGCATTGCCAAATGAGTCCAACACGGTGCCCAACGCTTTGATTTGCTCACTCAGTCTCAGCTCTTTCTTG
>Ga0247742_10002207_pt1 | contig 12906 bp, 18 predicted proteins | sample UWRJL208509C2_FD_180944 | JGI IMG/M metagenome (GOLD analysis project Ga0247742, IMG submission 180944) | Plant litter microbial communities from Arlington Agricultural Research Station in Wisconsin, United States - UWRJ-L208-509C-2 | ecosystem: Environmental > Terrestrial > Plant litter >...
AGCCCCCATTCGCGTGCAATGGTAAATGCATGGGAGAGCAAGGCGATCTCACGGTTGGCCCTCACCTTGGCTGTCCTGGCGTCACGGTACTGCGCTACTACTTGAGGCGTGATCGACTCAATGGGGGCGCTCTCAAATGCTCTTCTGAGTTGCTTGAGTTCTTTGCGATTGTCCGACTGGGTGCGAATCGACTTGCCCGGGATGATTTCCTTTTCGTAGCGATCAAATACATAGCTCATCAGATGATTGGGCTTCGGTGGTGTCTTGCGTTCCAGTCTGGCCCACTCCACTTTGGCCTGGTCGAGGTCTGTACCAAGTGGGATTTCCTTTCGCTTCCCGTCGGCTGTCCTTCCGTCGTAGTAATAAGATGTCCAAGTCTTTCCAGTCTTACCTTTGCGAATACGCCGTATCATACGTGGCGGCAGATCTCGATTGGCTGTACTTTTCTGGCGCATTAGTCAGCTCACACTTGCGAGGTCGAGCGACCAGGTTTCAGTCACGACATTAGCAGCGGAAGGTTTGACGCCTGACAGTTTCAGTCGGGCATAAACCCGACCTACTATCGGGCGGCGAGCGCCAGTCAGAACAAACTCCCAGTGGTTATCGGTCAACCATTGGATTTGCTTGGACGGGATCTGATAGCCGGTGATGGTCGCCAGTTCTTCGTCGGCCAGGGTTTCGCTTTGGAATTCCATCATGCGGCTCTCCCGATCAAGTCTGCCTGCCCATCATGTCGACCTGTTTTCCCCTCCAGGGGCAATTCGATAGTGTCAGAAGTCTGCGTGTACCCCACAGCAGGCTGCGCGCGCGCGCGTTCTTGAGCGTTTAGCGTTGCAGCAGCGAGGGCTGCCCCGCGCAGCTTTTCGTGGGGTATAAGTGCTTTGGCGGTGGCATTGGGAGGAGCAATAATGCCTGCTGCTACGCAGCAGAGGCTGTTTGTTTCTAGCGTGTCGACGCTACCTGCAGTGCGAAGCAAAGCGGGCAGCGCATTGGCGTTGTCCTGGCGGTTCTTCATGCCGCTTTCCTCCGGTGTTCGATAGCGAGTTGGTCCATCAGTTGCTGGTGGTAGGTGAGTCGGGCTTCTGCGGCGGGCCATGGGCGGATGATTTCAACCATGGGTTCTATGCCGATCAAGCAATCCCAGATAGCCGGATCGGTCGGCATGAGGTCGCGTCGTTCGGTTGCCAGTGCAATCAGGTCGGCATGATGCACGCTGGCAGGGAGATCAAGGGCCAGGTCGAAGCGCTCACACACACGCATCCAAATCACGTCCTCGAAGCCTCGGTAGTCGGGCATCCACTGCTTGAGTGGCCGGGTGATGTCGCCCAGGTACGCCTCGGCTGCGTCGTGAAGCAAGGCCGCGAGCTTGTGCTCTTCCGGCACCAGTTCGGCGACGATACAGCTGTGTTGGGCCACGCTGTAGAACTCGCGGGTGTGGCCATTGAAGCGGCACAGGTGGGCCAGAGCGTGTGAGATGTCACGCGGGTCAATCATGTCGGCCTGGGGCTCGAACAGATCGAAGTACTTGCCGGAGGAGGTAAGGATCCGGTTCATGCGGCCTCCTTCACGAGATCACCCAGCAGCAGGGCATTGTCGGTTGCCTTGTGCAATTGGCGCAGAGCTTCGTAGCCGATCATTGGTTTCAACTGGCGGTCGAACTCTTTGCTGTAGCGGTTCAGGGCGCGAAGATCCTTGGTGGCCTTTGCATGTTGCTGTTGCAGTGTGCCGGCGGCCTGAGGCGTTAGGCGCAGCATCGGAATGGCGCGGCTCATACGTCACCGCCGACTGCTTTTTGGTTTCGGGTATGAAGTTCCGCTTCGGTCCGAAAAAATAGCAGTGCTTTGCGGGCTTCTTCAGGGCACATTGCTTCGGTTGGTCCTCGCTCTATCACCCATCGGCCTTGGGGCTCAGTGATTGAGCTATTTGCTGGGGTCGGTTCCAGCTTTGGTGCTGCTGGATCTAATAACGCCGCCATGGCGAGTGCTTGGTCGCGCAGAGCTAGCGAGTCACGTTCGAGCTTCTTGCCGGTGCGGAACGCGCTGAATGTCTCGGCTGCGATACGCAGCTTTTCGGCGATATCCAATAGAGTTTTGCGTGCTGGCTCCCCCAACTTCGATGCATCCAATGCCCGCATGTAGTGGGCAAATAGTTGCTTATGGTGAGTCTGGGCTTGCTCAAGTGATAGCTCCAAGTCCCGGATGGCGCCCGAGCTATCTGATTGCTGAATAGCCTTGCCGTCATCGATGCCTTCGATGCGACCGTCAATCAAGCCCCCTCGATAGCCAACCCAATAAAGGATCGCGGCTGCGAAAATGATGCTGATCAATGCGCAGATTTGAATTGCAGTCATGTGGTGTGCTCCTGGTGGTGTTTTGGCTGGTGGTGGCAGCCGATTGATTGGGTTATTCGTCGTCTGGATCTGGTGGATCTGCCAGGCCACACATCAGCCTGGCCTGATAGGGCATGTAACCCTCCTCTCGGAGGGCGTCGTAGCGCTGATAGTCGGCGGCAAAGTAGCTGCACTCATCACACAGTCGGCTGGCCTGTTCTTCGGCAGACAACGGTGTATCGCAGTGTCGGCATTGATTTAGCAGTGACATGTCACGCCTCGTCTTCGACGGCTTCTGGTCGCGGCATATCTTCATCCGCCTTGTAGGCGCGAATGTCGATTAGCGAGGCCACATGCTTGATATGAGCGTACTTCGGCGCCTTGCGGCTGTTGACCAGCGTTGTCACGGGCAGTTGAATTCGGCCCGTGGTAATTGCGTCGGCAAAAGATCCTTCGTTGAGGTTCCGGAAGTACCGTTCGCGCAACTTTTCCACCGGGATCAGGACGTCACCAAAGGTCCGGTACAGCAGTTCGACTGTCACCGGATCGGGTGCGGGCAGCAGTCTTAGTGGCTGTTGGTCAGCGTGTGCAGTCATTGGGTTTCTTCCGTTGAGGATGATTCCAGGCATTCAGGCAATGGCGTTTAGTCAGCTCCCGCAGATGCTCCGGCACTTCGAGGAGCGCGGCGTTGCGCTCCTCGCGTGTGCGCATGGCGACGATCTGGCGGGCGTACTCCCTAGGCCACGTCAAGGTTATCAGCCGGGATGTCTGGTAGTTCGAGGCCGAGCTGTTCGGCCAGCCAGCGAATACCGGCTTGCCGAACCTTGGTCGACTGGCTGTATTGCATGCCCGCGGTCTCGTGGTACCAATTGCCGTTCTTGATCCGCAGGTACTCGCGATCACGAATGGGGAAGGCTGGAAGGCGGCGGTCATTGAGTAGGCCTTTCTCGCGCATCAGGGCGATCAATTTGGGGCGAGTAAGTCCGAAGTACTTGGCGGTTTGTTCGAGGTTGCGTTCCATGTCGTCCTCCTAGGCGGCCATTGCCAGGCGGTAGCCAGCGATGAAGCGCTCAAGATGCTCTACCAGAACGGCATAGGCTTCGTGAGGAGGGTGTGGCAGTAGAATCTGAGCACTTGCGTAGTCAGTTTCGAGGGTTGCGACTATCGCGCCACGTTGCGTTGACGCGACGATGAGTCGTAGATCTTCGATCCCGGCGATACGTGGGTAATAGCTACCTTTCCCGGTCCGGACTGCATGGCGAAGCATGATCTCTGTATCTGTGACCAGCCCATGCTCGTCCTCGCCATCTAGCGAAAATGATTCGACCCCACCGTTCGCGCTCGCTTCGATAAAACGGGCAGCTCTACGGCCATTGTTGCGGTGCTTGCGATCCAGCGTAATGCTGTTGCGAGTGCCGCTAATGGCTACTGACAGGTGGATCGCCGAAGTGCATTGGTCGAACTCCGCAGTGGCCTGGACGTTCGTCCCCGCTGCAGTTTTGAGGTCGTGATGGAAGGTCCCGGTCAAGCGGACTTGAGCCGCCAGAAGTTGTTTGGACTGATTGCTGAGTTTTAGCCGGCTCATGCTGCCTGCCCTCCGCCGTTAGGGTCGAAAGGGGCAGGCGAGAAGCGTTGCTTCAGCTTGGATTTGGACGCGATGAAAGTGCAGCCGCAATCTTGTGCCAGACGGCGGATTTCAAAAATGCGGGAGGGATTAGCAGCGGAAGGGTGGACGTGCAGGGTTGCTGTGGTGTGCATGGTGTTGCCTCGCTCTGTGGTGGAAGAGTGAGGCAAAAGTTAACCTTTGAGGTAAATTTGTCAAGCTGAGATAACTTTTTTGGTGTTTTTTTTGAGATGGTAGGGCTTTCCATCGAATTTCTATGATGTCATGATGATGTCTCTTAAAAGTCGTTTAGCTTATTTAGAAGGCAGGTTATGGAAGACAAAAGCACAAGGATAGCTGAGGCCCGCTCGGTGGCGATGTCTCTTCTTGACGACTTAGAGACATCCTCCTTATCAATCGATAAGATATTAATGCGTTCAAAGCGACTAGCTAGGTTGATGCGAGATACTGATGCTCAACTCTGGTTGGATTATGAAACAAAGGGATACCCTTTAGACTTCGATTTTGAAACGCTGGGGAGTTGCAAGGCGTATGCAATATCGTCGGGTAGATACAATGTTGTTGAGAGTACTTATCGTACTCACAGCTTATCTGACTTAGAAGCGCAAGTTTATGGTGCTCAAGTAACTCTAGATGGTTTCTCTCCATCTGCTGTTGGTGCGGTAAAAGACTTCCTTGAAAAAAATGCGACTGAACAATTGCTTGGTCAGCAGATAAGAATTCAAAGGGCGAATAAAACTGTATATTCCGACTATAAGGCGTTACTCATATCGCTAATAGCTGGTATACACAATTACGTGACCGATATGTATCTTGCGCTTGAACTGGGCGACGCTGCGCAAGACATATTTGAGGGTGCCAGGCGCGAAATCGATAGCTTTGTCAGGGCGCACTGTCCTAAAGCGGCGGAAAAAATAGTTGCTATAAATGAGCGTATTGCTGACGATTCCGTAGAGTCCCGAACTGCCGCACTTACTTCCTGTAGAAGACTCTTGATGACCGTCGCAGACTCTCTCTTCCCCGCGTCCGATACAGATTGGCTGGATTCGAAAGGGAAACCGAGAAAGGTTGGGGAAGAACAGTATAAAAATCGCCTCTTGGCGTACATGGCGGAGCGCACCAATAGTAGTAGTAATGAGGCTATATTGAGTTCTGAACTTGAGTTCTTAGCCGCGAGATTGGACGCGATCTATGAAAAGACCTGCAAAGGGGTGCACGTTGATGTCACGTCTCAGGAGGCCCGCCTCGCAGTTATTCACACATATCTATTCATTGGTGAGATAGCCCTTTTGCCTCGTGAGCCACTACCTAGGGTCTAGTTATTATCTGTATCCTATCTGTAGGCTGGCACTATTCGTGAGTGTTATTAAAGGTCAGATATTTTCCATCTGGCTCGTCCGCAAATAGTCCACTCCTCAGTCATGCGTATTATTCTTTCTGGCCAGTCAGGATTTATAGCGAATAAATATCGTTCGCTGCCTTCTTGTTTGAGTTGTTTGAGTGTGGCTGCTTGGTCGCTTGAGCGTTTTGCAGCGACGAAATGCCCAGGCAAAGCTTCAAGTGCGGGGTCTATGACGATTTTGTCACCCTCTACAAATTTTGGCTCCATGCTCATTCCTTCCACACGAAGTATAAACGCTCGTGGACCAACGGGGCCTGGCGCGTCAATCCATTCCTCAGCATCTGAAGGGTCGAAGCTGCCTTGTGACTCACACCAAGCTCCAGCGGCAATAGACCCAATAACTGGAAGCTTGCGTCCGGTATGACTCAATACAGTGGCATTGTTGAATTCGTTGAGTCCGTAAGGCATATCTAAATACCCGCTGTGAAGATTTAGAGCCTTCTCTATCTCACGAGCGATTTGATCACCTATGCCTTTAGTCGGATTCTTACCTCCAAACGCGCTCACTTGAGCTGGAGCCTTCCCTAGCCGATCAGCTATGTCAGTCAGGCGGAGTCTCCTTTCAGCGAGGATTCTCCGGAAGTTTTGTAGGCGGGTATCAGAAATTTTCATGTGCCGATTCTGGCGTTATTAACCTTGTAGGTGAATGTCCTTGGGGGTGTTGCAAAAAATAACCCAAGAGGTTAACTTTGCATTAGGAGGACATCATGAAATTACGTGACTACATCAATCACTTAGACTCGGATGCGATTGCTGCTTACGCTGGCCGCTGCCGTATTGCCGTCAGCTACCTGCGCCTGCATGTCAAATACGCAAGCAAAGATCCCAGTGTTTCTTTGATCAAATCTCTCGCTCGTGAAAGTGAAGGATTGGTTTCGCTTGCCGAGGTATTAGAGCATTTCGGGGTTGTTGAGCCCCGACCCGAAAAAAAAGCTGCATAGAAAAAAGGCGACCCTAGGGCCGCCCAGTTCCTCCCGGCACACACCACCACAGTGCTGTCGGGTCGCGACGAAGGTAGGAGGGCACACCACATGCAAACCACCTTCCTTTATCGCGCAGCCAAGACACGGATGTCTTGGGTTGCTGCCTTTTCCACCACAGATTGGGCAGCTGTTGCGCCAGAGGTGAGAGACGGATCACTCACCTCGGCACGGTGCCGGTTTCGATCTTGAGGATCTTGCCGGCGTTTGGGCCCTTTCAAGCCACGCGGCAAATGTAACACCACTGCACGCCGCGCGGCACTGGCAACTTATAAGGATTAATGCCATGAGCCGAATTGCTCTGAGTTGCGTTGATCGAGCACAACGGGAAGTCCTGACGCTCGAATTAGCGCTTTACCACGCCGCACGGGATTATCCGGGTGGCGCCGCTGCGATCGCCGCCACCACCGGCCGCAATGCCACAACGCTGCAACACAAGTTGTCTCCTACACACCCATCGCACACGGTCAATATTCAAGAGTTTGGCGAGATCCTCGAACTGACTAAGGACCGTCGGATTCTCGACGCTGTGCACGGCCTTGTTGGCGACACGATCTGGCAGGAGCTGGCCGAGTCGTACACCAACGACATGCCTGAAACCCTTACCACCGGGATTGCGCAGTTCTTCCGGCAGGTAGCGGACCTGTCCGAAACTTGGGCCAAGCATATTGGCGACGGCAAAGTCGACGACGGTGAGTTGGCTGAGATACGCCAGTTAGTGTTTCGCGGCATCCAGGGATTGCTGGGGATGTACAACCGCGCCCGCTACGTCAACCAGACTACTAGTGGGGTGGAACGTGGCTGATATTGCTGACTTTGCAAATGACCTGGTGCAGGAGCGACTTGATCAGGCTTTGGCTGCTCGCGCAGCCCAGCTTTCTGCCACGACCCTGCATTCGTTGATGTTCTGTGATGAATGCGATGAGCCAATCCCGGAAGCTCGTCGGTTGGCACAGCCCGGTTGCACTCACTGTGTTGAATGCCAATCCGCAGACGATCTGAGGGCTTCCCGTTATGCTCGATGAGGTAATTAATCAGTTCGCGGCTTATGGCGTTGAGCCTGATCAGCCATTGGTTTTCGGCAAGCTCACTCGCTGCAAAACCACCCAGGACAAGGGCAAGGAGAAAAATGGCTGGTATGTTGTCCACGAACACCGCACCGAGAAGAACGAAACTCTGATATTCGGTAGTTTCGGTGATTGGCGATCTGGCGATACCCAAAAAATCAAAGTAAAGGCCGGACGCATGAGCCCGGAAGAGCGCGAGGTAATGCGTGCTCGACAGGAAGATGCAAAGCGCAAGGCTGCCGAAATCGCGGCCAACGCGTCCCGCCGAGCGGCCAATCGTGCATCGGCATTGTTCCAGCGCATGCCAGAAAAGGGTAAAAGCGCCTACCTGGATCGAAAGCAGATCGTAGGCTTTAAGGTTCGCTATGCGCCACGTACAGGCGCATTTTTAGTGCCCATGTGCAACGTGCGCGACCAGATCGTCGGCCTGCAGGTGATCTTCCCCGCGAAGCAAGAGGACACCGGGCGCGACAAAGCGTATTGGCCCTACGGTATGTCGAAGGAAGGCGCTTTCCACTTGATCGGCCCGCACCCTGAACCGGGTGAGCCGGTGCTGGTGTGTGAGGGTTATGCCACGGGTGCAAGCCTGCACATGGCGACTTCGCTCGCTGTCGCCGTCGCCTTCGACGCGGGCAACTTGCTGTCGGTCTCCAAGGCCATGCGCGAACGTTTCCCCGGTTGCCCGCTGATCATCTGTCGTGACGACGACTGGAAGACCAAGCGCCCCAACGGCGATGCCTGGAACCCTGGCGAAGAAAAGGCCAACAACGCCGCTCTGATCGTCGGTGGTCAGGTGGTTGCTCCGGTGTTCTCTGGTGAGCGCGAAACCAAGTGGACCGACTTCAACGACCTGCATATTGCAGAAGGCCTAGAGGCTGTCCGCCGTCAGGTGCTGGCGGTGGTCAGGCCTCCTGCAGCTGGTGGTTGGAAGGATCAATTGGCCCGAACCGAAAACGGATCTTTGATAGCGCACATGCAGAATGTCGAGCTGATTCTTGGCAACGATGAGCGTTGGGCGGGAGTGATCGGCTTCAGCGCTTTCAGCTCAAAAATCGTAAAGTTACGTGCTGCCCCATACGGTGGCGGTGTCGGCGACTGGGCAGATATCGACGACATGCTTGTAATGAAGTGGCTCGCACAACAGTACAACCTTCGGGTCAAGGCCAGCAGCGTGATCGAAGCGGTTAGTGTGGTTGCCCATGATCATGCCTTCCATCCTGTACGCAATTACCTCCATGGTCTGGAATGGGACCGTGTTCCACGGTTGGCTACGTGGTTGACTGACATCATGGGCGTTGAAGCAACTGACTACAGTTCGAAGGTTGGTAAGCGCTGGATGGTGTCAGCGGTCGGGCGCGTGATGCAGCCAGGTTGTAAGGCTGACTCGGTGATGATCCTCGAAGGGGCACAGGGCGCTGGTAAATCAACAGCAATGTCTGTGCTTGGCGGTGCCTGGTTTATGGATACACCTTTCGCCCTGGGCGATAAGGACGGCTTCCAGGCGATCCGTGGTAAGTGGATCATTGAGTTGGGTGAGTTGGATAGTTTCAACAAAGCTGAGTCGACTAAGGCTAAGCAGTTCTTCTCTGCTTCGACTGACACCTATCGCGAGAGCTATGGTCGAAGAACGATGGACGTGCCACGCCAGTGTGTTTTTGTGGGTACGACGAACCAAGACGAATATCTCAAAGACGCCACGGGTAACCGGCGTTACTGGCCTGTCGCGTGTACCAAAGTCGATTTGGAACAGTTGCGCGAAGTCCGCGACCAGCTCTGGGCCGAAGCGATGTTCTGTTATCAGTCCGGTGACATTTGGTGGGTCAACCGGGATGAGGCTCCACTATTCGCCGAGGCGCAGGAGTCGCGCTTTGTCGTGGATGAGTGGGAAGGTCCGGTCGTCAAGTGGTTGGAAGAATCTCAGATCGGCGCAACAGCGAGCGGCGAGGATATTTTGGCTGGTGCGTTGAAGCTCGATTATGGCCATTGGGGCAAGCCTGAGCAGATGCGTGTCGGGGCGATCATGCATCGACTCGGATGGCGAAAGGTGCGACTGCCGCCGTTGCCCAAAAGTGGTATTCGGCCATATGCCTACAAGAAGCCAGATCATTGGGGCAATACATCAGCGCTGCAGGTTGATAGCGCACGGAATGAGGAGCCTTGCTTTGATTAAACGAATCGATGAAATGCTCAAGCTCTGGGCGCAGGATTTGCATTCGCCAGTGCCCGAAGGCTCTGGTGGGCCAAGTGGCGGCAACATGATTGCCATGCTGATGGAGTGCAAAGGGGAGTTGATACGCGGCACGCGTGGCAGTCGGGTACTGTTAGATGAATCGGCCGACATCGAGCTCATCGTCAACAAGCACTTGCCGCCGCAGCTGTCGGTCGTCGTGCGTGAACACTACTGCAACCACGAAAGCTTCCTGTCGCAGAAGTACACCCACTGTGGGTGTAGTCGCGATACCTACTATCAGCGCCTGCATGAAGCGCACCTGCACATTGCCGGCATGCTGATGGGGAAGGCTGCGTGACCTTTCGCACACTTGCGCCTACAACTGTCCTACTGTCCGGCCTTGCCCTACCTCAAGTTTGCAAGGTAGGACTGCTGGAGGCCACGCATTCCGTGGCCTGTCCTACCTCCCTACCTAATATCGCACGACGCACACATGAGCGTAGCGCGTCGCATCACGCGCCGCTGGCGCGCATGCGTTTTTTTAGTTTTCTCTCTTTACACGAGAAAAAGTTCAAAGAGGTAGGGCAGTAGGGCAAGGCCCCGAATTCAGCGGGCTCCAGCTGTCCTACCTCCCTTCTGAATAGGGGGGCAGGTAGGACAGCGCCGGAGGCGCTGGAAGCCGAAATAAAGATATTCACCGACATTGCCTAGGCGTAGACCAGACATTCACCGGGTGGCATTAAAACAGGGTTGCTGCCACCGGAATCCACCTGTAAAAAGTAGTCATCTTCGATAGGTGCGACCGCGAGCAGCGGGACACACCACCACACTAGACCCGGCCATTGCGCCGGGTTTTTGCGTTTATGGGGTAGGGCGATGACAAACGAGCAGCAAGCGCTTATTGAGATGCCGATCTGGATGGTGATCCTGCTATCCCTGATCGGCGGTATTTCCGGCGAGGCATGGCGGGCCGACAAAGCGGGGGTAAGCGGCTGGTCATTGGTTCGCCGCTTGCTGCTTCGATCCGGGGCCTGTGTGGTCTGCGGGCTCTCCACCATGATGTTGTTGCACGCATCGGGCATGTCGGTCCTGGCGGCGGGGAGCATTGGCTGCCTCACCGCGATGGCCGGCGCCGATGTCGCCATTGGCCTGTACGAACGCTGGGCCGCCAAGCGGTTGGGCGTCTGCGATGTGCCGCCCTCGGGCAGCGGGCAGGTTTGATGCTCTGGAGGCCACGAAATATGTGGTCTGTAGATGATTGCATCAAAATGGTGCGCCGAACAGTCGCCGGGGACCCTGGCGGTATTCGGGGGACACGGGGCATGAAACCCGCGGGAAAGCGTTAGCGGCAGGGCCGCCAGCTTACTGAAATTCAATCCATTGAAATTGAAAGGCTCCATTGAAAAGCCGTTGAAAAAGGAGGGCTCATGACAGAACCAACCTACCTGTCAAAGAGCGCTTTCGCGGCTCGCATCGGCAGGTCGCCCAGTTACATCACCTGGTTGAAAGATAACAACCGTCTGGTGTTATCAGCCGATGGCAAAAAGGTCGACGTCCTGGCCACCGAAGCCCTCATCGTTGAAACCGCCGATCCAAGCAAGGCTGCCGTCTCGGCTCGTCATCAACAGGCCCGGGTCGAGCGTGATGTTCACAGCCAACTCAGCCCCATTGCCGAGCCGACTTCCACGGCTGCGCCGCAGCCAATGGCTACCGCCAGCAAACCGGCCGATTTTCAAAAGGCTCGCGCGCACCGCGAGTACTACCTGGCGCAGCTTGCTGAGATGGAGTTTCACAAGGCTCAAGGCTCGATGGTCGAGATCGTCGCGGTTCAGTCGGGGGCCTACAACGCTGGACGCATGTTGCGCGACACTCTGTTGGGCATGCCGCCCCAATTGGCGCCGGAACTGGCCGCTATGACTGATCCTTGGGAAATCGAACGCCGCCTGACGGCAGCGTTACGGACAAGACTCGAAGAGGCCACTCGCATGTCCGCAGAGGACTTCGGGCGCACACTCGAAACCAACTGGGAGGTGGTTGATGACCCTGGCCAGATCTGATGGCGCGGAGGTATACCGCGAGGCTTACTTTCGAGGTATGCAGCCTGATCCAGATGTGTGGATTGATGAGTGGGCAGATGAGTACATGCGCATACCGCGCGATACCGGTGCCGCAGAGCCGGGTCAGTACCGCACCTCTCGGACGCCCTACGCCCGTGAGCCGATGCGATGCCTATCACCGGCACACCCGTGTAAACGAGTCGTGACCATGGTGGCCTCGCAGTTGATGAAAACGCAGATTGCGTTGAATTGGATCGGTGGGTTGATCCATATGGCACCGTCCAACATTCTCACACTGCTGCCCAGCTTGGGGCTTGCCAAGCGGGTGTCGTCTCGGATCGGCAAGACCATCAAGGCCACTCCAGTATTGCGCGAGCGCGTTGCGGCAAGTCGCTCGCGGGACTCGCGCAATACCATGGACACCAAGGAGTTCGAGGGCGGCTCGCTGTATGTCACCACTGCCGGCTCTGCGGCCAACTTGGCCGAGCTGTCGGCACGCTACATCTACGGCGATGAAATTGATCGCTGGGAGGTCGACGTGGGCGATGAGGGAGACCCTATCGAACTGGCGGAAACGCGTGGGAGTACTTTTGGCCGCAACGCCAAGTTCTACTTTTCGAGCTCACCGACGATCAAGGGCGCGTCACGCATTGCTGATCTGTTTGAATCCAGCGATCAGCGTTATTACTACGTGCCATGTCCGCACTGCGGCCACATGCAGGTGCTTGAATGGGAGAACCTTCTCTACTCAGTAGACTTTAGCTTGGTGCATTACAAATGTGCTGCGTCCGGCTTGGACTGCGACGTGTTGATCGAAGAGCACTTCAAGGGGCAGATGTTAGCCAAGGGTGAATGGCGCTCCCACAGTCCGGGTGATGGGGAGACCGTGGGCTTCCACCTCAACGCACTCTATTCGCCGCCTGGGTGGATGGATTGGAGGTCGCTGGCTAAGCAGTTCGAAAAAGCCAAAAAGGCCCAGGCCAAGGGTGACCTTGAGCCCATGCAGGTGTTCTACAACACTCGTCTGGCAAAGGTCTGGGACAGTGCACAAGAGCAGACCAAGGCATCGGTCCTGATCGAGCGGGCTCGTAAGGAGGGTTTCTCACTCGGTGCTATGCCTGCTGCCGTGATGATGATCACGGGCGCTGTCGACGTGCAGGCCGATCGCCTGGAGTTCATGGCAATGGGCTGGGGTGTAGGCATGGAGCGCTGGGTCATCGATCACCGAGTAATCGCCGGTGACCCATCAGATGAGCGTACCTGGGCTGTCCTCGACG
>Ga0247742_10002208_pt1 | contig 12903 bp, 11 predicted proteins | sample UWRJL208509C2_FD_180944 | JGI IMG/M metagenome (GOLD analysis project Ga0247742, IMG submission 180944) | Plant litter microbial communities from Arlington Agricultural Research Station in Wisconsin, United States - UWRJ-L208-509C-2 | ecosystem: Environmental > Terrestrial > Plant litter >...
GCCACGATCCGGTCGATGCGGGGATTGCGCAGCCGCTCGGCAACCTCGCTCAGCATTACCGGTTCGGGGCGATTAACGCTGCCGCCATCGATCTTCATTACCGCCCGGTCCGCCCCCTCCCCTGATAACTGCCTAGTCTAGGACTTGGGCCGGTGGTGGCAAGTGCGGCTGCAGCGTCGCTCCCCATGTAAACGCTTACATGGGCCCTCGGGCACGAATTAACCGATTTCCGTCACCCGCCTAGCCGCGTTTTGCCACTTTCCGGGCCTTGGGTGACGCCAACTCGACCCAGGTCGGCGCATGGTCGCTGGCCTTGGGCAGGTCACGGACCCAGCGGTCCACGTTCGCGTCCTTCAGCCGGGCCGCGAGATCCGTGGAAAGGAGCAGGTGATCGATACGCAGGCCGCGGTCGCGCGGCCAGTGCTGGCGAAAATAGTCCCAGAACGTGTAGATGCGCTCGTCGGGATGGATCTGGCGCAGGGCATCGGTCCAGCCCTGGGCGAGGAGACGAGCATAGGCCTCCCGGCTCTCCGGCTGGAGAAGTGCGTCGCGGCGCCAGCCCTTGGGATCGTAGATGTCCTCGTCGGTGGGCACGACGTTGTAATCACCGGCCAGGACGACGGGGTGACCGCTTTTCATCAGGGTCGCCGCATGTCGCAGGAAGCGTTCGAACCAGTCCAGCTTGTAATCGAACTTCGGGCCGGGCTGCGGATTTCCGTTGGGCAGGTAGAGACAGCCCACGATCACCCCGTGCGCGGCGGCCTCGAGGTATCGGCTCTGGGTGTCCTTCGGGTCACCGGGCAGGCCGCGTCGACTCTCGACGGGATCCACACCCCTGGCCAGGATCGCCACCCCGTTCCAGGCCGACTGCCCGGCCCACAGGGCCCCATAGCCGGCCTCGTTGATTGCGTCGACCGGAAAAGCCGCGTCGGTCGACTTGAGCTCCTGCAGGCAGGCGATATCCGGCGCCTCCCGCTCCAGCCAACTCAACAGATGGTCAAGCCGCGAGCGAACACCATTGACGTTGAACGTGGCGATCTTCATGGCCGGCAATGTCGGGCAGATCCGGTCGACGCCAGGTGAGCGGCCGCTGGCATGAGACTTGCCACGATCCAAGGATGTGCACGATTCGTGACGGCAAGGGACAAGCCAGCAACTTTTTTTCGCCTTCCTTTGCGAACCCCCAACGTGCCCTCCGGCGCAATACCTGCGAGGCACACAAAACCCAAAAAACCAGTCAAATACCCATAGTTACACCGTTTTCTGCTGCACCGCGCCATGACGTTTGGACGGCTGGACGTCCATCCAAACGCTCGTTCGACGGTATGGACAACGCCAGATGCCTCCTGTAAACCGTAAGACCAGTTCATTTGGATCGAGACAAATGAACGGATAAAGCGATGGAGTGCGGGAGGGGTCTTCGAGGCTCCAGTCACGGCGAAAGGCGGGGGCCTGCCGCCGCGGTCCCGTGCTGCCGTCATTCCGGGACAAAAGACATTCGGGGAAAGCATGAAAAACCAGTTTCTACTTCGCAGGAGCGCACTCGCACTGGCGGTGTGTACCTGCCTGGGCGGCGTGTCGAGCGTCTACGCGCAGTCCACGACAGGCGCCATCAACGGCACCGTTCCGGTCTCGGGCAATGAAACCGTCGTGATCGAGAACACCAACGGCTTCCGCCGCGAGGTGCAGGTCGACGCACGCGGCAAGTACGCCGCCAACCAGCTTCCGCTCGGCACCTACTCGGTCAGCCTGCAGCGCGACGGTGCCACCATCGATTCGCGCAAGGACGTGAGCCTGCGCGTCGGTGCAAGCACGGACGTATCGTTCAACGGGACCCCGGCATCGGCCGACTCGGCCGATGCCACCTCGCTCAGCGGCGTCACCGTCACCGGTACCGCCATGCCCAGCATCGACGTGACGTCGACCGACTCGCGCACCGTGATTACCTCCGAGCAGCTTGCCAAGCTGCCCCTGGGTCGTAGCGCCGAGTCCATCGCGTCGTTGGCGCCCGGTGTCGTCAACAATGGCGGCAACTTCAAGAGCGACAACGGCAATTCGGTGGTCAGCTTCGGCGGCGCCGCGGCCAACGAGAACGCCTACTACATCAACGGCTTCAACACGACCGACCCGCTGAACGCCCTCGGCGGCCTGCAGCTGCCGTATGGCGCGATCGACCAGCAGGAAGCGTTGTCGGGCGGCTACAGCGCCATGTACGGCCGTTCCGATGGTGGCGTAATCAACCAGGTCGGCAAGCGCGGCACCAACGAATGGCACTTCGGCGCCCAGCTCATCTGGGAGCCCGAGTGGGCGCGCGCCTCGGGTCCGAACCTGCAGTACGCCAACATTCCGTCCTCGGCGCCCGCCGGCAGCCTGTACCAGCCGAAGAGCCAGAATACGCAGTGGACCACGACCGCCAGCGTTTACGCCGGCGGCCCGCTGGTCAAGGACAAGCTGTTCTTCTTCGTCGCGGCGGAGTTCGAGAAGCAGAACCAGAACAACGTCAACGAAGTCGGTAACACCACGCCGGCATCGAACAACGTCTATAAGGATCCGCGCTGGTACACCAAGCTCGACTGGAACATCACCGACAGCAACATCCTCGAACTCACCGACGTCGGCGACAAGCGCGAAGGCTCGGGCACGCGTTACAAGTACGACTACGCAAACCTTACGCGCACCTCGACCATCGGCCCCGTGGATAACACGAAGACCGGCGGCGACCTGTGGATGGCCAAGTACACCGGCTATATCACCGACAACCTCACCGTAAGCGCCAGCTACGGCAAGATGTCGAACAAGAATTACGACCAGCCCGGCGGCGAGTACGACCCGACCCTCTCGCGCGTCGATAGCTCGACCCTGCAGAACCCCGCGCTGAACGGTGGCAAGCCCATCCAGAACGGCCAGGTGGCGGACATCAGTTCGCCGGGCCGTGGCAACAAGACCAACAACCTGCGCTTCGATGTCGCCTATAAGGCGGGCGACCACACGATCTCGGTGGGTATCGACAACGTCAGGTCGCAGATCCTGGACTTCGGCACGAACAGCCCCGGTCCGGGCTACACCTGGACCTACGGCCAGCAGAAAGACCCGACCATCGCCATCGACAACACGCCGGGGCAGAACTTCGTGCCGGCGCCGTACCTGTTCCCGAATGGCCAGAGCGGTTACTGGGTCAACAAGGCTGTCGTCGCGAACTCGGTGAACGTGCGCTCCGACCAGAGGGCTCAGTACATCGAGGACAAGTGGCAGGTCAGCGATCGCGTGCTGCTCTCCCTCGGCCTGCGCAACGACCAGTTCACCGACTACAACCAGAGCGGCCAGGCCTTCATCAAGCAGACCGCACCGCAGTGGGCTCCGCGCCTGGGCGTCGTGTGGGACGTGAATGGTGACGGCAGCTTCAAGGTCTACGGCAATGCCGGCCGCTACTACCTCGGCCTGCCGCTGAGCCCGGCCACCGGTGCGGCCGCCGGCTACACGGCGACCCAGCAGTACTTCACGTATTCCGGCATCGACCCGGTGACGGGTGCACCCACGGGCCTCACGCAGTTCAGCAATGTCGTCTCGGGCAACAACTCGTACGGTATTCCGCCCGACCCGCGCACGGTGGCCGGCAAGGGGCTGAAGGCCGAGAACCAGGATGAATACATCCTGGGCTTCGACAAGTCGCTTTCGGCGAACTGGACCTACGGTTCCAAGCTGACCGTGCGCAAGCTCAACTCGGTCATCGACGACTTCTGCGATATCGGTCTGGTGACCGACAAAGCGGCCGCGCTCGGCTATACCGTCGGCTCGACCAACAGCTGCTACCTGGTCAACGGCGGCCAGGCCAACACCTTCACCATCCTCGACACGAACGGCAATGCGCAGGAAGTGCCGCTCAGCCGCGAAGAAATGGGCATGCCGAAGCCGAAGCGTCGCTACTACTCCGCCGAGTTGTACCTGACGCATGAGTTCGATGGCGTGTGGTACGGCAAGTTCGACTACGTGTTCTCGCGCTCGTACGGCGATACCGAAGGTCAGTCGCGCACCGACACGCGCCAGTCCGGCGCCGCCGGCAGCGTGGACTGGGACAACCAGTACGTCATGCAGAACTCCAACGGCGTGCTCGGCAACGACCACCCGCACGTGTTCAAGGCGTACGGTTACTGGCAGTTCGCACCGGAATGGCAGGCCTCGGGCAACTTCACGGCGGCCAGCGGCGCGCCGCAGAACTGCCTCGGTTACTACGGCGACGGCGTGACCGACCCGGATCCGGCCCATTACGGCAGCTCGTATCACTTCTGCGATGGCCAGCCGTCACCTCCGGGTGCCGCCGGTCGCCTGCCGTGGACGTTCCAGCTGGATCTCGGCATCACCTACCGTCCGGAATGGGCGGCGTCGAAGCTGGCCTTTGCGGCCAACGTCTTCAACGTACTGAACCAGCAGCGTCCCACGTTCCGCTATCCGACTGAGTTCGCCTCACCGGGCACGCCGAGTCCGATCTACGGCGTTGGGCTCTACACCCAGGACCCGCGTTATGCGCGCCTGTCGGTCTCGTACGACTTCTAAGATCGTGTAAACCCTTTCCAATCCCTGTGTGACTCTTGCGCCCCCTTCGGACTCCGGCTCCTCCCCAGCCGGTTTCCGAAGCCGGGCGCTCTTTTTTTAGCGGGCCTCACCCGAGGCCGCCACCACCATCTCGATATACCCAAGAATCTCCGCGACACTCAGCTCGAAGACCCCGGCATCGCCGTTGTCATAGGCCTGTCTCCAGACGGCATAGCCGTTCTCCCAGGCCGTGTCCTCGTCCGAGGCCGTCGTCAGCTCGCGCAGGCTCTTGTCCAGCGTGGTCCGCAGCACGGCGGCGTGGTGCATGGCGGGCTGGAAGCCACCCTCAACCCGGTGGTTGCGCAGCTTCACGCCCAGGATCGAGATGTGAAACACCTCGCCATCCTCCGGTTCGACACCCTTCTTGCGGATGACGACTCGCGAGCCGTCCTCACCGGGGCGGTGGTGGTAGGTCCAGACCTGGCCCTCGGCGTAGTCGGGCTTCGTCATCGGTAGCGCCTTGCTCCATCGGGGTGGGCATCTTAGAGGCTGGACGTGACCGGTGCATGCCCGGTCGCGGCTGGATCGCCCGGTTTGGGCCTCCGGGGGATATGGATTATCCTACCCGCCACGACGCGCGAGGCAGCGCGGCCCCCGCAGGCCGCTTCCCCAGCTGATCCCCGGCTTCCCCGCATGGCGCGGTAGCTCCGTCACTACGACTTCGAGGTTCGAACAGACCATGGTGGCATTGGCGACCGAGCACGTCATCGACGTGCACCACTGGAACGACACGCTTTTCAGTTTCCGCACCACGCGCGATCCCGGTTTCCGCTTTGAAAGCGGGCACTTCGTGATGATCGGCCTGGAAGTGGAGGGCCGCCCGCTGATGCGGGCGTACTCGATCGCCAGCGCTCACTACGAGGAACACCTGGAGTTCTTCAGCATCAAGGTGCAGGACGGCCCGCTGACCTCGCGCCTGCAACACCTGAAGCCCGGCGACCCGATCATCGTCAGCCGCAAGCCCACCGGCACCCTGGTACTGAACGACCTAAAACCGGGCAAACGCCTGTACCTGCTCGGCACGGGCACCGGCCTGGCGCCGTTCCTGTCGATCATCCGCGACCCGGAAACCTACGAGCGTTTCGACACCATCGTCCTCGCACACGGCGTTCGCCACGTGAACGACCTGGCTTACTCCGAGTACATCGAGAACGTGCTGCCCGCGCACGAATACCTGGGCGACCTGGTGCGCGAAAAGCTGCGCTACTACCCCACGGTCACGCGTGAAGAGTTCCGCAACCGTGGCCGCATCACGGACGCCATCGCCGATGGCGAGATGGCCCGCACGCTCGGTCTGCCGCAGATCAACCCGGCGGAAGACCGGGTGATGCTGTGCGGCAGCCCGTCGATGCTCGACGATATCTGCGTGCTGCTGGATGGCGAAGGGTTTCAGGCATCGCCGCGCACGCGCGAGCCCGGGGATTACGTGATCGAGCGGGCGTTTGTGGAGAAGTGACTCCCCGCCCGCTGCCGCGGGATCGCCGATGAATCGGCTCCCACAGAGGGCCGGGGAATCGGCTCCTGCCGTTAACGACGGATGCGGCCCTGGCCTTCGTTGTCCCAGTAGCCGAAGATTCGCCGCGCGATAAGCTTGTAGAGGCGTTTTCCGGTAGCACGCCACAGCCGAGAATGCGGCGCTGGCGCTGACAGGATGGCTCGCTGTCGAGCCGACAGCCGGTCCGGCGCATACGTACGCTTGTGCTTGAGCAGGTGGCGAAGGTCTTCACGGGCCAGCAGGCGAAACAGGTTGCCCCGGCGTCCTCGCGTCCACGCGATCTGAAAGTCCACCAGACCCGGCGAGCCGTCTTCACGCACCAGCCAGTTCGGCTCCTTGGCCAGGTCGTTATGCACGATGCCACGTCGGTGCAGCCGGGCAAGCAGCCGCAGCGCCTCACGGTAGTACGCGGGATCCAGCGGCCGGCCGACCTGCATCGGCTCGCCCGCCATGTAGCTGCGTTCAAGCACGCGACCGTTCCACGCCAGCAGGCGCGGCACGCCGTCGATACCCTCCAGGCGGCCAAGCGCACGCGCTTCGCGAGCGGCAGCGCGGCGGGCAAAGGCGCGCGCCCACCAGCGTGCCGCCGCGATATCGCGACGAATCAGCAGCTGGCCGTCGCGTTCGACACGCTCGATGCGACCGAGCTCGTCGGCTTTGAGGAGGGTGACGGTTTCCGTCGTCGCGTCGTGCACGCTATTCCTTCGGTTCGTTGACGCTCCCTGCGCCATGGAAGGGCTACGCTAAGATGCGAGCCTTGCAGGGAGGAATTGCCGACATGCTGGTGCGACACATCCTGTCGCTGGTCTTTGCCACGGCCGGCCTTACAGCTTGCCGCGGCGGAACGGACCGGACGAACGGCGGGGACTCGCCGCCGCCCGCACGGGCGAGCGTCGACAAGGATACCGAATCCGGCCAGGCGGGCCTGTATACGATGGAATTGTCCCTGCCCGACCTGCCGGCGAGGGCGGAGCCGTTGCGCGCGACCATCGAGCGCTACGTCGATCGACAGAAGCGTGCCTTCATGGACAGCCTGGACGCGCCCGGCGCGCGTGAACGCGCCCGGGAGCTGCCCTGGGACCTCAATCTGGATATCGCGGTCGCCTCGCGCACCGACCGCTTCATCAACGTGCAGGTCGACGGCTCCGCCTTCACCGGCGCCAACCATCCGGCGCCCATCGTCGACAGCTTCACCTACGATCTCGAAACCCATCGCGTCATCGGTATTCGCGAGCTTTTCGCCGATCCGCGTGCCGCGGAAAAGGCCTTCGCCGCCGAGGCACGGCGCCAACTGCTCACGGCGCTGGACGATCAGGACGAACCGCTCGCCTCGGACAGCGAGCAGATCGCCGCAGGCACCGAGCCAGGCAAGGACCACTTCCATGTGTTCAGCCTGCTCACGGGCCCGGACAACAAGGTCCATGGCCTGACCTTCATCTTTCCGCCCTACCAGGTGGCTTCGTACGCCGCCGGCCCACAGGCGGTGGATGTGCCTAGCGACGCCTTCTCGCCGTACCTGAAGCCGGAGTATCGCGGGGCCTTTCGTTGATGGACCTGTTCCTCTACGTTCTCGCCGCCGCCCTGATCATCGGCGGGGTCGCGGGCGCCATCCTGCCGGTCCTGCCTGGCGTCCCGATGATCTTCGGCGGGATCTGGCTGGCCGCCGCCGTGGACGAGTATCGCCACCTCGGATGGGGCTGGCTGGTGGTGATCGGTGCCATCGCGGTGCTCGGCGTGGCCGTGGATTTCATCGCCGGATCGCTTGGTGCGAAAAAGATCGGTGCCAGTCCGCGGGCGCTGTGGGGGGCCGGCATCGGCACCACCATCGGCATGTTCTTCGGCCTTCCGGGCCTGCTGATCGGACCCTTCGCGGGCGCCGTGATCGGTGAGTTGTGGTCCGGCAAAAGCATCCTGCGCTCCGCCCATGTCGGTGTGAGCACGTGGTTCGGCATGCTGCTCGGTGTCGTGGCCAAGGTGGTGCTGTCGTTCCTCATGATCGGCCTGGCTGGGCTCGCCCTCCTCTTCAGCTGACCGGCCATCCGGCACATTGGCGGGCCACGGCCCCAGCGGCTAGTCTCCACGGACCATCACGGGGAGACACCCATGTTTCGACGACTGACCCTCGCCGCCGCGGTCACACTGACCATCGGCGCTGTGCATGCGCAGGACATCAAGCCTGCCGACTGGATCGCCCGCAGCAATGCCGATGCCCAGCCGCTGCTCGATATCACCGCGCGCTTCAGCCCCGAATCGGCAACCGATATCGGCGTGAAGGGCTACGACGAAAAAACCGCCGACCTGGGACCCGACGTGGACAAGCGTCAGCGCGAAGCGCTCGTGGCCTTGCGCGCGAAGTACGTGCAGCGCCTGGCCGAGGAGAAGGATGCGAACGTCCACCAGGACCTGCAGATCCTCATCAAACAGATCGACGGCAACATCAAGGGCATCGACCTCAACGACAAATACCTGCTGCCCTGGTACGACGCCGGGCAAATCGTCTTCAGCGGCGAATTCTCCCTGCTCAACGAACAGAGCACCCCCGAGCAGAACCAGGCCGCCCTGGGGCGCCTGAAGTGCTACGTCGGCATCACGCCGGGCTGCACGGCGCTGGTCGACCAGGCGCGTGCCCGCACCAACGAAAAGCTCGGCGACAAGGCCCTGCTCGGTCCGGTCAAGGCCGACGTGGAACAGAAGCTCGGCAACACACAGCGTTACGTGGATGGCATCCGCAAACTGTTCGTCGAGAAGAAAGTCGCCGGCAGCGACGATGCCATGGCGAAGCTCGACAAGCAGCTGAAGGATTACAACGCCTGGGTAAAGAAGACGGTGCTACCGCGCTCGCGAACCGACTTCCGTCTTCCCGAGCCGCTGTACGCTTACAACCTGGAGCAAGTCGGACTCGACATCACGCCGCGTGACCTGATCGGCCGCGCCGAGCTCGAATTCGCGGAGACGACCTATGCATTGCAGGCGCTCGCGCCCGTCGTCGCGAAAGCCGAGGGCCTGCCCGACGGCGACTATCGCGACGTTCTCAAGGCACTGAAGAAGAAGCAACTGGCCAAGGACAAGGTCGAACCCACCTACCACGACGTCCTTCTTAAGATCGAAGACACCATCCGCAAGCAGCGCATCGTCGAACTGCCGAAGCGGCAGATGGCCATGCGTCTCGCCTCCGAAGCGGAGAACGCACGCACGCCCGCGCCCCACATGGATCCGCCCCCCTTCGTTGGCAACACGGGGCAGCGCGGCACGTTCGTGCTCACCACGGGCAACCCACCATCGAGCGGTCAGGCGACGCAGGCGTACGACGACTTCACCTTTGAAGCCGCGGCGTGGACGCTGACCGCGCACGAGGGCCGGCCAGGCCACGAGCTGCAGTTCGCGGCCATGGTCGAGCAGGGCGTGTCGCTCACGCGCAGCCTGTTCGCCTTCAACAGCGTGAACGTGGAAGGCTGGGCGCTCTATTCCGAAATGGAGATGATGCCGTACGAGCCACCGGCGGGTCAGTTCATCGCACTGCAGTTCCGCCTGCTCCGTGCCGCGCGTGCCTTCCTCGATCCGATGCTCAACCTCGGCCTGATCGATCGCGACCGCGCCCACGACATCCTCGTCAACGACGTCGGCCTCTCCGAAGCGATGGCGCGCCAGGAACTGGACCGCTACACGCTCAACAGCCCTGGTCAGGCCACGGCCTATTTCTACGGCTACACGCGCATCCTGCAACTACGGGCGGAAACGCAGGTACGCCTGGGCAAGAAGTTCGACCGCAAGGCCTTCAACGATTTCCTGATCGCCCAGGGCCTCCTGCCACCCGACCTGCTGGCCGAAGCCGTGCGCACACGCTTTGTTCCAGAGCAGGAAAAAAAGAAAGGCTAGGTAGATAAATTTAGGAGCCGATTCATCGGCGAACAGGCAAATGTAGGAGCCGATTTATCGGCGAAAAGCCAACGGAACGGTATAGCCGCCAGGCCCATCGCCGATGAATCGGCTCCTACCAAAGCCGGTATTTATCCGTGCCCCGGCGCGTCCGGGATCACGTAAAGCAACACCGCCAGGAAGTGCAGCACGCTGCCCGCGAGCACGAATACGTGCCAGATCGCGTGGTGATAAGGCAGCTTCCTTGCCAGATAGAAAGGCACCCCGAGCATGTAAGCCATGCCGCCGCCGAAAAGCAGCACCAGGCCTCCCGTCTCCACGTGCTCACGCAACGGCTCGATCGCGATCACCGCGACCCAGCCCATCAACACGTACATCAGCACGGCCGCTTTGCGGTAGCGCTTGAGGATGCCGAGTTCGGCGAGGCTGCCGATGATCGCAAGGCTCCAGATCGTCGTGAACAAGCCCCAGCCCCACGCGCCTGGCAGGGCGAGCAGCGTGAACGGCGTATAGGTGCCGGCAATCAGCAGGAAGATCGCGATGTGATCGAACGTGCGCAGCACACGCTTGGCCATCACGCCGGGAATCGAGTGATACAGCGTCGATGCCGTGTACAGCAGGATCAGCGTACCGCCGAACACCGAACTGGCCACCACGGCACGCGGGCCGCCATACATGGCCGAGAACGCCACCAGGATGGCCAACCCGGCAATGCTCAGCACGAGGCCGATGGCGTGGATCACGCTGCTGGCGACTTCCTCGGCGAAGGGATAGCTCGGTTGGAGGCTTTCGGTGGCCATGGGCATTTCCGGACGACGCAAAGGACCGAGGGTAACCGATGCCGCCCGTTGTTGCGAAACACTCGCAATTGGGCCCATCACGCGGTCGCGGTCATTGACCTGCACGCACCCCGCGTTGTTCCATGGGCCATGACTCTCGAACTGCTCGTGCACATCGGTCGTCTTCCCCCGCAGGGCGCGGGCCTGCGTGCCGCCCTGGCCATCGCCACGCGTATCGATGCGAGGCTGGACGGCATGCACGTGGTCGACCTGCCGGCCGCCGCGTTCACCGTGCCCGAAGCGGTCCCGATGCAACTGGACGCCGTCCGCCAGCGTTCGACGGACGCCAAGGCGGTCGGCGCGGACTGGTCGCAGTTGCTCGAATCGCGGGGCCTCAAGGGCAACTGGCGGGTGGGCAACGGCGACACCGTCACCCTTCTCTGCCACGCCTCGGCCGGATACGACATGCTCGTGATGGAGCGCTCGTCCACCATGCGTGGCGATGCCCCGGTCGGCTTCGGCGTCGTATCGCGCACCGTGTTCGGCGCCAGCCGCGGCGTGCTCGTGGTCCCCGAGGCGGCGCCGGTAGAGACCCTGGGCGAACATGTGCTGGTCGCCTGGAGCGGCAGCCGCGAGTCCGCCCTCGCCGTGCGCTCCTCTCTACCGCTGCTGCGCAAGGCAGCGCGGGTCACCGTCATCGATGGCAGCCGCGATGAAGACCTCGACACCTGCGCCCTGCCCGACACCGACATCTGCGGCTGGCTCGACACCCACGGTGTGAAGGCCGACGTGCGGCGCCTGGATGCGGCGGCTCAGCCATCGCCTGGACCGGCCTTGCTCGAGCTCGCTCATCAGGAAAAGGCGGACCTGATCGTCATGGGCGCCTGGGGGCGTTCGCGGTTGTCGGAGATGGTGCTGGGCGGGACGACGCGTTTCCTTTTCATGCAATCCGATGTGCCTATGCTGGTGGCGCACTGAGGCCCACATCCGTCAGCGGTAACCCAATAGCCATCTAAACGGCTGGCTTGCAACTTCCTGCGAACCCTGCCTACTCTGCAACCGGACCTGAACACGATCCCCGCCGGTCCCCACCGGCCGTGTTCCCGACCGCGCATCACCTTCCCCCACGTTGCAGGAGGTGGCTCATGTCGTTCGCTCGTCCGCAGTCCCTGGCCGGGGTTCACCCGGATACCGTTCGCATCGTCGCCATGAGTGCGGCCATCGCGTTGAATGCCGCTGCGCTCATCGCCGTGATGCGCCCCATGGTCGCCCACATGGTGGAGGCGCCCCGATCCACCCAGCCGTTCGTGCTCCAGTTCGTCGAGCCCCCTCCTCCCGTGAAGCCGCCGCCGCCGATCGAGCTTCAACGGATCCCGACCAAGGCACCGCCGACCACCGTGGTGCAGAAGCACGTCGAAGCGCCACCGGTGGTGACGCCGCCCATGGCGACCGACGAGGGGACGGCGCCGATGGTTCCACCGGCTCCGGTCAGCGTATCGCCGCCGACGGAACAGGCCGGACCCGTCGAGGCCACGCTCGCCTACGTCGCCGCGCCTGCACCAAAGTATCCGGCGCAAGCGATTCGCGGCCACATGCAGGGCACGGTGACCTTACGTGTCCTGGTGGACGAGACCGGCAAGCCCCTGGATGTGGTCATCGAGTCCAGCAGCGGTCACGAGCTTCTCGACCGGGCCGCGCGCGACCAGGTGCTGGCCAGGTGGCGTTTCCAGCCGGCGCAAGCCAACGGGCATGCGGTGCAGGCCTGGGCCCGTATCCCGGTGAACTTCGATCTAAGAAGTATCTGAAGCGTATCTGAGACCGTGCGACGGACGCCCCGGCAAGGGCCGGGGCGTTCCGATCAGCGATGCGTGGCGGGCATGACCACCACGTCGGGACGGCGGGACGACCGCGCGATGGCCCAGACGATGAAGGCAAGGAAGGCCACCGGCAGCAGCACCGGCAACAGGGCCAGGGCGACGACGGGGGCGACGACCAGCATGACGACGCCGCCGATCACGGCACCGAGGATGCTGCCAACCAGGCTGAAAACACCGCCGATGATGCCGAACACCAGCTTCAGCACCGCGCCGATGAGCGCGAAGACCAGCCAGAAACCAACGGCAAGGACGACGAGCGAGGTGAGGACGATCATGGCTTTGCTCT
>Ga0247742_10002209_pt1 | contig 12901 bp, 11 predicted proteins | sample UWRJL208509C2_FD_180944 | JGI IMG/M metagenome (GOLD analysis project Ga0247742, IMG submission 180944) | Plant litter microbial communities from Arlington Agricultural Research Station in Wisconsin, United States - UWRJ-L208-509C-2 | ecosystem: Environmental > Terrestrial > Plant litter >...
GAGATCTGAAATTCGATTGAGATAAATCGAATGCTCTGAATCCCCTATCTTTAGGCTCGCCATCTTGTAGCTGCAAAGAATGATCATTTTCTGCAAACTGTGCGCCAACTTTCTTAATCCTATCGCGACCAAGATCGCACAACGTTGCGTACCCGGCCTTGAAGGCTTCGGAATTTTGGTCGCATGGTTCTGGTAGTTGGATCATTATGAATCGACGCGCGCCCTGATCGGCCTCATTTTGATCGAGTACGGCGTGCGCGGTTGTGCAGGAACCCGCAAAGAAGTCGAGTACAATGCTATCGGCAGGTTCCGCCCCAATCCGCGTAAGATAAGAAAGAAGGCCAACAGGTTTGGGGTAGTCGAAATATACCCCCATTCGCCGTAGCTCAGAACGTTGCCGCTCAGTTGTTCCGACCCCCCTGACAACAGAAAGTATATTTCTCGCTTTGCTTCGCTGCTTCCGATACCTTACACACCCGTTTCTATTTAAATAGAATCGGGTTTCTCCATCTGCGTCTTGCAGGGGCTTAAATCCATTCGCAATGAACTGAGCCAATTTATCAGCATTCGCGTATCCCGAGTAGACCCTGCATGATCTCGTGAGTTTATTGTCTCTGACATGCATGTCATCGATACGGACGGGCATCGATGAAAGGCCGTACTCACCCCATATTCTATCAGAGATATATTTTTCAGATGACGTTATCTTGAAAAAATCTTCATCTAGCGACTCTTTGCGAAGATTGAGTTCCTTTTCGGCAGCAGGGAATCCTGCAGGAAGCTCAACTATCTTTGGCGGATTTTTGGGCCCATTCTTCGTTATGTTATTATCCGCGAACCCCTTCAGAAGGTTGCTGTCCTCCCGTGTGTTAGGATCAATAACGTAACCTACTGCCTGATCAGCAAATTCGACGTCCTTACAATATGCAAGGACATACTCGTGATTATTCTTTATAACGTCCTGATTATCTGTGTTGCCCTCAGTATTCCATATGAGTTGAGCTAAAAAATTTTCTTCGCCAAAAATCTGATCGCATATCAGTCGCAGCGCCGCGACCTCTTTGTCGTTGATAGAGACAAAGAATATACCATCGTCACGGAGTAGATTTCTTGCCAAGTAGATTCTTGGATACATCATGCTTAACCAACGAGAATGGTATCTCCCCGCTGTATCGCTATTGGTCGAAAATTTCCGACCAGATGAATCTATCTGTCCGGTATATGAAAGATAAGTCTCGAGATTTTCCTCGTAGTTGTCAGGATAAATAAATTCGTTTCCTGTATTGTACGGCGGATCTATATAAATCATTTTGATTTTGCCGAAATACGACTTCTGAATTAACTTCAATGCCTCAAGATTATCTCCTTCTATGAAAATATTCTGACTCTCATCGAAGCTGTCGGATTTCGTTCTGTTAGGGCGTAACGTGGCCGTGCTTGGAGACTGAACAACCTTCAAGCAACTTGCCTTACCTGGCCAGCTCAAGCCGAAACGGTCGCGCTCTGTTTCGCCCCATGTGCCTAAAACTCTTTTTAGAACTTCGAAATCTATGCGCCCTTCGGACAAAACTTCCGGAGCGACCCGACTTATCGCTCGCCTAAGCTCTTCTTGCTTTTCCGCTGTCACGTCTAAGGAGGTCAGCATCATTTTTTCCGGTTCGGTCATTCCCTCGCGCCCCCTCAAACAATCTGAAATCTGATGGCAAAGAGTTCCTCATCGGACACGGTTTGTGCGAGGCGCTCTTCAACCTGATCCAGAAGGCCATCCTTCTGGATCTCAATATCCTTTGCGGCAGCGTCATAGGCGCGCCACGCTTCATCTCTTTGTGCCTCCAACGTCCGCGCCTTGCGCTGCAGGGCGAGCTTTTCCGGCATGTTGCCGGTCTGGCGGACTTCCTTCTTCAGCGCCTTGATCTGTTCGTCGAGGTCCTTGAGGTCGGCCTTCAGACCCGCGCGGCGGTCCTCGGCCCAGTTGTCGAGCTTGTCGATTTCCTCATCGAACCAGGTAGACTGGCGCTGCGCCATTTCATCAATAATGTCCTTACGCTGCGCCTCCACCTCCGCCTTCACTGTCTGTGGGGGCTGTAAATCGGCGGCCCCGCTCATGCGGGAGGGCATCTCAAAAAGGCGCATCGCCGTCGCGGCATCGAGGCGCGCACCATCGTCCGTCATGGCGGCGATGATCAGATGATCCTGATCATCGGCCCCGCGCACGGAAAGCTTGTGGGCCACAAGCGTCCCGGCCTTTCCGAGATAGGGTGCGATGGCGACAGCCGTCTGCGGCCAAGCTGTGTAGTCAAATGTGAGCTCGGCACCATGGAGCTGCCGCGACGCGGCGCTCGATAAAACGTGCTGCGCCAGCGGATGCCCAAGGCGATAGCGATGCCCGTCTATGCCCTGTTTGGAGAGGAAGTAGCTGCCCGCTGGAACTTCAATCCCCACCGGAGCGGCCTTGAGCATGAAGGTCAGATAATCGTCGTCAAATTTCGCGAGCTTACCCAGCTCGTGCTTGGTGACCGCCCAGAGCATGCGCTCGAAGCGGTCAATGTACGATTTGCTCTGCGCCATATTGATTTTGAGGCGGTCATGGACCTCCGCATCAAAATTCTCCAGGAGCTTGCGCCGCGTATCCTCCATCGTCTCCGAGATGTTCGACTCCATCTCGGTGCGCAGGCGTTCAAATGCCTCCTCGATGGCCGAATCCGACCGGCAGGTCTGATAGATCGAGACGATCCGCTTCTCGAACTCGACACCTGACTCAATGGCCCCGAGCACCTCGTCGCTCGCTCCGAAGACCCCTGAAAAGAGTTTGAACTTCTCCGACAGCAATGCGTACACGCGCTGATCGGCGGCGTTGTTCTTATTCAGGAAGTTGACGACGACCACGTCGTGGCGCTGCCCGTAGCGATGGCACCGACCGATACGCTGCTCGATCCTCTGGGGGTTCCACGGCAGGTCGTAGTTCACGACCATCGAGCAGAATTGAAGATTGATCCCTTCGGCCGCCGCCTCGGTCGCAATCATGATGCCGGCAGTCTCCCGGAAATATTCCACGAGCGCGGCGCGCATGTCGGCGGTACGGGAGCCGGTTACGCGGTCTGTCCCCTTATGGCGCTCGACCCAGGCGTTGTAGATCGCCTTAGACTGGGGATCGGCATTAGAGCCGTTGAACAGGACAAGCTTTTCGCCATAGCCATTATCCGACAGCAGCCGCACAAGGTATTCCTGCGTGCGGCGGGACTCTGTGAAGATGATGGCCTTCTCTGCGCTCCCCAGCTCCCGCGCCTTCGCGAAGCCTGCGCGCAGCGCGCTGAGCAGGGCGAGGCCTTTGGCATTCTCGGAGATCGAGACGGCCAGATCGCGAAAGGCTCTAAGGTCGGCGATTTCCTTACCGATCGTGGCGATATCGCTTTCTGTCAGAAGCTCCGCTTCGTCGGAATCCTCCGACCATTCGTCCGCGACTTCCTCATACTCCTCATAGTCCTCGGTAATTTCCTCAACCAGCTTTTCCCGTACAGACGAGTCGTCCCGGAGCTGGCGCTCCAGCTTGCGCGCCAGCGAGTCCAGCGCGCCTGCGATGGCAAAGGTCGAAGACGCAAGCAACTTGCGCATGATCAGCGTCATCAAGGTCCGCTGGCCGGATGGCAGGGCCTGCAACGAGGGCCGCTGGAGATACCCCGACACCATGTCGTAGAGCGCCTGCTCGGGATCGCTCGGCACGAATTCCTGCGTGATGGGAATCCGGTTGGTGTAACGGATATATTCAAGCACCTGCCGCCGCAGAGTCCGGTGACACACCGGCTTCAGGCGCTCTTTCAGCTCGTCAAACTGCGCGTCACCGGTGATACGGGCGTACTGCGCGCGAAAGCTCTTGGCATCCCCGAACGTATAGTCGTCGATGAGGCTGACGAGACCGTACAGCTCCATCAGGGAGTTTTGCAGAGGTGTGGCCGTGAGCAAAACCTTCGGGGCGTTGGCCAGCGCCGTCTTCAGTGTGCGGCCAATCCGGTTGTCGGGGCGGTACACATTACGCAGCCGGTGCGCTTCGTCGATGACAACGAGGTCCCAAGGAATGACCATCAATGCGTCCGCGTGCCGCGCGGCGAATTGAAAAGAGCATATCACGAGCGACTTTTGCTCAAACGGGCGACGGATGCCGCCTTTGACCAGCTTGTTGAAATTCTTGGCTTCCAGGATCAGTGTCGGAAGGAAGAACTTCTCCTCGACCTCTTGCGACCACTGTTTGCGAAGATTGGCGGGCGTAATGATCAGGATGCGGCGCTTTCCCTCGGTCCATTTCTGCGCGAGGACGAGGCCGGCCTCAATCGTTTTCCCAAGGCCGACTTCATCGGCCAGAATGGCACCCTTCGATAAAGGCGATTTGAACGCGAACAGCGCGGCCTCGACCTGATGAGGGTTTAAGTCAACCTGGGCATCAAGAAGGGCAGCCGCGAGTTTCCCTGCATCGGCAACCGAATGCCGCCTGCTCAGCTCATGCGCATAGAGTTTGGCGTGGTACTCCGTCGTCACCCCTGATGCCCCTGCTTCTCCGTCTGGCGCTTGATCCAGCTTTCTATTTCAGCTTGGTCGAACCGCCACGATCCTCCTACCTTAAAGCCAGGAATTTCGCCTTTGCCTGCGAGCTTGTAAGCCGTCTTCTCATTGATTTTGAGAAGTGCGGCCACCTCCCGCACCGTGAGAATTTCGCTCATGGCCAATCCACATCCCTGAATGGTAGGGCGAGTATAGAGAAAATCGGAGAGAATTGGAGAGGAAATTTGCCGTCTGTCTGACATTACGGAAACCAAAAGCCTGCTTCTTCTGGGGCCGTCCGTCGCCTCACAAGAGGCGGGCGACGGCGGCGGCAGCGAACAGGCGCAAAGCACTCGTTTGGTGGTGAATTCCAGAGCCTCTTCCGCGCGAAGCATCGTCACCCGCCGGGGCCGAGACGCCTCCCGGCTCGGGGCACCAGCCTAGAGCCTGTCCCGGCAACGCCGGGCGCGCCCAGCCGTCTATTCCTTCGGAACCACAAACAGCCGCGGCCCCCCGCCACCGGGCAACGGCGCAGCCAGACGCTCTTCCGCCACCGCGCCATAGGCACCGCGCCGACAACCAGATCGCGATTGAGGACGGGGATCGCAGACTATCCTTGGATTGGCTTTCTTATAAGGATGCGAGGGGAGATCAGCGGACAGGTCAACTTGATCGCTGCGCCTAGATCAGGATGGTGACCTGAGGCTGCCGCGACGATGGATCCGAACGCATAATGTAAAGGCGAAGCCGATCCCGATGCCGAGCCCAAACAGCAAATGACTGCTTAGGACAGCGACCACGGCCGCGTCGGGGTAACGACGGGTCGCCTTGGATCGGCAGCTTTTTAGCTGGTCTAGCCTAAAAGCTGTCGGTCTCCTTTCGGCCCCGAAGCCGTCCGTCAGCAAAGCGCCGCCTTCTCGGCCATTGATCTGGCAACGGCCGCAGCTCAAAAACGGACATTCGCGAGGTGGGGCACGTCGGCACCTTCGCGCCATTTGCGGACATTCCGCTCTCCGTGAAAAAGGTTTGCTTCGATGGGCGTGCTCAATCGACGCTCGCGTGCCGCCGGCCGAGCACGCCCATGTCTTGATCAGACCTGAGCCTGGCCACCATCCGCGAACAACTCGGAGCCATTCACGAAGCTGGCGTCGTCGGAGGCTAGGAACAGCGCGACCCTGGCAATCTCTTCCGGCTCGCCGACGCGGCCGAGCGGGACGCGCGTGCTGATGTAGTCGAGCATGCCCTGCTGCTGAGCGGGATCGCTTCCAGCGTATTCGAGCAAAGCTGGTGTCCGGATCGGCCCGGGGCTCAGGACATTGACGCGAATGCCGGTCTCCCTAAGGTCCATTATCCAGCTGCGCGCAAGGTTGCGTACAGCGGCCTTGGAGGCGGAGTAGACGCTGAATTGCGTGCCCCAAGCCGTCGGGCTCGTCGACAACCGTGATGTAGGTTTCAGGCCTCTACGGCGCGTGCCGGATCCTCGCTCATCCTTGCCTATTCTTCTCACTCGCTTGCAGTGGCGCGCGCCCGGCACTACATCGGGAGGCATGAAAGACGCGATGGACGAACTGCGCGACCTCGTCATGCGCGCAGGCGACAAATGGACCCCTACAGGGCTTCCCCGCGTCTCGATGGTTCGGGCGGAGGCTTGTTCCAACCAAGTCTACGAGCCGATGGTCCACCTGGTCCTGCAGGGGACCAAAAGCCTGTCGATCGGTGACCAGGTTCTGAGCTTCGAGCCGGCGACGTATTTTCTAGTCCCCGTCGCAATGCCTGCGATGGGCCAGATTTGCTCCGAGTCGCCCGGAAAGCCGTATCTCGCACTAAGCCTGACATTGGACCCGGCCGTCATCGCCGCAATGCTCGACGAACTTAACGCGAGAGGCACTTCACAGCGCGACCCTCGTTTTTCGGTCGATGCTGCCGGACCGGAGCTGATCGATGCCTGGTTGCGCCTCATGCGGCTTGTTGATCGCCCTAGCGAAGTAGCGCTGCTGGCACCGATGATCGAGCGCGAAATCCTGTTCCGCATTCTCCAAGGACCACATGGCGAAATCCTCCGACAGATAGCGCGGTCGGACAGCCGGTTGGCCCGCGTGCAACGGGCACTCGACTGGATACGTGCACACTATGATGAGACGTTCCGCGTTGAGCCGCTCGCGGCAATGACGGGCATGAGTGTCGCGGCGTTTTATCGACACTTCCGGGCGATCACCGCGATGACGCCGATCCAGTACCAGAAGAAGCTCCGGCTCCTGAAGGCGCGGCGAATGATGCTATTCGAGCCCAGAGACGCCGCCTCGATCGGCTTCTCCGTTGGCTACGAGAGTGCATCGCAGTTCAGCCGCGAATACGCTCGCATGTTCGGAATGCCGCCGGTGTGCGCGATGCGGCCCGGTTCCAGAGACCCGCGGCGCATTGACCATTCTTTAGTTTTTAGCTCGTTCCTTAGGGAGACACTCTGCACTACTCGGCCTGGCAGACAGCCTCGATGTTGTTGCCATCGGGGTCGAGCACATAGGCGTCGTAGTAGTTCGGGTGATACCGTGCGCGGACGCCGGGCGCGCCGTTGTCGCCCCCGCCATGAGCCAGCGCCTTTTCGTGGAACGCATCGACGGCCTTCCTGTCGCGAGCCGTGAAGGCGACATGGATGGGAAGGCGGTCGCCGGTCTCCTCATGGAACCACAGGCTCGGATATCCATCCCGGCCGAACCCAAGTCGCGCACCCCTGTGATCGTTGCGCGTCCGATCGATGCTGATGACCAGCGACAGCCCGAGCGGCTCCAGCGCCGCTTCGTAGAAGCGCCGGGAAGCCTGCGCGTCGGCAACGGGAAGTTCGATATGGTCGATGATGCTCATGGCCTGATCTTCCTTCATGCCTGAGACGCGCCGCCATCGGCGAACAATTCGACACCATTGACGTAGCTGGCGGCATCGCTCGCCAGGAAGGCAGCGACCTCTGCGATTTCCTCCGGCTCGCCGATGCGACCGATCGGGCTCTTGTTCTTGAGGAAGGCCATGCCTTCTTCCGCATGTTCGCCAAAGGCGTCACGCAGCGACTGCGTGTTCGTCGGCCCCGGACTGACGATATTGATACGGATACCGGTGCCTTTGAGGTCGCTGACCCAACTACGGACGAGATTGCGCACAGCCGCCTTGGTGGCCCCATAGATGCTCATGGTGGGACCGGGATCGATGGAGGCCGTGGAGCCGACGATGACAATGGACGAGCCCGGCTCCATGAGCGGCAATGCGCCCTGCACGGTGAAGACGATGCCTTTGACGTTCGTGTCGAACTGCTGGTCATAGGCGTCCTCGGTGATCTTCCCCAATGGGGCGTGAACACCGCCGCCGGCATTGGCCACGAGGGTATGGATCGAGCCGAACTCCGACCGGATCTCGGTAAACAGCCCCTCCAGTCCCGCAGTGCTGGAAACATCGGCAACGATGCCGACAGCGTCGCCGCCGAGTTCTTCGACTGCGCGATCCAGCGCATCCCGGCGGCGCCCCGTGATAATCACCCGCATGCCCTGTGCCGCCATCTTTCGCGCGATGGCGAAGCCAATTCCGCTGCTACCGCCTGTCACGACGGCGACTTTGCTTTTGTCTGATGTGCTCACTGTATTGCTCCTTGCTTAGTCTGGGACACCACCGTGGCTGCCTGCCTTGGCTTCCGTAGGACCCACGTCGGCCATCCCACCCGGTCGACGTTATCCTGGTCGCGGTTGCTGCTTCTCATCGGTAGAGAGAAGGCCGGTAGTGTGTCGCCTAGCCTTCGAATCACGAGTGACAGTGCATGTTCACCAGCGTCACCAGGGCTGGCGGCCGTGGCTGCCGAAGAAGCCTCCGGTCGGACCGTCCTTGTCGATCAGGGCCATCCGGATCGCAGTTGCGGCGCCTTCATCGGGTGTGAGCACGCCCTCATTGTCGTTGAGGTCGGTCTTTACATTCCCCGGTTCGACGACGTTGACCTTGATGCCCAGCGGCTCGAGCTCCTTGGCGAAAGCCACGGTCACTGCGCTGAGGGCGACCTTCGACGTCGTGTAGTCGAGGAAGTTGACGCTTGAGTAGATCGATGTCGGGTCGAGGATGAGGGCCAGCGAGCCCACGCCGCTTCCCATGTTGACGATCCTGCCATCCTCGCCCGCCTTGATGAGGGGCAGGAACGCCTGCGTGACGCGGATGGGCCCATAAAGGTTCACCTCGAAAGTGGCCTTGATGTCCTCCATCCTTGCCTCGCTCGGTGGCCGCGTCCGGTCGAGGATGATGCCCGCGTTGTTCACGAGGACATGGAGGATCCCGGTCTCACTCGCGACCGTCTCGGCCGCGCGACGGACGCTATCCTCGTCGGCGACATCGATCTCCAGGAAACGCACGTCCAGGCCCTCGGCCTGAAGCTGCTTGACGGACTCTTCCCCTCGGGAGCGATCGCGCGCGCCCATCCAGACCGAGAGGCCGGCTTTCGCCAGCCCCCGGGCGATGGCCAGACCTATGCCTTTGTTGGCGCCGGTGACTAGCGCGTGTCTCGTGCTCATCATGACCGCCTCAAGCCGCGGCGGGCGCGGCGGAGGCCACGTGATGGCTGATATCGCCGAACAGATGGGGATCGACCGCTCGCGAGGCGAACCGCCACTCGCCGTCGCGGAGCGCGAAAGTGTCGATGTAGCGTCCCGTCACGATCGGTTGCAGCGGCAGGCCATCGGTTTGCTGATGGACGGTGAAGTAGCAGACCGACCTGGCCTCGGTGGCGCTCTGCACCTCGATCAGGATGTTCGACACGGAGTGCCACGTCCGTGGTGTTTTATCTGAGTGATACTGGAGGTTGGTCCTCAGGAAGTTCGCGATGTTGTCCTTGCCGGTGATGTACTCGTCGACGACCGTAAACTGGGCATCAGCAAGGAGTTCGCTGTTGGCCTCCACGTCACCAAAGTCGAGGTTGTGGGCGTACTGGGCGAGGAGGCGGCGAACCTCGCTCTCGATGATGAGGCGGGTGCCGGCGTCTGGGGTAGTGGACATGACGTTCTCTCGTTGTGAGCGGAAATCGCTCTGTATATAGCAATCACTACATACAGACGTTGCCCGCCCTCTACAAGAGTGTAGCGGTCGCTAAATTCCCATGCGCGTCAATCTCGCCGTGCGATCCGGTGAAGTTTGCTGAGCAAGGCGTTGAGGAATGTCGGCCGCTCGGCGGCCCAAGGCGTTGCGAAGCGCGCTCGGCGTCAGCTGCCCGCGTGGGTCGCGAACTCGGCCTTCAGCGCCCTTCCGGCGACCTCCGAGCAGCCCACCAGCTTCTCGGCGTTGTATCCGAGACAGGCGAACGAGGAGAGGCCGCGCAGGTTGATCAGGACGTAGTCGAGAATCCGGTCGACGGCCTCAGGCGGCGCGTGGGCGGCGATATAGTCGCGGATAATCTGGCTCCCGCTTTCGCCAAGAGCCGTCGCGGCCGCTGCGGCGTCGGCATCGTCGGCACGCATCGCCTCGGTGATCATGCAACCGCGTCGCTCGGGATTGCGAGTGTAATGCCGGGCCGCCGCGACGAAGAGGTTGGTCAGAGCCTCTGCTGGATCGTCCTCCGTCGCGAGAATCTCGCTGACCGGAAGGAAGTCCGTCTCCACGTAGCTCTGCAGCGCCCGCTCGAACAGGCCGAGCTTGCTGCCGTACGCGGCGTATAGGCTAGGCGGCTTGATATCGAGAGCGGCGGTCAGTTCCGCAACGCCCACGGCATCATAACCACGTGCATGGAACATCGCCTGGGCGACACGGACGCCCTGATCCCGATCAAAGGCGGGCCGGCGGGAGATTTTTGCGGCAACAGAATTCACCCGGCCAACATAGCGACCGCTACACATTAACTCAAGGCGCCATGATATAGTGATCGCTAAAAATATCTTGCGTTCGGCGAAGGTCTTATATAGTGACTGCTAAATCGTTCTGCCTGGAGCTCCTATGTCATTTGAAAACAAGACTGCCCTCGTCACCGGCGCCTCTGCAGGCATCGGCTACGGCATCGCCAAAGCCCTCGTCGACGCCGGTGCACGCGTCATCATCACGGGGCGGCACGCAGAGAGGCTCGACAAAGCGGTCGCCGAACTCGGGCCCAATGCGAGCGGCATCGTTGCCGACGCGACCAAGGTGGCCGACCTCCGTCGCTTGTTCGACACCCTGAAGGCTGATCACGGTCACCTCGACGTCCTGATCGCGAACGCTGGCGGCGGCGAACCTGTCCCGCTGGTGGACGTCACCGAGCAGCACGTCGACGACACCCTGACCTGGAACCTGAAGAGCACGATTTTCTCGGTCCAGTTCGCCCTGCCGATCATGCCGTCGGGCGGCGCGATCGTCCTGATCGGCTCCAACGCCTCCAAGGCGGCACCGATCGGGATGAGCGTCTACGCTGCAGCCAAAGCCGGCGTACGTGCCCTCGTCACGGGCTGGGTGCAGGAGATCAAGGGTTCCGGCGTCCGTATCAACGTCGTCAGCCCCGGCCCCGTCCGCACCCCCGGTCTGGAGGGCTTCTTCGCCGCCGAAGAGGCAGAGGCCACTTTCGACTTCCTCGCCGGACAGAGCACCGTCGGCCGTATCGGCACCACGGACGACATCGCGGCGGCGACCCTGTTCCTGGCCGGTGACACGGCGGGCTACATCAACGGCATCGAGCTGTTCGTCGACGGCGGCGCCGCACGCCTGTGATCGCCGCCGCGGTCGTTACGGCGCACTGATACGCCCCCTGAAGCTTGGCGTCATCGTCGCCACGATCGTCTTGGTCGCGGTGTCGTAGTCTTCCTCGGCCCGCGCGCGACCAAGAACCCAAGGCTTCGGAAGGGCTGCCGAAAGCGGACCTGTTGAAGGTCATAGATGGGTCAGTTTCGGCCTCGGTCATTCACGGCGAATGTCCGCTTCTCGTTTGAGGTCCCCAATAGCGGACCGTCTGCCACCGGCCCCAAAGGCACCGTTCGCCGACGCGTGATGCTTTAATCTTAGGCGCCGTCTGAAAAGTTTGAAGGCGGCTCGCCGCTGCTGAGGAGGGGCTTCGTGCCGTTGGGCGTTCGCAGCTTCGGAACCCGGGTCATTGCGGCCAAAATCAACTCGTCGATATCGGTGACCCCAGCGGCGAGTGCTGCATCGACTGCGTCAGCCATAGCTCGCTTGAGGGCGCCGCCCGTGGCGTCCAGCAGGCTCAACGCGGGCAGCGCCATAAGGGCTCTGTCCCATGCGCTATCGATGGCTGAAGTACGAAGAACATGCGCAGCAAGGTTGGCGGGATTTTCCAAGCGCTCCATTTGTCACTCCCGATATGCACGTTTCTCCTCGCCGGGCAGCCTCTCAAACGCTCGGCGGCAGCAAAAATACGCAGGGAAGAATGCCGCTTCAAGTCCTGCTATGACCGCTCGTCCCTCGGGGGGGTGGGCCTTTCTCCGTCAGCCCCTGTCCCCAATAGTCAACCGTGTTATCGCGTCGTCTCATGGTGCGTGCTGTAATAGGACAGCCGGTACCTTGGAAAAATCCCAACATCGTGACGACGGAAGTGACGATAGCTGTGGCGGCGCAACGGACCACTGTGCACTTCTTGTCAGAATCGTGAACCACTGCCATGTGCGTTCAGCGATTAAAAAGCGTTCATCATGAGTCTGCCATGCCTTATGGTCCGCGACATCCGAGCCGTTTTACGTTGCACAATCGGCTGATGATGAGATCGGTGCACGTCTGGGAGACCCGTTCTCAGCGTCGAATATTTACCGATGTCGAGCGAGCTCTCGCGTTCCGGATGCAATGCTGGCCCTCTGAATTTCGGGGCACGGCGAAACATCGAGAAGCGTTATGGCGTGCGGAATTGGCGCTCAAGTCTGATGCTGCCGGCGAATTTCGAATAGCGTTTATCGTCGCTGCTGCGGAAGCCCGAATTCTGGCGCCAGTGGTTCCCGAACTCGAGCCAACCACGGCGATCGATGATCCTGACGAGTTGGCGGCAGAGTGAATTCTGTGGTTGCGCGCTTCAGGCTCAGAAACCGTTGTGGGCGGTCGAACCGCGGCTGCCGTCAGCTCATGCCGGCTTGCCCGTTAACTAGGAACCGAGCATCGGCAATGTCATCAGGCTTCTGCCATACGGGCTAAAACCGCAACCGAGCCGCCGCTGATCCCTGTAGGCCAAATCGAGTTTGCTCGCGGCAAGCTGTATTTGTAGCAGTGACCATTTGCAACAGACGGGCAGTTGCGGTCGCCGGCTCGTTGCGCCTGTCGTCTCCCCGGCGCAAAGTGTTTCTCCAAAAGCTCGAAACATGTTCTGAGAGTAAGATGGCGCTGGTAAAATCCTCCAAAATCGCTGCCGGCGCCGACAAGTCCGGCGCGATCCTGCCGCCTCCGGCTATTG
>Ga0247742_10002213_pt1 | contig 12882 bp, 15 predicted proteins | sample UWRJL208509C2_FD_180944 | JGI IMG/M metagenome (GOLD analysis project Ga0247742, IMG submission 180944) | Plant litter microbial communities from Arlington Agricultural Research Station in Wisconsin, United States - UWRJ-L208-509C-2 | ecosystem: Environmental > Terrestrial > Plant litter >...
GCCTGCTGCTGAATCGGGCTGTGAAAGGAAAGCCAGGGGTCATAAGTGAGCGGAGGCAAGTGGAGTATGTGAGCCGTAATCACCTAGTCATAAGACTAACAACAGATGGTGGACGACCTGGTGATGCGAAGCATAAACATAGGAAATAGAACACATCTGAAGCATCCTTACCGTCGGACGTGAAGAGCAGGGCATCGTAGGTGTAGAATTGGTCCATGAATATCTAGAAAGCGGAGATGAGCGCGCGAATAGAGGTCAGAACCGGCGGCACGTACAGTTGAAAATGTAGTTAGATAGAATAAATGCCTTCTAAAGGTGTGGGCTTCTAGGAGCTTAGGTCTACTGGCTGTTGAGTGGGCGAAGAAACAGTGGTTTTTGGAATAGAATAGGGGGAAGCCGCCCTCCTTTTATGCCCTCACTCAGTAAAACGCAATGAGGACTTCGTGCAGCACTCGGTTGCCCGATCAGTGCCACGCCCTCAAAAAAAGAGAGTGAGTGCAACAACCTACGCTAGTCGACACGAGGTGTCAGGATTTTACATACCGGTTTGGACGACTCACCTGCAGATCAGACGAAAATGAAGACAGCGGAGCCGCTTATATACAAGCAAGTTTCCAAAGCTCGTTCAAGGGTAGTATCATCCTTGCCTCCGTAAGCCCAGAACGTCTAGGAGGCATTCATACTCCTGCCTATTTCCGTAATGGTGGCGATTTTTTTCAGAACCGAGAAATTTCATAGATGGAGGCATCGGGCCATCAGATCAGGCCTAATAGCACTCCGTAGGGTTTTGAGAAACACAGTGATTGAGCAAGAATGACGATCGCTGTGAATTGTAGGCAAGTTGAACCGCATGCCATTTCGGTCTAAGATCATGGAAGACATTAGCCGGACCGTGATCACATCAAAATTGCAAAATTTGAACAGAGCGCTTTCCATCTCAAGCCAGTCAAGTTCCTCCCAGCCGATAATCTTGCAAACTCACTGGCGCCGAGCCGAACCTGACCCAATTATCATGTTCTGTCTCCTCTTTCGAATTCCTCGGTCACGTATTTTATTACCTTCTGTCAGTCTAACCGAACCCCCAGTCGGAAGCCGCCACGACACTCCCCAGCCCCTACTGCACCTGGCATGGCTCCCCCTGAGTCAGTGGCTGGTTTGAATCCCGCGATCTGCAGACGAATAATTTTCAAAGAGGCTGTTATCGAAATGAATCTGAAACCTCTTCAAAAATACTTCGAGATTTGAGATGGTTCCGTCTCTGCAAACAAGCTATCTTGGCCCAAACATGACCCGCGAATTTATGCAGAGTATCATGGGCCCCAGAGTCCTGATAGTCTCATAGCCCGCGAGTTAGATCCTCTGGTGCTAGATGGACGCAAAATATGGCTGATAATGTGATTTCGCCGCACTGTGACTATCCTTCAGCTCGTCGCAGCAGCAGCTGGCAATGATTTTTTCGGGCGGAGAAATATGCCTAAAAGCCGCGTTTTCTGACATGTGCTACTTTATTCCCACTTTTTGACGGTGGAGCCAGGTGGTAAGCACTATCTTGCTCAAAACGTGAAACAACGAACTGATATAAATGAAGAGCCTGATGTCCAGAACCTACCGATGTCCTTCATGCTCCTCAGGCGTGCTAACGCAAGGACTCCGCGCAATTGAGTACCGTCCCAATGAAGATGATATTAAAGGTTTCGAAGAACGTGCATTCTGTAAGCCCTCGCATGCCTTCTCTTCCATCTCTCTCCTCACGTCGTTCTGATTTGACTTCTCCCGACCAATTGGAATCTCTTTCACTCCTATCTCCAAGCACTGCATTCCGTTCACATTTTGGTTTTAATACCGAACGGTGTCGCTATTCTTGTCAAGACCGTCGCTTCTTCTGAGTTGGATCTCGGTATCGATATGTTTGGATCTCGTTATCCTTCGAAGATCACATTCTGAATTGTGCCTTTCGCCTGACCAGCGGGACACTGTAGCTGTTTCAGCACCACGGACGGATATCTATAACTTACCCCCCTGGTACGATGGACAATGTCTTTTCAAATACAAGATTCCGTGCCGTTTGTGCCCCCTCGAGGTGCCATTTATCTTGACTAGGAAACAAGGTTCTTCATTACACTTGAAACTCTCGAAAACCTAATTCAAATAAATCAAGCTCTTCCTCTATTCCCTTCCACCGCTTGCTCAACTATCTAGTTACGATATCAAATTTGCTGTAAAGTTATGCAGTCGATCCGTGAGTCAACTCAACCGACGTCGGCGACTGGATATGATCTTGGGGACGAAATACTGTTCTACTTTGAGAGGGTGCCATCGTCCGAGGAAGGTCGCATATTTTACGCCGAGATCCCCAGCAGTTGGTTCGAAGAGTATCATTATGCAACTCAAGTTCCGAGCATCGTTATCACTGGTTTAATATATGTGGCCTGGGATGCCAAAAAAATTGCTCAAGGGTTTTCTTCTAATGTAGGAAAGGGTGGGCCCCCTTGTTGTCTGGCGAAGCCGGGATGGGGAACGCTCGCAAACAGCATAATCCTCCCTAGTTGGTACCGTCAGGTTCGCAATTGCTTGGCTTGACCGTGGCTTTAAGTGTCTGGAGGCCAAGCCCTCAGTTAATATCTGCGGTTTTCCCAAGCGTATTACCCGCTGCTTCCACATGATGTAGACATGTTCTTGCATTGTTTAGGCCGTGGACCTGCTTTCCTCCTACCGTGGCAGACGAGAGAGCTTGGATTTGGTCACGACGAATAAGTTTCATCATGGCCGGGTAAGGTAAAAATACTGTATTAGAAATTATGAAGAGCGCAAGGCGGATTTCAGGTTGAAATTGAGATACATTTACTCATCCAGCGATGAAAGAGTCCACAGCCTACACTGGAAGTCAATCAAAGGTGCTTTCCTGTTTGAGGAAGTAGGTTTGAGTGTGCGAACTTGTAGGAAACGTGATCAGTGTTTCTTAACGCGTCTTGTATTGAAACCAGATCGCTCACTAGGTCAGCTCCAGGCCTTCCACCACTTCTCTCTCCCTCTACCTCTCTGGAACGAAACACACCACCGAAGCCAATGAAAGTTTGATTCTAGAGACTTCAAATGGACGAACTATGTCTTGTCGCAACTCACCTCTCCTCACTTAACTATTCGCCTTCGTCAAATATTATCGTCCAAACTGCGCGCCAAAACGCTCCTTTACCTTCGACTATACACGACAATGACATCCCATCGGATCATGCAACATGCAGCTTTGTTTTAACGACACCTACCACCGGAACCATCCTGCTACGCGTCATTCATGGCGGAGTAGTTGTGGAACTCACTTCTTTATCCAACCCAGTTCCCCCAATCCGCATTGTATTGCCAGCGGTGGTACTTCCAACTCCCTCTCTCTTTTTATGGGAAGAAAAGGAGCTCCATCTTCTGCTCATAACGGATATAGGTTCATTGTACCGCCTGATCATTCCCGTGGAATGTTTCAAGCTATGGCAAAACCAAACGGATAGTATTTGGCCGCGAGAATACTTCATTCAGAGCATTCCCCAGGAACGTATTAGAGAGTGTGCCGTTCACGCGCAGGGGAGTCATTGTGTAGCTGTCAGTCTACCTAACGGCGCATTGCTCAGGCTCGAAGCTGAGCCAATGGGTTACGATGGTCACGACGGTAAGCACACTTGCTTTGTTTAAGTAAACCTTGAGCCTGAATTAAACTGATCTTCCCCAGAGGAATGGGCGGAAACCCTCTTCTACCCAGGCTCATTCTTGTCTTCCCTTACTTCATATCTGCCTATTCACACCGGACTCCCCGGTGGCTCCGACATCATCTCCTTTGCATCCCATCCATGGCCCACGGATATCGGCCATATATGGACGCTATCAAGAGATCGGACCTTACGCCTCTGGAAAGCTAAATTGGGCTGTGTCGCCTCGAAAACACTTCCTACCATCCCAAACTCGAAAGATCTTACATCGAGCGCGGCAGCTAGCGCCAAATATTTATTGCTAGATTCCGAGCAGCAAAATCTCCTCAAAGTGTTTTCCTTACTTTCAGATGAAGAAGACAGGGTTGACGTTTATGCACTGGCTTTCATCCCTATATCCTCTTCAACTACAGGCGGATTCTTCATTTTGATCGACACATCCTCTGATCACCTTGTTGAAGTGGGGATTATCGAGTGCCCTAAACACACCGCACATTGTCACCTTCAAGACTTCATGGTTATCGGGCATACACTGTATACTTTATGGGATCGGCAAGGCCAGTCTATGATTGAGAGAACCGAATTCAGCGTGTCCGCTCTTCGCTCTCATGACTTGCAGCCAGCAATTTGGAAAGCATCCCACTTCGCACATGAGCCCGAGTTGACCCCTGCGTACATGGAAGAACAGATTCTCACCGCAGGATCGCTCTCCGATAAGTTCCTCACTGCACTCATGAAGCCGGGCGTCTTTTCGTCCCTTACCCTCCGCACTGCATTGGACAAGTATATCGATGCCTGTCTGTCTCTTCCTGGACCACCACCTCCGCAGCTTGTCAATACATACGCAACACTTTGCGAAAATATTGCTGCGGTGGTGGGATGTACGGTTACCCTCAACCGTGACCCTCAGACGGGGGGGTTCCAACATGCGAATTACTGGACGGCGCTCAAACGAGATTGGGAGGGCTTCGTGGCCCGGTGCAGAGAGGTCGAGCGTAGTGCCCGATGGCCTCTTGCCCTCGGCGCCTACGGCTCGAATGGAGTTATTCTCGTTGAACGAGAACGGGTAGGATCCCTCGTCGTTGAGGATCTACCAATATGTCTTCGTCGCATGCTCGAGCGAGACCTCCCTCCCCATCCTCAGTATGACATACTCGCGGTTGTCTGGGCCTTGCGTTCAAAACTTGGCCCGCAGATTCTTTCTAGCCTAGAGAGCCGCGTTGTTGATATCATGCACCAGGAAATTGCCTTTTCATTTGCTGAGATTCTGCAAGATCAGGCTCGTCGCCTCAAATTCGACGATGTTCTGGATGAAGGAGCGCACGAATGGTTTTCTGGTCGCCTAAAGAGCATACCGGATATCGACGCAGCAACAAGAATAGCACTGGACTCCATTGGAGGATTCGATCTTGCAGTTAAACGAGAGGACGATAGCGAACTCCTGATCCTCCCCCCGCCTTCGGAATGGTTACAGTCGCAGGCTGCAGCATATTCTACGACAACAATTGAGGCGAGATATGATCTCTGTCTTTGCCTTATTATCCTCCTATTCTTCATGGCCGATGAGCTTCCGACTTGGGACGCATCACTACTAGCCGAAGTTTTTGCAGTCTTTCGAGGCGTCGCGATGTTGAAGTTCGTCAGCACTCAACCAGCGGAAGGTGGTCACCCTCGAACACAAAGAACGACTTCATCTCCAGACGATGTTGTCGCCCAAATGCGCAACATGAATGTCTCCAGTAGCAAGTTGCAAGCGGCATCGAAGTCCTCTTTGATCCATCTTCTCGTAGCTCAAGCACCTACTGCCGATGGAATTGCTGCGACTGCCCACAATTTTTTGGATTCTACTGGGGTGCTCCAATCATTGTCCCCAGCTCATGCCACCAAGCATGAAATCCTCTTTGCAGATCACATCAGGATATTTGGCTTCTCTGATGTCACTCGAGAGTTACTGTCATGGCTTCCTCGAACACCCGCCGCCACATTTTTACGGTCGCAGATAATGCTAAAGCTGGGTAAGGTTGATGACGCAGCCCAGCTATTGGAGATGCTTGCTGGATGCTTTGGTGAGCCTGTCATGTTTGAATTGTTGTATTCGATGATTCTCATGGAAATCAGGGGCCCTCAATCTAACATACGAGGATTCCGAAGCCCTCACCGTTGTGCTTCCGAGGACGCATACAATCGACACCCAATATTCGTTCTATGTCTTCGCCGCAGATCTGTTCCGAAACGCCTATGTACAACATGAAGTCCGGTTCTCACAAATGGCCATTCAAGTTGCTCCGGCTGATGCTGATACAAGCCCCCTATGGAACGTGGTCGCCAAAGGCTTGACAGAATTGGGATTGTATGATGATGCCTACGCCTCCGTCATGGCAACTCCTTTCGAAAAACAGTTAGTGGTAAACCCTTGCAATAATACATCATCCATTCATCATCTTCGTAGAAAACGGGACTGCGCTAGTCAATTTGCCATCCACATGTGCGAAGAGAATGCAGTAGACAAGCTCATGTCGTTCGACTTCGGTGGCATCGCAAGCGAAGTCGAAGCTGCATTGGCATTCAAGGCTCGTAATGCTGACCCTCGTTCTCGACCATGCTACTCAAGGATCCTCTACACATGGTATATAAGGAGAGGAGATTATCGCAATGGTAAGCAAAGATCGACTCTTGCTTCAAAAACTCGCGTTGTTTACACTCTGCAGCATCTTTGACCATGTATCAACGCGCAAGGAAGTTGCGGGAGGCCATCGTAGATGCCACTACTTTTGTGACTCTCGCCGAAGATCAATTAGAATCCCTCTCAGTAGCCATTAATGCACTATACTTGGTGGATGAGAAGACCACCTGGATACTGATGCCTGTCATCCCAGACCCTGTGTGTTATATTTCCAATTATTTCATTGGAATGGGCATGAACTCACGGACCGCTTCAGTCACGAAAGCGGCAGAAACTATCGAAACATATTCCTGAATCGAAATACGTTTCGAGTAAATATGACGCTGAAATTGTTCATCTTGCCGATATGCAGCATGAGAGCATTCTTCTTCGTGCTCAAATCGACAGTATCAAACGAGAACCCACCCTCCTTTCATCTCCCGGTAAGTCAAGGTTCTTCCAAAATCCAGATTCCGATTGACGAGTCGTGCAAATCTCTCTCAAGAGTACCTCCTCCCTGCCGCAGTCATTGTCATGAGATTGGCACAGGCAAACCAGTACAACCAAGCAATGGCTGCCGCACACAGTCTCAAGGTCGACATGACAGATATTTTCATACATCTGACGCAGCAATGCATTCGCTTATCCCGAAATCCGGGTTCAGTTCTGTAAGACATATCTACTTTTGTCTAATTGTTATTCATTTCCGATCCAGGCAGGAAGATACCTCTGGGTGGCTACTGACGGATAATGCGTCATCGTGGCAGGGATCGCCTTCGGACCGAGGGTGGAGGCACCTCCAAAAATCATTGGCTAGGTATGATGGACAAGAAAACGATTACCGCTATGCAAAGGCGTCGTTGGAGACAATCCTTGGTGCTGGTCGATCTCTATCACCACCCCAATGGCTAATTGAAGTCCTAGAGGTGATGAGGATAGTTTCTAATCCATCTTGAACCCTTAACTGATCAGTTTGAAGACTCACCAACCGGAATACCTCATTCGAATGAGCCTTCGATACGAGAATGTCGCAGATGCTGTGAATTATACCTACGCTCTCGTCCTTAAGGTTCTGTCTTCCCTAGCGCCGTTTGAACGTTCGTCTGACAATTTTCACCCACAGTCCGATAAGCAAGTCTCAAGAGAAAGCACAAAAAACGCCTCTACCACATGGCTGCCATACGCACTAATCGACCAGGTGCTCTCAGCGGCGGACGGTCAGATGAGCACCCCACCCAACTTGCCAGAATTGCGAACAGCCATCAACAACCGCGTAAAACGCATGCAAAAATTCAGTCAGAATGTTTCATAACGTGTCGTTCTGCTTTCCCTCCCCCTTGAATTAATCTGTCAATGAGTTGTTTTTATCGTTTGCCGTAGTTATCTTCCATAACTCAATGTGGGTATCGTCAGGATATATAATTTCACTCTACCGCTACATATTCGGCTATCAAAGGACGTACAGTCGTAGAAGAATCATGTGGTGGAGTGGTATTTGAGAAAACAAAGCTATACAAATTGTTGAAACAGAGGGTAATATAGAGTAAGCACAAGATGAAGACGATGCAATGATAAACAACTACAAAAGCAACCAATCGTCGGCGAATAAAGAAAAAAGAACACGAGAATTTACAATCTATGTGCCCTGCATGAGCCGATTTTGGGACATTTCTGGCCGTAGTCCATCCAAGAATTGCGTCCACTCTCCTTGCCCGAAGCCAATTGCAGCACCCCATATGCTCTCCTCGACGGGCTGAACGAACGACGAATACCGCGCTGGATCATACATATTCTGCATTGGCTGATACTGATAATTCGGAGCGCCCCCCATTGATACCACGCCTTGGCTCTGCTGGGGTGAATGCGTTAAGTTCTGCACATGCGGCTGGGTCACGGTTGGCATATTCTGTTGCTGGATATGCGGCGAGGAGCCATAGACATTTGATGCCGTTGGTGTGTGCATTGAGGATAACGTTTGTGACTGAAGCGAGTCATAATGCTGTGGTAGCGTAGACATCATGGGCATCGGAGGGCTTACCGAACTTGAATTTGCCGGGGAGCTCATGGCGCCTCTGCCGCTGGGTGAGTCGCTGAACCGCCGTGGGTCATGAGAGTCGTGGTAGGGGAAAGCCAGCTTTCGTACGGTGCCCAGCACCTGTGCACGTTTCTTGTCGCGAATATCCTGGGTTGCGAGTGGGAAGTCGGGAGAATAGAGTGGTGCGAGTGCTGAGAGAATATCATACGCCTTGTCGGCCACCGCGATCCCTCTCGATTGCTCAAGGGTTGTTATCGCCTTGCGTATGCTCTCCCTGAACAGCGCCGCGCCGGCTTGGTCTGGGTTGGCAATGAGCTGGAACGAGAAGAACATAGCCGCCGAGAAACAATGGAACGGCGCCCAGTTCATGTGTCCGGGTACAGCCAGGGAAGAGTTCGCCAAGAAGTCGGGACGCGACTGGCCTACCATGGTGATGAGCTTATCAGCAGCCCCCACGGCGATTTCCAGGCTCTGTGCAGATTTGGTAGAGTCGTGTGTGGGAGCAGGTGCTTTGCCTCCCCCATTCAAGGATGAAGTCGAAGGGCCAGAGCTGACATAGGGCCGATGCAGCGTGAAGCGGATGTGATAGTATGATGTGCGTATGATTACACTCTGTACTCCCAGCCTCCTGGTCGCGATGTTGGATGAAGCTAAACTGCGCGCGACACGATACTCGTCCAGGTCAAGCTCGTGTGGGAGGTTATCCATCCACTGCGTCAGGGCACGATCGTTGGCTTGGACGTTTTCATATGGCACCGGGCGAATGGAAACTGCATCATCCATGATGTCGCCTAGAATGAAAGCAAGGCGGAACAATGCGATATTGGGAAGATACAACCGGCCAGACTTGTCCAGTGAAGGGTCGCAGTAGGAAGGAAGCTGGGTGTCGAAGTGGTGCGAGGCGATACTAATGGGTCTTCCGAACATGAAGGCTTGCCATCTGAGAAACGTGGTGCCATATTCTTGTTAGCCACTCAAAGCTCGAGAATTAAAACAGGTGACTGACCGTTCGAGCAAAATAATATGCCACCAGGCCCATCTTCGGCGCTCGGCCAGGTCCCGGTGCATCCTCCATCTTCCTGGGTCACGGTGGAGGCCAATAGCCGTTCCAATAGTCAACAAATCACCCTTCACATGCCAAATCTCCTCACTGTCTGTTTTTGACAGAGTCAAGAAATGGGTTCGGACGAGCAACAGTTCCACCAGCTCCAGATTATACGTCCTGGCACTTTCCGCAGTGCGCCGCTGGAGTGAAGATGTTGACACCTCGAAAAACTTGAGGCCAATTTCCTCATGTGTGTCACCCACAAAGCTCTCCAGTAGCTGGTGCTGCACCGGCAGGTAATGGGTGGATATCGCCATCAAAGCACATGCTGTTGCAAGCACGATGCGATCCGCTTTGGCGCCGGACTTGTACTTCTCCCACTGGTGCGTGAAAGATGGCTGGTTGACGTGCCGGTAGACCCAGTTGCAGTACTCAAAGTAGTACTTGATGAGACCATCGATGATTTCGAGGGACGGGAGGAGAGCAAGGAGATCTCGATCGTACTCCTGTGTCATCGATGCAAAGTCGTCGTTGACGCGGTCTTGGCTTTGTTGTCTGCTCTCTGAATCGTCCGATTCACGGCCTTGCTCGCCCTGTCAATATGAGTTGGCTGAACTTCCCCCCCAAATATTGGATTACTTACTATAAGCAAATGCATAGCTGCACTAGTTGGTCCTGCGTACAACCCTCCTTGAACCTGGCTCCCCAACATTCCAGGTGCTGCACCGTTCTTCTCCCCGACATCTTGGTCGATGAGCTCCTTCTTTGGTACGATGAACGCAGCGTCGCTCGCTCTCCGTTGCGGAACGCTCACGTTATTTCGCTGATTTGGGAAAAGGTGAGATTCCAAGAGGGATATGGAATGGCGCAACCGAGCGATCTCTTGGGCAGGATCGACGCGGGTATAGCTAGTCAAAGGACGTGAGCCACTTGAAATGGATGACGATGAATGGGACGGCTCCTTACTGATGATCATCTCCGCGGCTTATACCTTCGCTTCCTTCATGGCCTCTAGCATCTTGATAGCAGCTGGCGGAAGTGCCTAAAAGATAATGTCAGAGATCTCCAAGCTGATAAACATATGGGGTGAGATGTGAAATGTAAGCACTTGCCTCTCAGAACGCAAGACGAACATGGGCGGTTTCTACAAGGAAAGGGATCTCCTTGAATTCCTGCGGAAAAAAACCGGGAAAAAAGAGGCACACCTATCGCATTTGAGCTTGCTGTTTCGACATGGCTCGCAGTTGATCGCCTTGCGTGCGCGTTTGGTGGGTGGTCTCCCGTCATTTTCTGCAGAACCTGGTGCAGGGGACGTTCTCTGCCGTATTACACCTGTGGTGACTGATCTGCCTGGTTTTGGACGAGGTGCTGAGGATGAGCCTTGCTGTGAGGCATCGTCGGCCATTGTCGTTTACGGCGATCGGTACGAAATACCAATTCGGGAAGACGGAACCAAAGTAGAGAACCGGTATAGCTATTTTGGCGCTGAAGGCCTGAGTGGTTGTGGGGGATGGGGCAAAAGGGAGATGGAGATGTATGTGGTTGGAGGGAGAAAGGAGAGAAGGGACGGATCGAAATGGATGGGATTTATGAAATAGAAACGAAATATTGGACTAACAAGGTTTGGATGCGTACTCTTAGTAAAGTTGTGCAAACTTGTTGGACATCCTGACACTCATCCACCTGTCCAATGCAAATCCATCTCGAACCGCATCATTCTGCTCGCTGTGCTGCCCATCGACGAGCAGGTAGCTGCAGTACTCAGTGCCCGGGGACCCACATCTCCCTCCTCTGCCGCTTCACCACCGCGTGGGACTGCTGGACTGACAGACAGAGACCCGGACGCAGCCTAATGGTCCGCCGATGCGAGTCCACACACCCATTTCCTTTCCCGTTCGCAGGGAGGCTGCTGCATGGCAAATTCCCCCGGGTTCTCTATTGCTGGCGGTAAGTACGGACGCCGACCAACACCAGAAGAGTTTCGCCGGAAATGGCGCGGCTAGTACTCGACAAGAGAAAAGATTAAATTCCTTGGTGCTTGCCTCGAGATGAAAAGCTATAAGCATGATCAGTCATAGAAGTAATACTGTAATCCCAACAGACCAGCTGCCCGTCAACACGTGCGCCTTTGAGGGCAAAGCATAGAGCTCGCCACATCACCGATGGGGGGGAAAGCTTTCCTTCATCTGTCATATATGTCTGTTAAACGTGCGCCCCGGTCTGCCTTGCCCTCAACACATGCTTCAGACCACTCGGGAGAATGCGAAAAATCAGCATTCTGCGAGCTGAGCTCCGTTCCTTCGTCAATATCAATAGATAGATGATCAGGATGATCAATACAGACCATTCATTGTCTACGCAATTACTCGAGGTCAATGATTCCAGTCGTTGAAATCCTAGTTGGGCAACCAGACTTGAATGTAGAATTTGTTCCTCATTGGGTTTAACGGCCGGGGTCTCACTGGTCTTCAAGTGGAACCTGCATGCCCTGATAAGCGCGGTCTATTTTTGCGATTACGATGTGCTTGGCCTGTTGCAGGGACGGCGCGAGGCTTCGTATCTGCCGGCGGTATGTCACGTTCCCTATATATGACAGCATTGGATAGACTGTATTGTTATGGAAGAAATCATGGACGTCCCAGACAAACCCCCCATACATTCGCTGCCATTTGGATAGGCACTATCAGATACTGAAGTCTAGTAAGTCAACGAGTCCGATTGATCGTGCAGAGAGTCCAGATCCGTCCGGGGACAAGAGGAGAGCAGGAGTAGACATGGCGCATCATCGCATAACCTGACAAGGCACGGGGAAGGGCGGCCTCAACAGTCTGTCGAAGCGGCGAGCACTCCTGACACGCCGAGGTTTAGATTCATTATCTGACGATTCGATGACGAGTTTCACTTGGGCAGGTCGCTTCCGCCTTCAATCCGCCAGACCCCAGAGGAATGGATGCCCGTTTTGCACAACAAAAAAATCACAGGCGAGAACCGAACCTTATTACCCGGGAAGGTCCGTCGTCCAAGAGAAAGCCAACCGAGCAGAAATGTTCATAAGTGTCAACGTGGGCTGAGCCTAATCGGAGCACACTTACAAGCAAGGCGGAGTTGCACCAGTCCTTTAGCATCTAGGCTACGAATGCCAATGTGGAACGAGTCGCAGCGGGGTGTCATGACTGATGTGTGGGTAACTTGAGTAGCTTTGGACACCGAAAAATAGTGGGCGCCCGTTCCATAATATGACAGATGAAACTGTCGAACAAGACACCCCGAAAGAATAACCTCCAGAGAAAACGAACCACTTTCAGCAAGTATTCAGTTGCGATAGAGCGAGAGTTTAGGGTTTAGGTGCGTTGCCTTGTCTTAATGCTTAGGTCGTTTTCCACCTATAATTATTTAACGAGAAGCACAGGATTTCCAGATTTCTTACCCGATGGTTTGGAATGGT
>Ga0247742_10002215_pt1 | contig 12873 bp, 14 predicted proteins | sample UWRJL208509C2_FD_180944 | JGI IMG/M metagenome (GOLD analysis project Ga0247742, IMG submission 180944) | Plant litter microbial communities from Arlington Agricultural Research Station in Wisconsin, United States - UWRJ-L208-509C-2 | ecosystem: Environmental > Terrestrial > Plant litter >...
AAGCGGGCGTGAAGGGTCGCATCTGGAAAAGTCTGTCGGCGCCTACGAGTATGGCAAGGTGTTGGACAATGGCGAAATCGTCCAGGCGCAGGTACGCGTTCATCTCATTCTTGTCTCCCGGACCGAGGAGAGCTTTCCTGAGAAAGGGCAGAGAACATTGAGGTGGTGTTCACCGGCGGAAGCTGCGGAGGCTGTCGACGAGACTGACCTTAAAAGGTTGTTCGAAAAAGTGCCAGACGAGGTCGGAAAGCTTCTCCGTCGAGGTTTCAAGCATGGCAAGGGTGTTCGCCCGGCGGTCTACCCGGCTCCATAGTAACTACCTGGTGGTACACAATGCGGCGTTCCATTCTTTCTCCTTGGGAAAGGGCATGCATATCTTGGATGTGTCATGGCAAATCCGTCGGCGAAATCGCACTGCTTGAAGGGCGGAGCATCGAGGAGATCGAGGGTCATCTTGAGTGTGCTCGGATAGCGGTCGGCGCTACTACGCTCAACGACGCGGTTGCACAGGCATGTCAGATTTACGCAATTTGCAGCGGTGGCGAGGTGGCTGAACGGTAAGGAGGCGAAACTCACCGGCTAGGGGCAATTCCAGTGATCTATTTCGATCAGATCCATCCGGCTGTTGATTTCCACTGAGAAGTGACCCGGCACCACAGAATATTTCCATTGAGAAGTGGCTCTGACGCACTTTTGCTGATGTGCCACCCCCTACGCGGAGCCGATCAAACGCGCCTGCAGCAGATCGAGTTTTGCTCTCCCGTACATCTGGCGTTTGATGAGCTTCAATCGCGTAATCTGCCCCTCCGTCTGTCCGTTTGACCACGGTGAGATAATTGCGTTTCTCACGGCATTGAGGTCTTTTTCAACGCCACCAGCGAACGAGCTGACTAAGCTGCTCTTGGCAGCTTCAAGCCAATCATCAAGCTTTCGTGCTGTCTTCGAGCGGATCATGGATTGGAAATCACCAATGGCTGTCCTGGCGATCACCAGTTCCGGAACGTTCACTTCGATTGCCGCTACCAGGATCGCCTCGGATTTTACCAAGTCATCGCGTGCTGTCGTTAGCAGTCGGGCGATGACACGCGCTGATGGCGTTCGCGCAAGCCCGCTCTGGTTGGCCTTCTCCGCAAGACGTCGACGCTGAGCCCATTGTGAGACGACGCCGCTTTGCCCCGGAAAGCCCTTAGCTTTCATCTCGCGCCAGAGTGCCAATGCGTTTCGTGCGCCTTCCTCCCAGCGGCTGTTGAGCCATGGCAGGTAGCTTTCCAGAGAACTGGGTCGTGTTCGGAAGACATCGAAGCGCTGGCCACGTAGAACGTCGCGGACAATCTTACGGCTATGACCGGTTTGCCGAACGATCTGTCGAATTGACGTTCCTTTCTTCGACAGCTCCCGGATCGCCTCGTTCGTTTCCTGGCGGCGCAGATATCCCTCGTATTGCAATTTCTCAGCATAAGTCAGAAGCTTGGGATCAACGACATTGCTGCCGACCGCCTGCCTGATCTGGCGCATCGATTTGCCGACAGCATCGAGGAATGCTCGGCTGGAATTCTCCATCAGATGCCAACGGTCAGCGACCTGCTCAGCATCAGGAAGGGCCTTCGCGATAGCCTCGCCATAGCCGCCACCCCGATCGCGAGCGACGATAGAGATCGACTGATGCCCAGCAAGCCACGCTCGAGACGTATCCAACGCTCGATCCGGTAACAGGGTAACGGGCTTCCGCCGCTCCAGATCGCAGACAATCGTTCCATAGGTTTGGCCCCGCCTGAAAGCAAAATCATCGATGCCTATGACGGTGAGTTCATCGTTCTGATCAGCGGTACGGCGGCGGACCACCCGTAATAGTGTGTCATTGCTCACTGGCACCATCAGACGATTGGCAAAGGCGGCTGCCGGTCTGCCGCCGAGCGCCAAACCAAGGTGGTGGATAATAGTCTCCAATCGCTCGGTGCGCCGACCGTATCGTGCCAACACGCCATCTTCGAACCGTTCGCAGAAGATACGTCGACCGCACAGAACGGCATCGCACCAGAACCGACGCGCCACGATTGCCAACTCTACGCGCCGCCCGCTCAGAGGCAGGTCAGCGGGTCGGCGTAGATATCGGCTTTGCACTCGTCGGCTCTGTCGACCGCAGGCTGGGCAAGTTCCTGAGGAAGCGCGCGACCGCAGCCGAACTTGAACGCACTCTGCCACAACCGCCACTTCATCGACTGCAAATCCGGACGGAGCGAGGCTCGTCCGTTGAAATCGTCGTTGCATAGCTGATCCTCCGATGAATCAGCAAAAGCATCATCCGCAACAGCAGCAAATGTGATGGTGTGGAACGGCCCTTCGCACCGGCATCGAGGATGCCTATTGTGGTGACGCCAATCGCCACAAAACAGAAGGAACCGTTCCATGGAGAAGATTACCACAGTCGGACTGGATTTGGCCAAATCGGTCTTTCAGATCCACGCCATCACAGAAGAAGGGCATGTCGCTGTCCGACGTGCCTTGCGACGATCTCAGCTGTTGGAGTTCTTTCGTCGCATCGAACCGTGCCTGGTGGGTATGGAGGCTTGCGGGAGCGCGCACTACTGGGCGAACGCAATTGCCGAATTTGGCCATACGGTGCGGTTGATGCCACCGGCATACGTGAAGCCTTACGTCAAACGCAATAAAACCGACGCAGCCGATGCGGAAGCGATCTGCGAGGCGGTCACGCGTCCAACAATGCGCTTTGTGCCTGTCAAATCACCCGAGGAGCAAGCTGCCGGGATGGTATTGAAGACACGAGAGTTACTGGTGCGCCAGAGAAGTCAGACGGCCAATGCCATGCGAGCCCACATGGCCGAGCTCGGTATCATCGCAATGACTGGAATGACGAGCATTGCCAAGCTCATTATCATTTTGCGCGACGATCAAGACGGTCGTCTACCGAATTCGGCCAGGGCCGCGCTCCTTGAGATGGCCGATCAGATCGAAAGGCTGACAGAAAGGGTTGAGGTGCTCGACACCAAGATTGTCGCCGCAGTAAAAGCCGATGACGCCGCCCGTCGCTTGACGACCATCCCTGGAGTGGGCCCGATAATCGCAGCAACTGTTCGTGCCGCCATTCAGGATCCTGCGGCCTTTCGCACCGGGCGGGATTTGGCCGCATGGATTGGCATCACACCAAAAGCGAACTCCAGCGGAGGTAAAGAGCGGCTTGGCAAGATCTCTAAGCGCGGCAACAAACAGTTACGAACGCTACTGATTGTCGGAGCGACGTCGATCCTGAAACAGGCTCGGAGAGGTTCAAAGTTGCCTGGTTGGGTTGTGTCAATAATGGCACGTCGCCCCTACAAGGTGGCAGCCGTGGCGCTGGCCAATAAGATGGCACGCACAATATGGGCGCTTCTCGTCAAGGGCGGCACATACCAAGCGCCAGCGATGGCATAGGCATAGGCATAGGCATAGGCATAGGCATAGGAACAGAATTCCCGGCGTCTCTGCGTCGGGATAGAGCGGCAAGGTACGATACGTGATGAACCCCGAGGGACGATACCTCGATGCCGATCAGACCGTCTGACTCAGTGCGCCTTTGAGCGCGTGAAAGTGATTAGGCGATCGGCATGCGGATATCATCGTGGCCAGCGGTCAGTGACCGCGCTGACAGGCCGGACATATGACTGCACCGTCCGACGGCGATTCACGCTAAAAATACCTTGCTAACCGGGCCGTTCCACATATGAGTCAGAGCCAAATCTCGGTGGAAATGCCGGGTCACTTCTCAGTGGAAATCAACACCATCCGGCCACTAACGGGAAGTAAAGCGGAGCACAATTGCCTGGGCAGTAGGTCCCGCCTTCCGCCGTTGCGGCGCCATGCTAAGGCTCCTGCGGCTGCCCTTTCCTCGGCAATTGCGCGACGAGAATTCCCGAAATCCGCCCAAGTGGGCGTCGCTATGCTGATCTCTCCGATACTCTTCTTTGTTTTTGTTTGATCCGGCCGATGCCGGATTGTTGTCGACAAGTTCCGATGCAATCGATGCGCACGGTGCTTAGTGTCTGTCCGAGCACTTCAGGAATCGTCAGAATCGGTCAGCAGAATTGAGATTTGTAGGGTTTGCGGGTTCGGCGCAGTTGTGATTCCTTTGGTGTTTTCGAATCGCGAGAGGAAGCTCCAATGTGGACGATCGAAAACCGCGTACGATATGTCGCAGTAAACTGCGTTACCCAGGTGATCTGACGGATAAAGAATGGGCCATCGTCGAACCGTTGATCCCGGCTGGTAAGCGGGGTGGCGGCAAATGCACGGTGGTTTTGCGCGAGGTGGTGAACGGCCTCATTTACGTTCTATCGACGGGTTGCCAATGGCGGGCCGTGCCGAAAGACCTGCCGCCCCGCAGCACGTTGTTTGGCTATTTCGACGACGGCTGTCATCGACAGCCAGAGTGTCAAGGCGCTGAAAAAGGGGCATTGCATCGACCCGTGCGGGTATGATGCTGGGAAAAAGATCAAAGGCAAGAAGCGCCGTAGTGCTTGACGAGCGGGGTCGTCGTCGTTTTGCTGCATCCGAGGCGCTGGCGGCGGGACGGGGCGGTATCGCGGCCGTTTCAGAGGCCACTGGGATCGCCGCAGCACGATCAGCCGGGGCCTGGATGAGTTGCGCGGCAAAGCGTCGGATTGTTGCGAAGGGCGGCATCCGCCGGGCGGGAGCCGGCCGCAAGGCGCTGACAGAGGTGGCTCGGGAAATTTGCACAGCGGGGATAAGTGGAATTTCTGCCTGACTTCGGCTTAGATGCCGTTAACAGGAGATACCATGACGAGACGACCGCGCCGGAACCACAGCCCGGCTTTCAAGGCGAATTCCGACATTTGTGGTGGAGCCAACGAGCATTCTGGTAAATCGAAGGACGAAACGAGCAAAGACCGATCGTCTGGATGCCGAAGGAATGTTGCGAGTTCTCGCCGCCTACATCGCAGGAGATAGCCAGATATGCAGCATGGTGAGGGTACCAGTCCCTGATGAGGAGGATGGCAAGCGGGTGCATCGAGAGCGAGAATATCTCGTGCAGGAGCGAACACGGATCGAAAATCGCATATCAGCTCTCCTTTTCACCCAGGGTATCCGCGCACGGCCATCACTGCGCAGCTGGGAGCGAGACATGGCGCTTCTTGAGACCGGCGACGGACGCAAGCTTCCCCAACATCTTGCATCGGAGTTGAACCGATTGCGCCGCCGCCTGGTCCTTGTCCGTGAGCTGATCAGCGAGCTTGACACCGAGCGCGATGAACACGTGACGGCTACGTCAGGCGACGCGATCACCACGAAGGTGACCGCTCTCAGCGAGATTTATGGCATTGGTGACAACTTCGCAGCGGTGCTGACACGCAAGGTCTTCTATCGCCATTTTGGAAATAGAAAACAGTTGGCGAGTTACGTCGGCCTTGCGCCCATGCCGCATCAAAGTGGCAATGTCGATAGAGACCGGCGCATCGGTCGAGCAGGCAATGCTCGAGCGCGAAAGACATTGGTCCAGGCAGCTTGGCTTTGGCTGCGATATCAGCCGAAAAGTGACCTCAGTTCCTGGTTCCACCAGAGGGTCGGCAATTTGAAAGGTCGAGCCCGCCGCATCGCGATCGTCGCGATGGCACGCAAGCTTCTGATCGCGCTCTGGCGCTATACTGAGAGCGGCGAAATCCCTGCCGGAGCCGTTCTCCGAGCAGCTTAGAAATCACAGCCAGCATTTGCTGGCTGTGCGAGGAGCCCGACCGTCTTCCTCAATGGTCTAAAAAACCGCGTTTCAGGTTGGTCGTGCTCATTGGGGCTTGCCTCGTGCATGAGGCATTATGGTTACGGGTTCCACGTTGAACCCGACCGCATGTAAGGTTACGCAGCCAAGGCTGCCGCACAGCGCCGCCCCAAACTCGCTTTGATTTTCCGGAATTTGGAAGGAGAAAAAATTTGGCACGATGACGTTGACACATGAACCCTCATGTAAGGACGAAGCCCGGATCGGGCAAAAGAACAAGATCACACGGCGATGGGCCAAACGTGGCACACGACCCTCGGCACCCCAGGATTAGCGCACACAATCCGCCTATATCTTTGGGGCGATCTGCCCGAAGCTTGGCAAGGCAGCCGGCCTCGTACTGCCATGCGGCAACACCGACACCATGAACCTGCACCTGGCGGAGATATCGCTGCATGTCGCAGCCGGCGCCCATGCCGTGCTGCTCATGGACCAGGCTGGCTGGCATGTGACGCCAAAGCTCAAGCCGCCCACCAACATCTCGATCATCGCCATCCCTTCGAAAAGCCCGGAACTTAATCCGCAAGAGAACGCCTGGCAGTTCATGCGCGACAACTGGCTGTCGAACCGGGTCTTCGACTCCTACGATGAGATCGTAGACCAGTGCTGCAAAGCTTGGAACAAGCTGGTCGAAAAACCCGCATGGATCAGGTCGATCGGTCTGCGAGACTGGGCTCAGGAGTTTTGATCAATGAATCTTGGTATTATCTCTCGCTTGCGTCTTTCCCGTGTTCAGGTTCTTTGCTTGTAAAAGCCAAACGCCGGGCGTGATACACAGTTGCCGTTATGCTGCGATCATCGACATCTACTATCGGAACCTCGGCCTGAACTCAGGATTTGGTCAGGGCTGGCCAGTTGACCACAGCAATGCTTATGCTCTCCCCAAGCAGAAATTGAACCATTGTTCGGTACGTTCAAGTGTGTCACTTGAAACGTGACTGTTATTGGAGAACGGGCGTACAAGGTCTAGTACATATCGAGGATATCGTACCATTGGATTTGTGGATTTTGTGGGTGAGTTTGACTGTCTCTTTTCGCCTTAAGCGCGAAACGCTCCGAATCCAGTGATCACCAATAACGCATCCTCCTCCGCAGATGGTGAAGGCAAGTTGTTCGTATAAGGCGGCACAAGAACAGGGAGCTAGGCCTTGGGTACCGACAAACCGGAGAAATTGTCGCGAGATAAAACACAAGAAATATACGAAAACAAAATACTGCCGGAGCTAGGCATTTCAGACATCTACGAGAACACGCGGCTTGAAAAACCAGTCTTTGCATTCGTAGCTAGTCAACCGGGAGGCGGTAAGAGTTCGGTGGTTCAGAAATTGAAAGCCCGCTTTAGTGGCGAACCCACGGTGAGCCTTGTTCTCGATGACCTCTATATGTACGTTCCCGGATGGAACCATCGTAGGATGACAGGGGAAATTACCGACAAGCACGAGTCGGAGGCGCCACCAAAGTGGGCAAGAGGACTTCAGGATCACGCGATCAATCATCGCGGGAACATTATCTTTGAAAGCGCGCAAAACCCGACGGACTACGACGAGCTTTTGAAGCAGATGAGGGATGAGGGCTACCAAGTCGAATTATATATTGTTGCCACCGACCGCCTCACAAGTCTGACATCGATTTATCGACGCGCGGCAGAGGGATACGACAATAACCGACTTGCGAATTGCTCACTCTTAACGAAGAGCGAGCATGAAGGTTATTACGCTATGTGGCCTTCCATTATTTTGGAGCAAGAAAGCAACCCCACACACTTCGATCGGTTGCATATCGTTTCACGCGATGGATCGACTCTTTATGAGAACGAGCGCGTGGAAGTTCGATCCGATCAGGCTACTTGGAAAAGAAAGGCAGAAGCGTTCGAACAGTTTCTCTTGGCAAGAAACGGTGGATATCACGGCGATAAGGCGGCGTGGATCGAAAGGTCATGGAAGAGGATTCTTTGTAGCAAGTGGTACGATAATCATCCTGAAGCAAAACGATTAGAACTACAAAAATGCAGTCAGGATGTGCATGAGGCCTTGGTCACCCAAGAACATCGTTTCAACCCCATTAAGGTTGAGAGCCACAATACAATCTCCGCTAGGTCGACATATCTACGAGGTTTAGGAACCGATGCTGATATTTCGTTAGACTATACGCAAAACAATGGAACGTTTTTTGTTGGGTACTTTAAGTTCAGGTTGGCATCATTCTATCTCTCGATGGAGGAACGGACAAAAGAAATATTACGTCCAGAAAAAACACCTCAAAAACGAGAGCGACCAACCATTGCATCCGGAGCTCAGCGTGTACGCACATTTCTCAGCACCGAACGCAATAACGAAGCCTCTACATTCCGCAATAGAAAGCATTTTCCAAACCCCGAGATCGTGCCGTCCAGCGACACTGATGAACGCGCCGATTCGTTTTCTTTATCTGACCACAATGAATCTAAAGCTGAAACCAGACGCGATGACAACCCTAGTGCCGAGCTTCGACTGCCTGTCCGCCTACTGCACAAGCACAAGCAGAGGAAATTGAGTGTCGAGAGTTCTACAAAAGGTAATGCAAGCCAAGATGGGAGTCCTTCTTCACATTTCGAGCGGATCGCATCTGAAAGGGTTAAGCGCCATAATCTCAGCCCTGAGCTTGGTGAAACGCCAGTTCTCCCCAAACCGCAGAGAGCCGCTAAAAAAACAAACGCTGCGAGATCCGTTGGTAGTGAAGAAAGCGTCGTTGAGATAACGCGTGATATGTGGCGAGCGGATAGCAAAAAGCACTCAGCTGAAAAGAGAAAGTTGCGAGAACCGGATGACTTCTTCGAATCAGGTAACGTAGAGCGGTCCTCTTCGAAACGTGTGAAACTCGACGGTCGCATCAAAGACAGTGGGATGCGTACTAACGGGCGAGATTAGCGATTGATACTTTCGAGACAACCAACGCGGCATCGGAGTTGAGGGCGATAGGAAAAATATCGTCCGGCTCCTACTCGTTCGAAAGCGTTATCGCGACAGTCAAAGTTTCGCTCGGTGGCACGTAGTTGCTAGATGCCGTAATGGGCCGGCCCCAAACATCAAGCGAGGAACAGCCATGGACTATTATGCTGGAATTGATGTTTCTTTGGAAGCAAGCAGCGTGTGTTTGGTGGATTATGCAGGCAAGATCATCCGCGAGACGAAGGTGGCGAGCGATCCGGATGCGCTCATCGAATACTTTGTTTCGCTGGGGCTTGAGTTGAAGCGTAAGCGCCGTCTCCGCCCCATTGGATTGGGTGTATTTTGAGGCTTGCTGCATATGCGAGAAGGTTTCCAGTTGTATCTGGAGATTTGCATGGCAGATGATGGATTTGTTGGTCGCTACGAAGTTGTCGAGCCGCGCCGCGGAAACCGGCGTTGGCCGGATGATGTGAAGGCGCGGATCGTGGCGGAAAGCTATGAGCCTGGTGTTCGCGTTGTTGATGTCGCGCGCCGTCACGGCGTTATACCAAACCAGCTTTCCGATTGGCGACGTCAAGTGCGCGACGGCATTCTGGTGCTGCCGTTTGCGGCAGCAGCGACGCCGTCTGCGCACGATGGTTTCGAGCCGGCATTCGTGCCTCTGGCAATCGCTGCGGAGCCGCCTGAGCCTGTCAATCGTTTGCCGCTGCCGAAGCTGGCTTCCGACGGGCCGCAGGTGCAGGTTTTGACGTTGCAGATTGGCTCCGACGTTGTGATGCGGGTTGCGAACGATGTGCCCGTTGAACGGGTTGCCGCAAAATCCTGGTGTGGGATGGCAGCGGAATGGTGCTAATTTATAAAATTCTGGAACAAGGCAGCTTTGCTTGGCCCAAGGTTCAGGATGGAACGATGCGTCTTTCCAGGGGTCAGTATGAGGCCATGTTCGAAGGTCTGGACTGGCGACGGGTCATGGCGCAACGGGTGACTGCGCCGTCTGCGGCGGGGTAAATTCTGGCGGCTCTCGCATTGTTTTATTTGGATTTTTGATGCCATTTTGCTATAAAACGGCATGTCGCAATCCTTTGATCTCAGCTTATATCCGGACCTTCCGTCAGAGGTCGCCAAAGCCTTCGCGGCGATGCAGTTCGAGCTGTCGGTCGAGCGTGCAGCACGTCAGCACGAGCAGGCAGTTGTAGCCGAAAAGGATGTCTTCATCGCCGAGTTGAAGGAGCTGATCGAGACACTTGATGGTCAGGTTCATGAATATCGGCGCGCGAAGTTCGGGCCGAAATCGGAAAAGCTCGAACCGGCGCAGATGGAACTGGCGTTGGAAGACCTTGAAACGGCGATTGCCGAAACACAGGCGCGGATTGCCGCCGTCGAGAAAAAGATCGAAGCCAGTGCAATCAATCCTGGAGAGGTTGGCGATCCGGACAAGGCCGTTTCTCGCAAGGAGCGCAAGGCCCGTGCACTACCTGAACACCTGCCGCGGGTCGAGCGCGTGATCGACCCCGAGAGCATCGTTTGCCCCTGCGGTTGCGGCAACATGGTACGGATTGGCGAGGATCGGACGGAACGGCTCGACCGGGTCCCGGCGCGCTACGAGGTGATCGTCACGATCCGCCCGAAATACGCATGTCCCAAGGGGCGAACTGGCGTTGTCCAGGCCAAAGCGCCTGCACATTTGCTGGAAGGGAGCTGGCCGACCGAAGCCCTTCTGGCGGAGATTGCCGTCTCCAAGCATTCCGAACACATGCCGCTCAATCGGCAGGCCGAGGTCATGGCACGACACGGGGTGCCGATAGACCGCACGGTCCTGGCCGATTGGATGGGGCGCACGGGCAGCGAAATCCGGTCGGTGGTCGACCATATGGCTAAACAGCTTCTGTGGGAAAGCACGCGGCTCTATGTTGACGAGACGACCGCCCCGGTGCTGGATCCGGGGCGAGGCAAGACGAAGACGGGCTATCTCTGGGCCGTGCTGCGTGACGACCGCGGCTGGAACGGCTCTGCGCCATCAGGTGTGGTGTTCCATTATCGGCCTGGGCGTAAAGGCGAATATGCCGCCGAAATCCTCGAAGGATTTAACGGCACGATCCAGGTCGATGTGTCTGGACGCCCCGGTAAATGCAAGCAAAATCTTTCTTCGGTACGGGCATGTGGTCGGGTGCTGACGTGTGTTCGGCCTCGTAAAGCGACTTCAACACGTCGCGGGCCCTTATGGAATACGTGGATCAGATCCAATTCGCTTAGGCGTGCTCTGGGCACTCATCGACCTAATGATTCTTCCGATCCTGCTTCTGACCGATTGCCCATAATCCTCCGTTGACCTCACCACATTCCCGACGTCTCGCGGTTCTGTTCTGCCCTAGACAGTACCAGATGCCGGAGCTTGGTAGACGCCGCCGCGAGCCATCAGAGCCCAGGCGGTCCGCGCCAATTTATTCGCCAGAGCCACCGCAACAAGCTTCGGCGGCTTCTTCAAAAGCATTCTTGCCAACCATGAACCAGCAGGCGCTCCGTATCGTCTTGCCCAGCGGACAACCGCCGTTGCTCCGAGAACGAGGAGACGGCGAAGATCGCGCTGCCCCATCTTGGAAACCTTGCCGAGACGGTCCTTGCCGCCGGAGGAGTTTTGTTTAGGCGTAAGGCCGATCCATGCTGCAAAATCTCGCCCCCTTGAAAAGGTCTCCGCGGCCGGTGCCAATGCTTCGATCGCGGTGGCGCAAATCGGGCCGACTCCCGGAATAGTCATCAGCCGCGAGGCAAGTTCATCCTGCCGGGCGCGTGTGCGGAGCTCCTTTTCCAGGACGGCGATCTGTTCGGAGAGGAACACCACTTGTTCCAACAAACCTTTGCAAAGTACCCGCGCAACCTCAGGCAGATCGGAATTCGTTGTGATCTGCTCATGTAGGAGGGGAATGTGCTTGATGCCCTGAGGAATGATCAGGCCATATTCCATAAGATGTCCGCGTAACGCATTTATCGTCTGCGTCCGCTGTCGGACCAACAGGTCGCGAACCTTGAACGCCATGGATGAAGCCTGCTTCTCGGCACTTTTGACGCTCACGAACCGCATCGTCGGTCGCGAAGCCGCCTCTGCGATAGCTTCGGCGTCGGCGGCATCATTCTTTTGGCGTTTGACGAAGGGCTTCACGTAAGACGGGTTGATCAGTCTAATCTCATGACCGAATTTGCCGATTTCTCGTCCCCAATAATGGGCGCTGGCGCAGGCTTCCATTGCGACAACACAGATGGGAAGCTGGGCAAAGAACTCAAGCAATCTTCCACGGTTCAGCTTCTTACGAAGAGCGACGCTCCCGTCGGAACCTGAGCCGTGGATCTGGAACACGTTCTTTGCCAGATCCAGGCCGATGATGCTAATCTCATTCATGGACGTCCTCCTTGTAGGTCTAAGCACCCGCACTATGGCACATTTGATGCCGTCGGGGGGCGTCCACTCCACCGCCTACGGTGGTTACTCTCACCTTGCCACGTCGGACCGTGTGGGCGGCGATCCCTTGAAACTGGCTTTCTGTTGGGCACACGGGCGCAGAAAGCTGATCAAGGCTGCGCCGAAGAGCGGATCACCCATCGTTGATGAAGCGCTCATTCGCATCGCCGCGCTCTACAAGATCGAAGACAGTATCCGGGGTTGCGACCCCGATCATCGCCGGGCAGTCCGACAGGAGCTGTCGCTTCCGTTGGTGGACAAGTTCTTCACATGGATCGCGGCTCAGGCTGCACGTGTCTCACGCAAGTCAGATCTTGGAAAGGCCTTGGCATACATGCTGACGCGGCAAGACGGCTTCAGGCTGTTCTTGGACGACGGCCATGTCGATATCGACTCCAACCTGGTGGAAAACGCGATCCGCCGCCCGGCCATGAACCGCCGCAATGCGCTCTTTGCGGGCCACGATGAAGGGGGCCGAAATTGGGCCCGGTTTGCCAGCTTGATCGGCACATGTAAAATGAACGGAATTGAGCCTTATGCCTATCTGTGCGACCTCTTCACCCGCCTCGCAAACGGCCACCTCGCCAAAGACATCGATGCCCTAATGCCTTGGGCCTATGCCGCCCGCATAAAGGCCTCACAATGAGCTCGTCAGATACTCGTCGGTGAGCTCATCGTGAGGCCCCAAAGGCAAAACTATCAAGCTG
>Ga0247742_10002216_pt1 | contig 12869 bp, 9 predicted proteins | sample UWRJL208509C2_FD_180944 | JGI IMG/M metagenome (GOLD analysis project Ga0247742, IMG submission 180944) | Plant litter microbial communities from Arlington Agricultural Research Station in Wisconsin, United States - UWRJ-L208-509C-2 | ecosystem: Environmental > Terrestrial > Plant litter >...
TAAGTCAAAGACGAAGTATTAACGACAGTCAAATCGTCTAAGTTCTGTAACCGACTTAAAGAGTGCTGCTGGAAGCAGTATTGTCTTTGAAGTGCAAGTAGAACGTTTCCGGTTAAGAATTAACTAAGGAACATGCTTGAGTATTCTACCGTATTTATACTTCAGTCATTGGTCCGTGCGAGATAAGGAATCGAGTCACTAAGAGTCCGTACGAGTCATGCATAATGGTGGCGCAGCCACATGAGTCGGAACGAGTCATATAGAAGAAACGAGTCAGAGAGAAGCAGGGATAGAGGAACGAGGCGGTGCACGTGTGTCACGTGCACAAGAAGTGTTGTACAATAGAGAAAGAAATGAAATTCGTAACATGTGTATAAGCAGTTTAAGATATGTGATTCTTTTTTGAGCTCTAGTATGGCAAACTAATAGCATAGTCTAGGGTATTTCTGAGATGTCATCAGACTAGCTCCAGGCTAGCCTCAGGCAAGCTTTGGAACTGAGACATGACGGAGTAAGGAATTTGCTGAGCCTCAGGTAGCCTGACTAGTCTGGCTAGCCTCCTAAGCCCTGGGTACCCTGGGCTAAACTTAAGTATTACCAGAGCCCAGATGATTTTTCCTGATGAGTGTGCTTCAGATATTATAGATGATTGGACATTTGTGAGTTTGTTTGCTAGATGGTATATGGGATCTCTGTGATATGGTATTGCAGTTTTTTTTGGTTTGGTTTTATAGGGAAGAGCCACTCTAGTTGGGGTTATCTGGGTTAGGACTTAGGATCATAATCGGGATCAATCGTCAGTCAACTGTATTTTGGGCTTTGGCTGCCTGGTGGGTCTCTATTGGGTTTGTTATCTCAGTTCGTTCTTTTGCCAGTGGTATCGGTAGAAAGGTATTTTGAGTGTTATTTATGTACTTGACTTGCCTATGAGAGATGTGAGTGGCTATTTCTGTGTGAGCATTCAGGAGTGTCAGGTGGGGGATATACTATTGCCATTGGATTGCGAAGGCATGTGCAGACTTTTTCCTTCAAAGTGTTGTCAGGTTGGCAGTGAGCATGTGATTTAATTAGACACTGTTCTATTTTGGGAGTAGGGGAAAGTAGGGCACTTACTTACGAGTAATGCTAGGTCTGCGCTATCTCAAGGTTTATTGTGCAATTCGGTATAACACACCAGAAAAGGGGGGGAGATGGGAGGAAATTTAACCAGAGTAGGTATGACAGTGGTGTTTACAGAGGGTGTTGTTGTTAGCTGGGTCTCCCATACAGAAAAACTCCTTAATCCAGGCAAGGGCTACATCCCATTTGCAGGTTGCATAGATAGTGTATATTTCAGTGATTTTTGGTTGGACAGAGATGGAGAGCAGGAGGGTATCAAGCAGGGAATTGTCGACATGGGTGATGAGGACTTGAGCAACAACTGGGAAGAAGGTGTCTGTGGTGATCTGAGGCTTTCCTTTGGCATTAAAGACAATGAGTTCAACCCCTGTAATGGAATTGTTCTTCACCCAGAGTCGGGTGATGCAGTAGTCGCGGGTGCAGTGTGTTTGGTCGAAGATCACTAATTGTCCAGGGTGTAGGAGGTCTGTACCCCAGAATGCAGCATGGCTGAAGATAAGTGCCAGAGTGATGCCAGGCTTCTTGCTCCAGTCAAGGAAAATAAGTGATTTTTCATTGGTGTCCAGGTAGATGGGTTTACGGTCGCACTTTATAAGAGTGGGCATGGTCTACTCATGGCCAGGGGTTTGTAGGCTCTCAGGGTTTGAGAGGGGGGTAGAAGGGTGTTCTCCCAGTTCAGCATCTTTGATGCGGTGTAGAAATGGGTTCTGTAAGAGAGTGGTTATGATTTTTTGGGCTTTAGGGAAGGGTTTGGGAGGGGGGAAGTCGTCTGAGGGTTGCTCATTTAGATCTGAGGGGCTAGATAGTCCCATTATTGTTGGCAGTATGAGTGGTGCAGTGGAGGATGTGGCGGAGGGGGTGAAGAATGACCAAGAAGGTTGGTGGTAAAGAGTTTAGAAAAGTCAGCAGGGTTCAAGTCCGCCATGAGGGTGAACATTGAGTAATTCAGGATACATGTGAGTCGTCAAGTTTAAGGGCAGAGGGGCAGTTCAGGCTTATCCATTTGCTGTCAGGGAAGTAGTTTATATATGTGCAGGCCAGATAGAGGCCTTGATCTTGGAGGATTGGTGCCGCCTGGGAGCTTTGGTATCCTCCATAAAATGCCAGTAGAGTGACGTCCAGGGATGGGTGTTCTGGAGTTCATTTGAGAGCATAATTCAGTTGGAAGGGGTTGTTTTAGTGTATTTGGGGATGGCGCCCATGGTTCATTGGGGGGAAATCAGATCTCCCTATCAAAATTTGTAGTGTGGTGGACTCAAGTATTTTTTGGGTGGTTATTTGGGTATGGTTTTGCCCAGGGGTTCATTTACTATGGTTCACCAGTGGAGACAACAGCACACTTGGAGTCCTTTGTGGCCAATCCACTAACTTGTTTTGGATGGCATGGCCAGGGGTGTGCTTACGTACTAGTATTACATTTGAGGGCACCACTGGCCCTCACTTACATGGGGGGGTTTGGTTTTCAATTTCCTTTACGTTAGAGGAGAGATTTGGAGTCTGTTGTGCAGCTTAATTTATTGGCTTTCTATCTGAGCAGTGTTATATTTTCCAAGATCTTTTTATTTCTCTGTTATTTAGTAGGAGTTGTGTGTCTCAGATGTTCCCCTCTGGGGATGCACCCTCCTTCAGATAAGATCAGATCTCCCAGTTCTATTTGCAGGGAACTTCTTAGGGTCAGGGTAGGGTTTCTTTATGTGTATAGTGTTGCATGTCACACATGGGGTCACACCCATGGATGTCTGGTTTGATGCTCTATTTTGGTATGGCTTACTTTTCGGCGTTGTGTAGCTGCTTCTCAGGCATTCAGGTCTGGTGAGGTCTTTCAAAAAGACTGAGAGCTTTTTCTTGGTGGGGCCTTCACACGAAAAGAAGAGGGCGTGGCTGCACTTTCAGTCAGGGGTGTTATTTATGGGGCTCCTTAATGGGTGGGAGGTGGAGCAGGAGTTGGGGTCAGGGCACCAGGCACTTAGTAGTACTAGGGTCAATTGTATTCTAGCGTACGGGTTCAATCTGAGATATGGTTTACTCTTAGGTGGCCTTGGTCTTTGTGAGAGAAGGCAATGGGTATCGTTCCAGCTTGAAAAACTCCTCTTTATGCAGAACTGCATTGCAGAGGGGGGTTGTTTGCACTGGCCTTAGGTTTGCCTGCTTGGTGAAGCGTGTGAAAATAATTCAAACATGGTGGTTCAAGACTAAGGAGCCCCTATATCCTCTCCAATTTTGATCCTATTGAGAATCTAAAAACTGCTGGTAATATTTTCCTGATTTATTGGAATTAATAGCATTTTATTATATATATATGTATATTTTAATGACATAATCCACCCATATCCTATACTCTCTTGGCACTGTCCCCAACAGTGAGCAAGCATCCTGGATACTGTCTGCTCTAATGTTCACATGTGTTTATCATCTGTAGCCATCACTGCCCTCAACTAGAATACTTATAGTTATCAAAAATGATGGCAGTCCAGACTTTTTCCCACGTCTTCTTGAAGGAACTTTTTGATTGTCTAGAGCATAGAGTCTGTTAAAACATTCTTTAAGCTTAGATATTGTACAGAAACACTCTGAAATATGTCTAGTATATGTCTGTAAATTTTGGAAGAGTTTGAGTTTGTTCTTGTAACAGTATACAATGACAAACTTGAAGTCTGGTTTTGGAACAGATGATAGTTTGTACAGCTTATAGAACATCTTTTACAATGTGAAATATTATAATATTTCACTCATAGCTTTAAGATATACACTAATTCAATTGGTGAAAGTTTCAGAGTGTCTGAGCAACTCAAAGCTATGAAATACTCAATGCAATGATTTTGACACATTGATAAAAACATTCCTAATTTAATAAACACTGCAAATTGCCTTCTTTCAAGATACTATTCTATTTCTTTGTACTAAGAATACTTTATGGGAATTAGATAAAGCTCTCATAAGCATATCTACCAACACAAGTAACATTTGTACCATGGAGAGTGACATTTCTGTAGGAAAGCTTTAGTAGAAATAGTTGATCCATAAATAAATTGAGTATTTCATAGCTTTGAGTTGCTCAGACGCTCTGAAACTTTTACCAATTGAATTAGTGTACATCTTAAAGCTATGAGTGAAATATTATAATATTTCACATTGTAAAAGATGTTCTATAAGCTGTACAAACTATCATCTGTTCCAAAACCAAACTTCAAGTTTGTCATTGTATACTGTTACAAGAACAAACTCAAACTCTTCCAAAATTTACAGACATATACTAGACATATATAAGAGTGTTTCTGTACAATATCTAAGCTTAAAGAATGTTTTAACAGACTCTATGCTCTAGACAATCGAAAAGTTCCTTCAAGAAGACGTGGGAAAAAGTCTGGACCGCCATCATTTTTGATAACTACAAGTAGACAGCTGGCTTATCTGCAGATAGGTGGTGGTCTACAGCACAGCTGGATATACAACCCTTATTGAGCTACAGCCCAATCTCATGTATGAGGCTAGCCACTATTTGTGGTCAACATCTACTTAAAGAATTGAAGTGCCTTGTAGATTTTTTATTCTTCTTTCCCTTGTCAGCAGTAGCTTTTTCCCACAGGATTTTGATTCACCCATGCCCAGATTTTTAGTTAATTTTTTTTTTTTTTTCAGATATCTCTTATGCTTTGTGCTTTAGATTCTGGGATTGGGTTTTTTTCAGTGGAGTGGAGAGAGTGTAAGGCTGGAGCCTTCTGTTATTTGTTCATATTTACATACTGACCTATAAAGGTCAAGATTGTGCAATCTGTCTATGCCAAGCAGATCTGGCCATTGCTGGTCATATTATTGATGGTGCTTACAATCACCATATATAGGTCCTGGGTAAACAACTGATGGTCATCAGTTGTTTACACTGCCTTTTGGTGGAACATCAGCAATTCCTGATTTTGGCTCTTAGCAAGCCATAGCATGGGTCTATTGCTTGTATAGTATCATGTTTGCAAATTGTAGTACATTATAGTGTCTGAGTACTAAATTACACTACAGACTTCCTTCATCATACTATGTAGCACCCTATAGCATTCTCAACACAGTGCATAGCATGTTCTGGAAAATGCCTTATGGCTTTGTGTCACCTAGACACATCATGTGAGATAAAATGCTCAGTAAAACAACCACTTTTGAGGACAAGGTGTCCTTACTTTCACGCACTTGTCAAACCATTTACCTTGAATGGGTCTGTCCTCTCTGTAAATCTCTTTCTAAGTCCTTCCCCACCTGCCCTAAAGTCAATAGCTTATAATTCCTAACATCAGTATCCCACCTCCCCATCAATTCCCCCTCCCCTTGTTTCCTCATCTCATATCTATGTTACAAGGTATGTCACTTATATTACACACCAGTCATGTCACAGTGACTGACATGGTGTTCAGCGCATAGCTGCAGGACTTTGGACAACACTTGGGAGATGGGTGGGTGAGTGGGGTTGGGAGACTTGTCTGAGGGCATGTTGAAATGGTAACCAGGTGAGTCATTGTCAATAGGGCTCTGGATGGTGGCGGAGGCAGCAGCTGGGGGCATCATGTTCACAGACACTGCATATGTTGTCTAATAGTTGTTTTCATTTTGCTACCTGTACTGTAGTATAATTATATCAAATATTTTTTGACTATAACTTCACCATGTAACTGTGAGACGTAGTTATTTTAAGTAATCTACTAGAACCTAGAACAATATAAGGTGCACCAGCTGACATGTGGTAAGTATTACGTAGCAATTTCATGGTGCTATGGAGAGCTCTATAGCACTCTATAGAACTGCTGGTGACCTATATAGCTTCGGCAGAGGACTGGATGGATAGGGACCCATGCTATGGCGCTATGGCGCTACATAGCACTTCCAAGCACTCCCAAGCCTGACCAAGAATTACTGATGAATGGTTCAGTGCAGGATTTCTGTACTCTTCCATAGTATAAGTACCCCATGTACAAGTAGTAGAACCTCAGCTTGAATATCAACCTTGACACATCTTGGCCACATCTCTGGGGGGTTCTCCCCCTCCTCTGTCTTGTGTGTTCTCTAGTTGTGAGCCACACTCTTCTGATCTTACTGAATCTGTTCCAGGTCTTCTTCTCATGCTTCTTGTGAGCTGGTCTCTGAAATGAGACACCAGATGATGTGTGGCAGCACAGCACAAGCATGCTGAGGCCAAGTCCCACCTCTTTCAGTTGGCATGAGTTGTTACATCTACACTCAAAAGAAGAAAATTTAATGAAAAATTAGAGTCAGGTGCCAATATGATAGAAAATATATTGCAATTAATGCACAGCAGTGATTAATGATAATTAGACCTTGAATGGTCATGAAATACACTTCAGAGTAAGGATTTTTAAAAATTCACTTTTTTGACACATTTCTCAAACCACATTTCAATGTTGGCCACATGAGTGGGGGACAGAGAACAGGGAACCAATTTTGTCCAAACCACCTAACAGAGGATGGCTGAATTGAATGAAATGGTACAGTATTGCATCTAATCACTCAGACCAACATCTTTGACTCCAAATCTTGGCCAAAGCCAATAAAATAAATTCTACAGGTTTTATTTAAGCAGCACTTGTTGGTGCAGATTTCTTACCAGCTTTTCTATGTATTTTTATCTACTTTTAGAAGAGATGTCAGTAGCCACAGATTGGATGTTGTCTACCTTGGATTGCAGAATGCTTGTAGAAATTTACATGGACTGCACTGGGCAATGATGTCCTACAGGTCAATCAATGATTACATATGCTACTGAAAAGTGATATACAAATGGAAATCAAGAATGCAGGAATGTAATGACACCAAAGTTGTAGAGATGAAATAGGCACTGTAATGTTCATGTGCTGGTGATAATTATAGGACAGAACACTCACAAAGGGGAAACATTACTGAAATACCCTCATGATATACTAGCATCCCAAGATCTCTTCAACAATGATGACCGACCGGGCTGAGGACTATGAGCGATGGAACTCCATTCGGCCTGTACTTGATTCGGTGGTCTTGGGTGGATTATGCGTTGCTGAGGTCGCTTCCCAAGATCTATTGGTGTTGTCTGCGACAGTAACTGCACCGCGTATGGGGCTTCATGTTGAGCAGTAGGTGACTCAGAAAAAGGCTGCAAGGAGTAGTCGGGGAAAAGATTTTTGTACTGCTCTGCATATGACCCTAGTGGCTCGTAAGATGGGGCAGTTTGCATCTCAATCGGAGGCTGAGGACAGGAGGTCTTGTTGGCCGGTTTGGGTAGAGAGACACCACTCCCGCCGACGGCAGCTTCTGCTGCTTCCAACGCAGCAAGTTCCTCTTGCAGTCTCAAGTTAGCAAATCGGAGTTGCTGGAGTTCGTATTGCCAACTTGAGCCCCTAGAAATTGCAAGCTCTTCAAACATATCAATAGATGGGCGAGGCGGTGAAGGTGGAGATGAGGATGAGGATGAGGATGGGTCACTCGTACTGACAGCTGGAGATTGTGTCGCTGATGTCGATGCTAATGAGGTGGAAGTAGAGCCAGTTGAGAGAACGACACATTCAGGAGCGGTCGGGAGCGTCTCGGCGTCGACCAGACGAATCTGGTATACCAAGGGGGAAGGTGAGATGCTGAGACTTGCACCACGCGCATTGTTGATAGTGCTCTCTTCTGGAGGGATCGGAACATCCTCCTCGTTGTCTGGGTCGGCGCGGTAGATGATAAACCAAACTTCCGCCGCACCGCCATCCTTCTTCCTCAACGAACACTGAACTCTCTTTACCCTCGCACCCTCGTGGACTCGACGAGATAGTAGGTTGGAGTGTTCCTGGACGACCCTCATCTCGGCGACGATTCCACCGAGAACGTTCATAACACTTGCATCGGTGATGATCTCTGAAACACTTCGACCCAACAAGTCTTCCGGTGACCAACCGAGGACATCCTCGACACCCCTACCCACCGACATGAATGTCAATGTATCGTTCCCCGTCCCTGCCAGCATACCCCATACCTCCTGATCCACCAACCTACTCTTCTCTGACCCTTCAACATTCTCAACCTCAAGAACTTTTGCCATTCCTCCAGCCAGCTCGACATCCTCCCACTTGAGGTTCGTCATCTCCCTCGCCCGCCCGCTCAGCACTATCGCCTTGCGCCCCTTGCCCGGCTCAACGTGAAGACGTCCTCGGGATTCAACCCACACGTAGCGGCCCATCTTCGTCTTCGCCCTGAACAGGAGATCGACCGACCTTGGCATATTTGGAAAGGGAGGGCCATTGCTACCGTTTTCCGGTCCCGAAAGTATTGCGCTGCCTTCTTTGAGCTCGCGCATTAGAGGGACTACATCGTCTGGATGAGCAAAGTCCGAGATGGAGGCACCAACCATCTCGTCTGGCTCATAGCCCAGAACCCGCCGTACGCTTGGGGCAACATAAAGAAAGTTGCCCTTCAGGGATACAACGTGGACAAAATCTGGAGATGCTTCGAGTAGGAGCAGGTGAAGAAGATGACTGGCACCAGGAGCCGTCTCTTCCTGTGTGGTCACAGTGGATGAAGGCGCAGGCTGTGAAACGGTGGTTGACGTGGATAGTGGAATGGCGTTAAGGAACGCGGGGTCGGTCATCAATCGCTTGAGCTCCTTGGACATGACAATGGGTGGGATGGCATTGGCTTTCTTGTCCCGACCATTGGACGAGTGCTGGAGCGATTGCACCTGACGTGCGACATGCTGAGGAGCGAGGTTGGAGTGAACACCGTAGTTGACAAGATAGCTACCGTCGCGCAGTTTCTCGAGGATGGCATGTGGCTGCAAATTTAGATCGACTTGGAATCCGACCTGGTAGATATAGTCGTTTTCCTCGTGTTGTGCCCCGGACAGGCCACCGGGAACTGGGATGACGGTGACAAGGTTGATAAACGGAGATCCGTCTTTCTTGTAGTTGACAATGCTGGTCTGACATTCTTTGTCGGCCATGAGGCTCTTGCGAAGCAATGCAACGGCATCGCGCGTTGTGTGATTGCGTGGCTCACCACGTTGCACGTCCCCCCCTGGTGCTTGCAGAAATCGGCAATTGCGACCAAGGATCTCCGACTCTGGATAGCCAGTAAGTGAGCAGAAGGTCGGAGAGCAGTAGACAATGGGATGGTCGAATCGCCGCGTGTCGACCACCACAAACGAACAGGTGAGGTCGACAGGGCCTAGAACGACCTTGGGGTTGGGCCTGGTGGCAACACGGGCGAGAATGGAGAGCAAGTCGAAGCCCGAGGCAGAGTAGACAGGGAGACCAAGTGGCGAGGGGGCGGAGAAGGCATCGTGGGCGGGTTTCGGTTGCTTGAGGAAGATGCTGAGGTCTGGCGGGCGAAGCGGGGGCGGTGGAGCGGCCGAAAAAGGCTGGGACGGAGAAAGTTCAAAGTCGAAGGGTGCCGATGTGGAGGCGGTCGGGGACTGCTCTGCGGGGGTCTGTTCTTGCTGGTGCTCTTGTTGCGAAAGAAATCTGCACGAATTAAGCACTTGTGTATGAACTGGCCGGAATGAACACACGAGTAGCTCGAGAACCCGTTGTTTGCAAACCAAGTGGGATGGATGATTTCAGCGCCGCCACCGGGGACGAGGGTGGGCGCGATATTGTAGATGAACTGAGGGATCTGAAGCTGCAGCTGGTGCTCGTCGGACGGCATGTTCATCATGGTTTGCAGCAAGAAGTGTGTTTCTATTTATTTGTAGGTGAATTGACAAAACCACTGCGTATGGAATAAACAACGAGCAGCTAATAAAGTTTCACATCCATTTCAATCTTTGCCTCCTTTCCCCTATCCATCACCCACTCTTCAAGGTGATGTAGTGAATAAGAGGCATGCACGATAAAACCGGACAATTACACGCAACCTTATCTTACCGTGTCCGCCGATACGGCGAACTCATCAAAACCGGACCAGATCGAATTGCACTTCATTCGACGAAGAAGATCACACAGTACGTCTACACAAATCAAGCGCGAAGCTGGTTGCGCAGGTTGCGCTCCAAGTTACCCTTAGGGCTGATGTATTGTAAGTATGCTCCATCCCTGTAGGATAGTCAGAAATCAATTCAGCAGCAGCCACACGAATAAACACTCACTGCAACACCCGCTTCTCCTCCTTGAGCTTCAGATAATCTCCCTTCGCGACGTTCGTGAAACCCCACTTCTTAGAAACAATGATCTTCTGTCTTCCGGGGAACTTGTAACGAGCACGGCGCAGAGCCTCCATGATCACGGGAGCGTTTGAATCTTTGCAGCGAATTGACAAGATGATCTGTCCAATATTCACCCGCGCGACGGTCCCGTAAGGCTTGCCCCATGCTCCGCGCATGCCAGTTTGCAGCCTATTCCAACAATGAGTAACGGTAAGGAATGCTAAAGACGTCCAATTACCTATCGGCTCCGGCGCAGCTCAACATCTTGTTGATGCGGATAACGTGGAAAGGGTGAACACGAACACGAAGATGGAAAGAATCCTTGCCGCTCGTCTTGGTCACATACTTGTTGGCGCAGATACGTGCTGCCTCAAGTGCCTCGCTCGACAATTGCTCGTACTCATCCGATACCAAGTGGCAGCAGAAGGGGAACTCATCGACATTGGCACGCTTGCGTCCTAGATCGAAAATCCTGATCTGAAAGCCATCAGTCAGCAATGGACTATATCACTCGTTTCATGAAGTACGAACCTTGGGGTCAGGAACACCACGGTTGTACCTCGACTTCGGGTACGGCTTGTTTTTGCAGTAACGGTAGCAGCGAGCGGGGCGACGACCCATTTTCTAGAGGAAAACTTCCGGGTAAGCATCCATCAAGCACCATCCAAGCCGTTTTCACACAGGGTATCTGGTCCTTCCAACTCCAATCCATCCCAATCGCATAGTTTCCTCGCTGTTTCGACACCCAGCAATACTCCAGACAGGCTCTCCAGGCAATGGGACACAGAAATAGGGCGTACTCACATTCTCCTGCTGTGGGGGATGATTTGAAGGTGCTGGCAACCTCAACGGCCGTCGCCTTTTGTACTTATTTGACGGGCTTTGGCATGATGAGTAAGGACCCTGGCTGAGTAAGAACTCGTGGCTGTGCTCTCACTAAGCCCGATGATGCATTTCGCAACTCAGTATTCTCTGACTCCTCCAATGAACATTCCAGCGCAACCTTTTCTACCGTTCGGCTATCGGTAGCGACATATATATCTTTCCAGAGGCTTCGAGCGTACTGCCAAAGTATCATTGGCTGACTGGCGCTAAATCCGGCCTCGACGAAGCGCATCTAATTATCGTGACAAGCCCTCCAATCGAATGCAGAGTAGACCTAAATATTATTTGGACTACCTTGGCCTATAATCTTCCGCCTGAGGTTGACACCATCCGCTCGGGATGCTCTTGAGATCCATGGGTTATGTACGAGTTGGCAAAAGGACTTCATATGCGAGTCTTCACTTCATCCGACTTTATTACGTGCACCCAACATCGCCACACTCTTTTTGTTGCAGGATCATGGGCATCTAACCTTGCATCGACGGTCGAACATCATCTCATTTATCTGATATCAAGGTGTGGCGCATGCGGTGATAGCACTCAGCTGCTGTCACTACCTCCTAGTCATCCGTCCGACCCATGTCAATTCGTACAAACGTCGCCACGATACCTTAACCAATCTTCGTAAGTAGCTGGCGTCGATGGGTCTGAAAATTCATGGGACGACGCAGAAGAAATCTGCCCAGAGATCATGTATTGACTGAACACGCCGAGGAGGCAGAAATTGAAGGGAAGCATAGGGGAATGATGTAATAGTAATGAGCCTTCGTCATGAAGTCTGTGGGTTAATGGCAGTTTGTATATGCCATGCTTCAAACTGGAGGTTGGCAGGCCCCTGTGGCTTCAAAATCAATAAAATAGTCGGTGCACAATTTCATATCTATCATGAATCGAGCAAAACGCACAGATCTGCTCTACATAGTATCAGAGTTGCAGGGAACCAACAACCTACGTCATGTCCAGACCAGACGCTGAACGATCCTTTGGAAGCTCAGTATTGATAATTTCACTGCCTAAACGAGGTGTGAGCATGTTCGACCTCAACGCATAGTACCCATCTCCAAAGAAATTCAAAAGTGAGATTACGCTCCTAAACGTCCTTGATGCCCAGAAGGATGTTGATGAATGAGCTTGTACGGTGGTGATCGAGAGGAACAACTACTTTCAGAAGCTGGGTTATCTAGGTTATATTCTGGTGTTCACTACGTTTCCTTGCAGTTCCTGAATTTCAAGAACGGTAAGAATAGGCAGGCGTATAGCATAGGCATATGTCTAACATAATCGGCGCAATTGTCTATAATTATTCAAGGTCCTGGGCATAGTCAGGATGGAATCGGAGAAGTCCAGAAGTCGATGAGAGCTCACCTTACCGAATCGATACCATCGTGAAAGTCGTGAAATACATTACATCATTCCTGAACAATGGCCGTCAGGACGAGAAACTCTCTCACCCAGGGAGAAAAGAGACCTACAATTATCATCCTCGGACGTTCTGCTGCGACAGTCTTCAACTCCCATATCCCTTTCCTACTGCGCACTAGACCGACTAGACACACCTCCCTACCTAAAAAGTCGACCCGGCGCACGCCCTTTGCCATTTCGCTCGCATCGCCACGGCACCTCTCCTGGAATGCCATGTTGAGCAACTCGCGGTCTAGCGGGGTCAACTCGTCATTATAGTACTCATGTTGCCCTATGGGACGTCTCAGGTGCT
>Ga0247742_10002217_pt1 | contig 12863 bp, 11 predicted proteins | sample UWRJL208509C2_FD_180944 | JGI IMG/M metagenome (GOLD analysis project Ga0247742, IMG submission 180944) | Plant litter microbial communities from Arlington Agricultural Research Station in Wisconsin, United States - UWRJ-L208-509C-2 | ecosystem: Environmental > Terrestrial > Plant litter >...
TCGTGACGCGTGCGTCGCGCCTATGTGGAGGTAACGGTATTGGACTGGGCGGTGAAGAGTCAACGACTTGGAAGCCATCTCGTCTCCAGGGCGTAGGGCCGATGGGGATGCCGGCGGATGACCCCCTAAGGCAAACCCAAAGGTCCTACTCTACCGTGTCCCTCCTACACTTAGTTCGAGGTGAGTGATTGAGCAGATAGTTAAATATGTTATTAAAGTGTAAGTATATTTAACAGGTGGTGGGTGGGTGGGTAGAAAAAATTCGTATACGGAGCAGAGAGCGATTGGACGCGACTCCCCGGGCGAGTACGAACGAGCCAGGTAGTGGTAATAGTACGCTTTGAATTTTGTTTTTAGTAGGTGTAATAATCTAATGAGACTTATACGATATTAAACTCGACTTTTTTTCATCCCTAACACCTTCGAAAGTTGAATCACACCAACATATTTTGCCCGAGTGGTGAGGCCCCTGGTTGGCCGCTGGCGTCTATATCACTTAAGCGTGTTATAATCAGCGCAGCAAGTGCTTGTTATTTTCCTCTATGAGACACTACGGATCAGCTACAGGTGTCAGTACTTTATGCTTAAAATTTTGACATATCGAGGCATTGATCGTGACGGGCGCTTAAACAAATGGATCTTCCCACGTGTCGTGTGAGGGCACGTCTTCTACCACGAGGCTTCCTTGTCCCATACCTATCTACCCGTCTACTCTCCATCCACATATATCCACCTCCTTCCAGTTAATATCTTTTATATGAGAGTAGTGGGACCTGCCGGTACCACCACTCCGCGGCCACATGCCTAGTCGTCTATCCATGTACTAGTGCAAAGCTTCAACCAACACTCATAACTCTCATTCGGAAAATCACGTCAAGTCGTATCTACACCAGGCTGCAGATCTTCTTTGGGTGTTTATTCGTCGGGTCTGTGTATTATTCGATGCATGTTGTATCTCTATGATGATTCTATCCATCCCAAGTTGTGTTGTGTGCATTATCCTGAAGTTTTCTCCGACATCTATGCTCAAGTACGCACGACTAACAGCTGTCGAAAGTTGAATCAAATTGAGAATAATCATTATCAGAGCGTGTAATGACAGCGTTGACCAAATCTCAAATCCAGGCTCCGAAGCAGAGTCATTAAATAATATGAAATCGAGTTGCATGTGATACATGCCTGGAAGAAAAGATGAGAAATCACTTCTTTCGGCGTTTACGGCGCTTGGGATCACGAGAAGGGTTTGGTGTGTGCTGAAGGTTGTTTGAAGCGCTTTCAGGGGTGGTCAAAGGCAATTGAGGGATCAACGCATCCTGAACGGCGCTTGAGGATGGCTGAGGTTCAGAAGGGCTTGAAGATCTCGGAGCAGAGCCAAGAGGAATTCGAGTTATAGACACAATCGAAGTATCCTGAGCAGTTGGCGTTCTCTGTGATGTGCTTGGGGGTGGTCGGGTTCGAGAGGGTGTTGAAACTTTGTGAGCAGAGGCCCACGAAGGGCCCGGAGATGTTGCCGCTTTCTGGGATATGGTTGTAGATGGCCTGGGTTCGGAAGGGGTGGAAGATTTCGGAGCAGAGCTTGGAGAGGGTTGGGTTACAGACACGGACGAAGTGTCTGGAGCTGCTGGTGCTCTCTGTGAGGTGCTTGGGAGTGGTCGAATTCGAGATGGGGTTGAAGTTTTGAGGGCAGAAGCTGAAGGTCCCAGAGTGGTTTCCGCTTTCTGGAATGTGCTTGTAGGTGTTGTAGGCGGTTTGGGTTTGGGAGGAGCTGAAGATTTGGGAGCTGGGCTTAGAAATGGTCGAGCTGGAGAGGCAGCCAAATGATCTTTGGTTGTTGGTGCTTTCTGCGAGGCCCTTGGGACCGGTTGAGTTCGAGAGGAGGTCGACGACCTTGGAGGGGATGTAGTTGAAGGTCTTTGGGCGATTTTCACTGTCCTTGGGGGTGCTTGATCTCCTATAGCAGCTGAGGTGCTGTGGGCATTTATCGCGGTTGGCCGAGGATAGGACAGAGTTGAAGATTTGGGAGCGGTACTCTGAGATGATTGAACAGGAGACACGGTTGTAGGTGTCTGAGTGGTTTGGGAGGGAGTCGTGGGGTTCTGAGACGAGAGATAGTCCGTAATCGCGTGCTGTGTTTGCAATGGCAAACGCTTGAATAGGCGATTGGGACTAGCCTGGAGGTTTCTGAGCCGAACGGAAAGTTCTGGCGACTGCCCAGCCAGAGTGAGCGAATTGGGAAGGAGCTCTGCGAAAGCCATGCGCAGATCATTTGGGGTTGGAAGATCTGTTATTTTTGTGATGCAGAAAATAGCAGCTGCCTCTTGCAGATAGCTTTTGCGAAGACAGGACGAGGTCTTCGGTAGTCGTGAACGAACAAAAGGGGCTTGGTCGAGCACGCATCGCAAAGCGTCCAACCCGCGCGACGATATGCTCAAACCTGTGCTGGTTACGACCTTGTCCCATTTAGGTGAGGTGGTGAGGCAGGTTAGGATTCTGAGCGAGTATTTGTGGACTCGGCGGGGTGCGCTGGTCGGTTTGATGTCCCCTTCGTCTGCTCCTGCTTGTGAGACTCGGAAGGCCGCCACTTTTGGATCCCTAATTGCTTCTAAATCTGAACTGTCACTACTGTCTTCCGAGGAGCTATCGGTGATGCTGGCGGAATGAAGGATGGGCATGGACTCGGAATCAGTACTATCATCGTCACTATCCAACACGAGAAATGTTGTCTTTCGCCAACAAACATCAGAAATGAAGCATGCGAATTGTCCGTCAAAATATGTGACGAGAGTCTGATAAATGTCAGAACACTAGAATTTTGAAACTCAGCAGCTACCAAGAAAGGTGAAGTATTGCATCAACATACGACATGTCTTTCAAGTTCCCGCAACAAGGGGATGAGGTAGTACCCTCCTTCCCTGCTCCTTGATTTCATGGAAGCATCTCGCCTGAACAAAAACGGAGGTTTTATCTGGCTGATAGTATTGCGGAGGTCTTCGCTAGGTGTTGCTTTCTTCAGTAGACGGGAAAAAGTTTTGTATGATAGTCCTGTTGAAGAGTGAAGCAATGTTCGCCATGATCGAGGAAGAACGTCATACCTTCAGGATCGCGACCTTGCTTCAGTAATCCACATGTAATCTCCGCAGCAACATCTCCCTGCTCACGGTAGAAGTCACCTGAGCGTGACCTATCAAACAAGAAGTCGCTAAAGGAAGCGTGGAATGTTTTGATGTCCTGGTTGATACCAACGTTGAAGAGGGAAGCAAGATCGTCAAGCAGTGCTCTTGTCATGGCAAGATCAAAGTGAAGAACCTTGGTAAGATCAGTGACTGAAATAGTTTTGAAATACCTGGGATATTCAAGGCAGACCGCACACGCCTTGACAGTGGAAGCGACGTCTTCGCGCGTAGAAAGAATGAGGGTATACAGGGTGCTGAGGACAGCGAAGGGGTGTCGTTTGGCATCCAAGTTCGGTGGGAGCTGCGCCAAATCCAGCACATGTTTGAGCCGCGTAACAGCGTTGTGGCGATGCCTCGGAGCGCAAATATACTTGATAACTGTGGCCGCAAAAATGAAATGGCCGGATGATTTTTGAACAATACGGTCGATGTCGGCAGCCGTTGGCCACTCGCCATTTGGCACATCCAAAAGTTGTTGTCTGAGCCTGGCAAATTGTTCGACTAGAAGTGTACGGATGTCGGCGTCGGAATCGACATCATGACTAAGAGATATGGAGGTTGAGATGCCTTGGAAAGTGGCACCTCTGAATGCGGTTGAGATGGCAGGTTCTGGACGGCTACAAACGAGAACTCGCAGATCGGGATTGAGGGGATACAGCGTCTCCGAGATGACGTCGAGGACCAACTGTTGATCGTCGTCCGAAAGACACTCGTCGAGCCCGTCGAGAATGATGACATGCGGAACGATACCGCACGGAGCTAGAAGGTTCAAGGGACCTAAAACCAGTTTCTTCATCTGGTCTGCGAGGGATGCCGAAAAGATGTGTGGGTCGCGGCTGATAACTTTGGAAATCGCTTCCTTTGCACCCTTCAGCGTAAGAGTCGCCATACGGTAAGCGAGCGTTGCTGGCAGGGAGGATACGCGGGCCAAGTTCATGTCACTGCGCGAGAAGAAGAATTCTCCGAGCAGGATACCCTCCTCCTCGCACCACTGAGCAATGGTCCTGCCGATAGCGGTCTTCCCACCGCCGGCAGCGGCGTGAAGCCACATAATGAACTTGTCTCTATCGACCTTGCGATATGCCCATCCCTTCAAGTGCTCGAGGATTTTGATTCTGGTTTTCGGATGGCAGGTGGAATGAACTGCATCGGAATCAGCCAAGTGGAACGCCAGAGGAGAGGCATTTGAAGACAGTTTATCGAAACCTTGTTGAGTTCCTGACATTAGATAGATCACTTGCTCTTATCAGAGAAGGCGAACTTACTTATATTCGAATCTGTCCGTCGAACATTAAAATTCCCTCCATTAACAATAACATTATTGGCCCTGTCGAACATCGACATCGTTGCAGACATTGGCTTCAGTTGAGTGGTGGTCGGCAGAGACAATTGTAGCGCTCATGGAAAGCACCAGGGGCGATATCTGCGGACGATGTAAGAGAACCGTCTCCGCAAGTGAGGAATTATCAGTCAAGATCCAAGACTGCAAAAAAGAGCAAGATGCTACCGCGCGCTGGTATGGGTGTGGTAGGGAGAGTGACAGCAAGTGCTCGCTGCTGATCACCTCAATTGAACGAGGCTATGTCTTAAACTTGCGAAATGCATGGAGGCAGGCAGATAAGGGTTTCCTTTCCCAGGCAATTCCAGCTCAATTAGGCATGTACCATGAGGTTGGGCTAGAATCGAGTGGAATCTAATATCTACTAATATCTAATCTAATTAATCTAATAAACAACAGTGGTGTTTCCCACGGGGGACAAGTAAGCGTTCTGATTGGCTGTTCACTCACCTGAGAGGGATTTTTTGGTATTTTCGTCGAGTTGTGCTCCACGACAAACTCACTGTAGGTTCTATGGCAAGCTTACAATCGACTGTTAATCCTGAAGAGTGCAGGTCCAGCAGCTTTGAAATGAAACATCCGTCAACTCAACGTCAAATGCTCAGTCCACTCAAAGTCCGATGTTGTACGTTCCCATGTTGATTGTGAACGACACGTTGTCCCCATGTTTTCTTTGTCAGCGCTCTCTTTTCGTTGGAAAGTGCGCTCTATGCATACTCAGCTTGAATACTGGTATGCAGTGGCTAGGTTTCCAAAGGGTTACCTTGCTTGCAAGGTTTGTTGCGGTGTCATAATTGTGGAGCAAAGCGTTCCTAACCTTTTCCCGAGGTTTCGCCATTTTCCGACCCGTCATGTGTTCTTCCAAATGTGAGCAAGCAAGGTATCCGCCGCCGAAGGGGACTCCTCTAGTTCCATTAAGTGATCAAATCATGAGGGTCCCGACTGGTGGTGGCGCGCGTCGGCTACACTTGCGTGTTGAATGCACAACTTCTACTACTACGAACACTGCTAAGCAGATGTGATACATGTGAGTCATTTCTTCTCCAGCAATACTTTGATACTGATTGTTATTTAGGACCAATCCACCAGAATCATCAGAATCACCTCTTAGCACACCTCACAGACATTGCGAACAAAGACGTCGAGCTTTACGCGATCTTGCCGTGAATAATGAGGCCAGCGCACAACGTAGGCGCCGAGCTCCTCCCAATCGACCTGAAAGCCCAAGTCCAACGGAGAGCCATGTCGAAAGGGTACGGTCGACCCGGAGAGCTCTGACTAGACAGTCTTGCACCAATGATCTCACTTTGTCACCGCGACGGAGGAGAGTCAGGAAGGAGAATGTAGTGCCGAGTTCGAATAGGTTAATGCCAGGTGACAGTGTGAGTTGGTCCCTTCTGCTATGCATTTTCGTCCCTAAGTAGTGTCAAAATCCCCAGTTGTTGCAACCACATCTTACACCAGCGCCTCCCATGCCAAATCCACCGAATCCATCAATTTGACCAAGTCACCAACTGCCACGTTCACGAAGGTCAATGGCCCAGCAAGCGAGGTGTGCAAACGAGCGGGCATCAAGAGCTGCTGGAGGTATCGTACTGCAATCTGCTCAGCTTCTATCGCCTCCTCCAACCGCACTCAGAAGACGGGCGTCTACCGGCAGCAGATCATCCAACGCGAGCAATGCTGCATCAAATCAGCAGCTGCTTCCAAGTTCACGTCCTCTTGCTTCTTCCGTGCTTCCTACTCCCCCCCAAACTCAGGCTCAGAGGTTGTCTGCTAATGACGGTATGATATATTTTTTGGTCTTCTCTTACGCGTCTCTCACTGACAAATTTTGATAGTTGCTGACGCTGTGAGTATCCAAGGAGATGAACCCGGAGACCAAGTTCGAGAAGATATGCATGATAGAATAGATGAACGCCCTCGGCTTCCTGGTAAGCTCACCATTCTCAAGTCTTGCTTGCCTTACTAATGTCCTGTAGGTATAGATAGACTCAATGCGGGTAATGGAATGGTTGGGGTACCCCAAAACCAAGGTAATTTTTCCCCAAAATTTCATACACAGTATCACTCATACAGCCAGACAAACAGCTCCTCAGGGCCTACGACAACGTCCAGCACAGCAGCGGACACGTAATCTTTTTCGGGCAGCGCGCCAACCTTATGTTGATCCACCTCACCGAAACGATCTCGGGCGCATGGACATCGCACGCCCTCACTGCGGTGCTCTCCACTGGCTTGCTGAAAAGCTATCAAGTAGCTCAAAGTCGTCTCCCAAGTTCGGAACATGCTGTAACAGCGGAAAGGTTCACCTTGCGCCTCTTGAAGATCCTCCTGAGCCTCTGCGCAGGCTTCTCACTTCCGATGATCGCAATGCTATAAAGTTTCGGGACGAGATCTGGAAATTTACCCGAGCGTTTGCCTTCACATCATTGGGTGTCCAGGAGGATCATTCTGTGAATCAAGGCAGAGGACCACCTGTCTTTCGTATTTCTGGCGAGCTTCACCATCGCTCAGGCGCCCTTGCTCCTTCAGACGGGCGACTTCCCCGGTATGCGCAACTCTACATCTATGAGCCTCGGGCTGCGCTGGAATCACGAATGCGGCAGAACGAAGAGCTAGATGACGATATCATGAAATCTTTGCAGGAGATGCTCACTCACTCAGCATCACCAATATGTTCCAGTGTACCGTCATGCTTATGAAATCCTTCGAATTACAATCCTGCTGACGATGTTCAAGTTCGCCTCCGTCTCACACCAGGGCATGATCGTCGAAGATACAACCTACCATCTGCTGATGAGGTTGTTGTCATTCTACCGGGCTCAAACTCGACTGAACCTCGCGACATCATTCTGCGCCATCTCAATGGTCCACTTTACCGAATCAGTGATCTCCACCCCGCCTATGTTCCACTTCAATATCCATTACTCTTCCCTCGAGGTGAAAATGGGTGGTATCCTGAGATGAAGCTTCGCGAGACGGATCAGCAGAGGACTCGCCGCTTGGAAAGCCTAAATGGGTGACGAGAACGTAGAAGAGAACGTGGCATCTAGGTTGACGATTTTAATAATGCTACTGAAAAATGCCTTACGCTTACCCGCTATGTTGCATACCGTATCCACTACCAACCTAACGAGTTCAGTGCACTTCTTCATGGAGGGCGCCTTTTCACCTGCTATGTGGTTGACATGTTTGCTTCCGCTGATCAACAATGCCTCCGTTGGATCTAGCAAAACCAGGCCATGTTTTGGGCAGCACGGTTCAACAACCTCGAAGATGCTACAGCAGATGATCCTGACAACTTTGACCTCAATGAAATTGGCCAGCATATCTTTCTGCCATCCTCCTACATTGGTGGGCCCCGCAATATGGGCCAGTTTTATCAGGATTCTATGGCTATTGCACAAAGGCTCCGACCCGTTGACATCTTTATGACTATGACGACAAACCCAAAGTGGCCAGAGATTGAACGGGAGCTTGAACCAGGTCAGACGGCCTATGACCGACCAGATCTGGTGGCTCGGGTCTATCAGATGAAGAAGCAGGCTGTTCTCGACTACATCTACAAGCATGGAGTATTTGGGCATGCTGTCGCATATGTCTACACCATTGAATTCCAGAAGCGGGGCCTTCCTCATATGCATATCCTCATCTTTCTGAAGGATCCATATAAGCTCCGGACTCCTGAAGCTATTGACTCTTGTATATGGGCGCGCTGGCCAGATCCAGAAACCCAGCCCCTCCTCTTCGAGACTGTGAAGAAATGCATGGTATATGGTCCCTGTGGCGCTGAAAATCTGAACGCACCTTGCGCCCGTCGCCGTCGAGGTGGTGTTTCTTCAATTAAAAGAAAGACACATGAAATTGATGAAAGTACACCATATACACCCAGATACACAAAAAAGACCACGAATTATCTCCAACCAGCATCTTCATAACCTCTTCGCACCTCGCTCGTACCCTCACCGACTCATCCTCCGAACTTCCCTCCAAAATGACCTCTGGCCAGCCCGCCATCGTGAATACATCAAATAGTCGTATACATGGGACGATACTTTACCACCCGTTGAGATGACCGAGCTGCTAGTCAGTTATCCGTGGCGTTTCTGGATAGCGTCGAAGGAGGCAGGACCAAGGATGTGCGTGACTGCTGCCAAATATGGTCACGGAGAGTTGGCGTAATCGGCGTTTGGAGGTTGAACATCGAGGCCCCGGGATGGGTTGGGATACTAAAAGACCTGGGATGTCTGCCCTTGCAGACGTGTATGCTCCGCTGGATACTTCACTGCCGTCACCGCCGGTAGCAGGTGCCAGCATTGAAAGACTTGCCTCTTTTATCCAACGACTCCGTGAATATCACAAGCTGCTCCAGTCAGTTAGCTGCGGCGTGTTCAGCCATTCTCACTGCCTCCTGCGATCAGCCTCGTGGGCTTCGAAGATTCGTCCGTTCAATTACACCCTAAAATAGAGTCCCTGGCTCAAGACGGTTTATATATTAATTGAAAGTGTGGCAATAGTTGTGTGCTGCGAAAGGATCGAGAATATATACATGTGTCCGTATATCACAAGAACCAATATTGAATAACGATGAGTACATAAAAGTAAAAATTGTCCGTGGTGAGTAGTTTATTTATAATTCCAAAAATTCAAAGTGTGGCTATGAGCGGCTTGACGCTGATCACTTGGTCAAAAACAAGAAAAGTCGGTAAAACGGGAAAGCAAGACAGAGAACGACGATGGACGCAGCGACGAAATCCATCTTTAACGTACCGGTGTGTACTTGCGTGGAATGTGTACCCTGTCGGATCCACATCAGAGAGAATAGTGCAATGAGGCAAAAGCCAGTGGACCTATGTTAATTGCTATAGTTGCTGATATACGGAGTAGAGAACATAAAAACACACCATGCCAAAGAGGTCAGCGGCAATGCTAAGCATGCCCAAAAGTCGACAGAGGAGGGTGTAGCTGGGTTTTGGGAAGCGGTCTCCCATTTCCTGAACCTGCCAACACAGTCCAAGTTTGATGCACTCGCAATGAATATGCCACTTGCGATGAGTGAAGCAGAGGAAAAGATGAACGTCAGATATGCGGACGTGCGCGGGTAGATATTATCCCAGACGTCGTCAATCTGGAGGAAGGCGACCGAAAGCCTGGGCTCTCGAGAATGAGCAACGTTAATGCCGGTAATTAGAAAGACTCACATTATGACAACGGTAGACACCGTGATAATTAGAGTCCAGACGCTGGTCATTCTCTGGACAGTCTCGGTCCAACAATGACGAGAGGTGGAGGGCGCGTTCTCCAAGTCTGGATCACTACGCGCATCGGCATCGGGGGTGAGGCGGTAGATGCAAAACCAGACATGATGGAGGCTGAAGTAGTAAGTCGAGTAGTATATGCCTGTCGATATGCAGGTTTTGATGGGTCCAGGTGATGGCACGGGAGCGACCAGTTGAGGTGTGCTGTGAGGATAAAAATAAGCAAAAACACCCGTTCTCGGGGTGAGGTAGTGAACGCACACGGGAGAGGGTACTGGGTCAGTTTGCAAGGTAGGACCTGCGTGTAGGAAGGCTGCGGGAGGATATTCCATGTAGAGTGAAGGTGAGGGAGGGGAAAGAAATCGCGCCCTGGTTATAATTAGAGTGCTAAAGTGAGATGGATCTACGATCTGGATCTGGATCTGAGAGTGGTCGGGGTCCTTTTAAAACCCAACGGCTATCGTGGTTCTGCACCTGTACCTAAGCCTATGGACTTCTGAAAAGACTAGTGGTATTCACTGCGTCGACAGCAGCCCGTCTAGTGGTCTATTAAAGACCTCCCCTGGACTCTCCGTGTTATAGATATGCACATCGCTGTTCTCCGTCATCAATATCGTTGTGCCACGTTGTTTAACTCGTCTTTGTCGGCGAACTTATAGCAACTCATTTTCCCCTTGCAGGTGCAGACTCCTGTCTTTTGGTTCTATTGGAATCTCGCGCAGTGGAATCCCAGTAGAGTAGATTATATTACTGTATCGTGTATCTACAGCTTTTATACTACGAGAATATGTATTAGTAATTATATTAATAATGTCCATTTTATCGAATATTCGAGTACGCCGAGGCGTGCCCGATTGCATTCCCAACAGGTTCATTCAGATTCTCGTCGACTCCAAGTTTCGAGGCACGGAATCTGGATAGCGCTCTCTCGTCGGGTCCTCTGAGAAGAATGGAGGTTATTTGTTGTCTTTTTCATGCGTAGGAGACTGTCCTGATTATAAGTAAAATCCTCATCCGCACTAGATGATAGACGCCCTATTGTTGTACCTGAAGACTATTTTTCTCGGAATGCATCCATGTTAGCCTCAATATAATTTCTCATTTCTTATTGGCTCGCCACTAGTTGATTTCAGTTGGCCTGTGGCCAATCTTTCATTCTTGGTTGAATCCGATTAGTATAATGCGTCATTAATGCTTGACTTGGAATTTCTGGAATCAAGGATAGAATTGTACGATAAAAGGCGCACCACAGATACACAAGCAAGGCCATCAAAATTCTCAAACAAACACCTTCATAACCTCCTCCAACTTCGCCTGAACTTTCGCCGAATTTTCCTCCAAACTCGCCTCCAAAACAACCTTTGGCTAACCCACCTATTGCGAATACATCAAATAGTCGTACGCTTTGTCCGATGTGTTATCCCCTCTTGAGAAGACCCAGCTGCTCATCAGCTGTTCGTAGTGTTTCTGGATACTATCGAAGCGCCATGTAGCGCCTAGGATGTGCTTGACTGTCGGATCTGCCTCGTGGACTGTGAAGATTCATTTATTCAATCAATATACTATAGTCTCCAAGTCAAGACGGTCTGAAAATTTAGGACCGAGAATAAGTACATCCGGTCATATTTCTGAAATATAGGATTAAATAACGACGAATACAGGAAAGCAAGGGTAAGGTGCATAATCGGAACGTAGCTAGGGGCGGCTTAGAAGCTGATCACTTGGTCAAGTACTGGTGGAGTCGGTAAAATGGTAAAACAAGGCAGAGAACGACGATGGACGTGGCGGCAAAATCCACCATCGGCGTGCCAGTATATATTTGAGTGAAATCTGTACCTTGCCTGGTCCACATTGAGGAGAATAGTGACATGAGGCAAAATGCGGCAGACCTATGTCATATTAATCTCTATATTCGAGGGTATTGGAGAATACGAGAACCTACCATGCCAAGGAGGTAAGTGGCAACGCTAAGCATGCCCAGACGTCGACAGAGGACGGTGTAGTTGGGTTTTGGGAAGCGGTGTTCCATTGCTCAAACTTTCCAACAGAGTCCAAGTCTGATGTACTCGCAATGAGTATCCCACTTGCGACGAGTGAAGCGGAGGAGAGGATGAAGGTCAGATAGGCGGACGTGCGGGGGTAGATGTTGTCCCAGACGTCGTCAATCTGCAGGAAGGCGACCGAAAGCCTGGGCTCCCTAGCATGAGCAAAGTTGGTGACAGTGATTAGAAAGACTCACATTATGACAACGGTAGACACAGTGATAATTAGAGTCCAGACGCTGGTCATCCTCTTGACAGTCTCGGTCCAGCATTGACGAGAGGTGGGGGACGCGTTCTCCAAGTCTGAATCACTACGTGCATCGGCATCGGAGTGGAGACGGTAGATGCGAAACCAGATATGATGGAGGCTGAGATAGTAAGTTAAGTAGTATATGCCTGTCGATATGTAGATTTTGATGGGTGATGGCCCGAGAGCGACCAGTTGAGGCGTTCTGTGAAGATAAAAATAAGCAAAAACACCTGTTCTCGGTAATGGACGCACATGGGAGAGTGCACTGGGTCGGTTTGCAAGGTAGGACTTGCGTGTAGGAAGGCCGGGGGAGGAAATTCCATGTTGGATGAGGGCGAGGGGAACGAAATCGCGCGCCATTTATAAACCGTTTGAAAGTATCTGTTAACAACATATAAAAGTATCTGTGAACAACATATAAAAGCATCTGTGAACAACCAGCCGCAGTTTAGTGGATCTGGATCTGAGCACGCCCTTCCCACGGGTAGTCAACACGTTCTGGTCAACATCACGTGCTATTTTGGCGGGGAAGGAAGACAATTTGTCCAACAATTTGTCCAGTTTTTGATTTAAAACAGAACCCAAAAAGTGCCCGGGTGGGGAAGCCCCATGGGATATGCTTTCGCGCTCAAGCCTACATCCCCTCACCCGCCCGTCCCATTAGTGTCTACAATTCTCCCAGGCACCCAAGATCTTCCCGCCTCACTTTCCTTGGGTCTGATATCCCCAGGCCCATCATCGATGAAGCTCGAGCTCGAGTCCAAGATTGTCGCATCTCGCGTCCAGGGTGAAGATGCA
>Ga0247742_10002220_pt1 | contig 12861 bp, 12 predicted proteins | sample UWRJL208509C2_FD_180944 | JGI IMG/M metagenome (GOLD analysis project Ga0247742, IMG submission 180944) | Plant litter microbial communities from Arlington Agricultural Research Station in Wisconsin, United States - UWRJ-L208-509C-2 | ecosystem: Environmental > Terrestrial > Plant litter >...
CACTTTCAATTTTGACCGTCATCACCCCAGAATCTCTATGTTTTCCAGACATCATTTAGCCTATATCTTGAGAACCAGACAAGTGGGCAACAAAATTCTTTCAGATCTGGAATCAGCTCGAAAATCCAGTCCAGAATCAGGTACAACCATGTTGCCCACTTGACATCACTTATATGGCCCCCCCCACTCAGCTACCAAGTATGCTAGGGTCAATATGAAGGGTGCTGGGAGACTGCGAGGATAGATTTGGTTTGATATGATCATACAGTGCGTGTTTTTGTCTTCCCTTACGTTCTGTACACTCATGTGACTATTCTCTAGTATATGTGCAGAACTTCTGGCTGTGAGGAGTGTAGAGCTTGAGTTTGAACTTATGTGGTTGACGTCTCTTGTCCTGTAATTCCAAACTCATACGATGAATATTCAAATATTTGAACAGACGAGCTATTGATTACAAATGAGCATGCAGGTCCTGCGCCTGTGGGTTTGGTAGCCCCCACTGCCGCCGCATTGGTCATCGACCATGTACTGTCACTGCCACCTGTCACCTGTCGATCAATTGAACGCCAATGCGCCTTGAGGTGCTCACAGCACCGCCCACGTCCAAACAGGATCCTCTCAAGGTCGAGCACGCAACTACTCTTGTTCGATGCGGACGAGAGGGCTGGGAGGATATTTACCATCCGGATTTGGGAACGATTTGACGAACATGTATGCAATGACGAACAGCACAGCCATGAAGTTGGGGAAAATACCCTCAGAAAATAGGAGTGTGCACCATCCGGCCCGAGGGACATCGCCAGAGAGAGTTCTCTGAAGGATGTCTGAGTTTCTTCTTCTTGTAACCTGTAATCATGGTACGCGAGAGGTGACAGTAACCAATCCAGGAATTGACATGCGACCGTGAGTTGCCGCGGGACATCCATCTCAGGAATTCACTAAATAAAGAGAATCAAAATCAAAATCAGAACAGTATGAGACTAAAAGTGGACGAGACGTACCGATAGCTAATGACGAAGTCTGAAAAGACGAATTGATGGGGATTGAACCAAACGGCGCAATGCAGAGGGAGAGAATGGAGATCCAGAAGTAGATGAGGTAAGGCGTCCACAATGTCAACGTGACAGAGTTGCATGATCAAGGTTCTCATTCCCATGTAGATGCTTGGGCCAGTGAAACGCGAAAAGACAATGTTGAAGTAGATCCGTGTGGTCGCAAAGCCACGACCGGTGGTGATGTACCGAAGCTTCTCCAAAGGTAAAATTGCTCAGAATTGAGTGGGTGTAGATCTAAGTGGAGAAGATCTCGAAGACCGGCGAGAGAGAGCAGAACTGCTTGGCCAAGCGGAGAATAGCCTTCCACGTCCCACGTTCGACAAGTTCTATGAGAAATGAAAGTGAGTGATCGGCGAACACGCCACCTCAAATAGAAGCATACCTTGAAGGAGGAGCGGTAAGAAAGTGATCATGAACACAAAGGAAATACTGATAATACAGTGAGTGGTTCACTCAAACACAGGACCAGGTTGTAGCAGCCAGCCCGACCAGCCAAGAACTGGCCGGACGCGGTGTGCTTGCAAATTCTGTCGAAAGAGTTGAGCGTTCCAAGGAATACCACTAAAATTGTCATAAGTAAAGCCAAAGGAAAACAGAGAATGAATACGCACTGGTCAAGACGAACGTTTGAACCGAGAGAATCACAAGCATGTTGTTGATTTGGAAGCCAGGATGACCGTAGTAGAATGTCAGGAATCGATTGATAGGTAGCTGCGTTCCGAGGTAGTACTCGCGACTCAACATCTGTTCACCCATACCCGTCCTGATCTTAGTCTGAAAATTGAAGATCGTTCCGAAGCCAAGATCACGACCTTTACCGCACTGATAGTACTCAGTGTGCTTGATCCTTGCCCCGCGTCCAAAGGCGTTCATACCGGCGTAGATATCCTCGTCGAGATGCAAGCCCTTCTGCGCCTTCGAAACACCGCCACGAGTGGTCATGTACAATGCATTGAGGAAATCGGGATGTCCGCAATGTAGCTTGCCTCCAATCCACGCCATGGAACGAGCTGAGAGCGTACCGAATGTCTGCTCTTTACCAGCGGACAAGTCACAGAGGATACCGATGTTCTCTGAGAAGATGTACTCACGAGCGCCGAGGATGGTGACAGGGGCCTTCTTGAAGTCTTTGTGGTTCCATTGACCATGGGCTCCGGCATGGCACAGTGTACTCCTCGAATTCAGCGAGAACATTCCGGATCTTGAGAAATTCCTCAAGGTAGTTGTCCTGGTTGGCATCGACAAGCTGCAGGTACTCTCCACAGTAGCAGATGATGGCATGGTTCTGATTGTCGGACTTTCCGTCTCCAAGAATGGGGTGCCGGGCAACTCGATGTGGAACTTGGGTCGACAATGTCCAGTCTCGGGCACGAACTCGCTATGACCGTCGATGAGGGCAGAGTAGATCCTGGGATCACCACCCTCTTTCCTTGGCTGCTTTGCCTCGAGGTAGGCAATCTGCAAATCCGGATAGGCACGCAACAAGAATTCGGCGTTCTCATGTTCTTCCTTGTTGAATTTTGAGTAGCGTTGCATCGAGACAACGAACTTGAACTTGCGCCTGGCCATGCGCTCAAGCTCACGTTCGAGCTTGTCCGTATTTCCACCGAAGAGATGAACAATCTCCGGGTTCTCGACACGGTAGAGGAGCCTAATAGCCTTCGAGTGGTTCTCATACCGGATACGGTCCTGTAGAGGGTCTGCGCACGGAGGGATGCCCAAATACGTGTGGGAAGGGTGAACTCCAGAGCAGCGCTCTTGAATCCGAGGAAGTAGATCGGCCTTCGATTGACCTTTCTCATCATTGGCAAAGGGTTGACTCCGTTGAACATGGCTGTCTCCTCAGCGAGCATCATCGTATCCTTCACAAAATTCTACCATTTGATGGGGTGCAACTGCTTGGGATACTTCAGAAGGGTGACACGAGTGTTCTGGTCCTCCTCACGAATGATTTCACGAAGGGAAAGGAGCGTCTGTGAATCATCAGCGATGCACTCACACAATATCTCTAGATGATATTACCTTTTCACTGTAATGGGGAGTAAGGACTGTAATCGTAGGCATAGCATCCACAGGTAGAGGAGGAGGAATGACCGTCATCAAAGACTGGGTGAAGAAGGAAATCCAACGCTCGGCCTCACTACCAGACGGGAAGAATTCGCCCTTGAAGTCCTTCTCGCCCTGAGAAACGAAGGAGGGGCACAAAGGCTTCAACGACCACCAGCGCCAGTGTCGCCTTGATGGTAGAGGAGCTTTTGGACGTGCTCAATCGAGAGGAGATGTTCATGGTACATAGAAATGGTGACGAAATTCCAGATTTGGGAGACGAGAACCTAAAAGACCTAAGGTCAGAACAACTACGAATAACGCAAGTGTAACTATCTTACCTTGGGCTTGTAGTTGACCTCCATATCCTCCATATCCTGCGTAGCCAGAAGCTTAGCGTAAATCCTCTTAGGCAACCGGGTGCAGATATCCCTCCACGGCATCCAAACCGAAAGGCCAACTATAAATGACCTTGCGATCGAGAACACGGTGTTCCAGATATGTGTGTTCCTGAAGAACATATCCTGGCAGCCCTGGATCTTCAACTGACCATAACTTGGATTGGGAAACTGAATGACCAAGTGAGGAAGAAGTAGGACTCCATGAACTTGCAGCCAAAAGCCAAAGGACGACCGATCCGATGCGGTTCTTCTCGAGCAAAGAGTAGCTGGCCATGAAGGTCTGACTGGCAAGATACTTGGGCGACTTGCCTGCTACGCGATCATCAAACATTCGGCCGGAAGGCATAACTGCGAATAGGAACGTGGTGATGACCGAGATGGACTACACCCAAGATGAGCGATAAAAAGCCGCCGTTGCTATTATGCTCAACGATGGCGATGTAAAACGTCGGACCGGATGTAAGACCAAAAGTGATAATCAAGAAAACGAGCCGGCGGGTGAGATGCAAGGTATTGTTCCAGTTGTGGGGATACGAGAATTCAGCGAGGGTTGAAAGAATCATGATAATGGTGGTAACGGCTCCTCTCAGAGCGGTAGCAGACCATGTCATGGCAGTTGATGATCGACCTCTGACGCGGTAGATGGCAGGTGAGTTGTACGCGGGGTAGAAGTAGTACATGGCAACGTGGATGACCCAGATACAGTCGAAGTTGACAAGTGGCCGAATGTGCGCTTCTCATGGTAGGTCTTGAAGGAAACACGGCTCCAGTTTATCCGGTTGAACTCCATGAAGCGTTTGGCTGGCGGAAGGTCCACGAGGCGAGTCTGTAGATTATCAGTGTCTAGAAGTTCATCATAAACAATTGTCTCTGACCTTGTCGTCGAGAACGATACGAGCGATACCCTCGGGATACCAGAAGAGCTAGTTCACCTCGTCGTAACCGATGACATGCGCATGATCTCACTCTCTTCTCACAAATCTCCCATCTACCACCCCGTAACCCTGATCCCTGATCAACCTGTAGAGAGGGTTCTTGCGTTCAAGCGAACGGTAGTAGGCGTCCGCACACTTGAAGATGGAGCATAGACATTCCGGAGTGAACCGGACCTGAGCAGCCTCGTCCCAACAGAGACGGTAGAGTGCAATCTGCTGCGGTTGATCGTACTGGCTCATGTTGCTCATGGTGTCCCTCCACCGATCCAGCGCTGTTGCGAGCGACTTTACGTGAGTAGGTCGTTTGGCACTACGTTTCGACTTTTAAGTGGTTCAACCCCGGGTTTTGCGTCTGTGGAACAGATATATTCAATGTTGTCAAGGTCATATCTATGAATATGAGTACCTGTCTCCACTGGTGCGTGTCGGTACTCGAAAGCTCCGATTCCGAGGTTTTCGTGCATCGTGACAGAGAGTGTACAAGCATGCACATGGGTCTCGTCATATCATCTCGGAAATGGTGGTTTGAGCTTGAATGCCACTGCTTGACCTCCATTGGAAGGTCTTGTATTCTAAAGCACTTCGAATCAATCAGTCATATGCTCTCAAGTTTGAAGTTGAACTTACTGTTAACTTATCTAACGTATCTGCCATGCAAATAGTATGAATTCGAGTTAGAAAGACAGCGCCTGATTTTGAAGGGCAGGTGCCCATCCAGAGTTGTATAGGCACACGCTGTACGAGTTGAAACACGTCGCAGCGAGTCTTCAAACAGCCGTGGTCACGACCGAGGTCGAGCCCTACCGCACTGTTTGGTGAAAGAATGAGAAGTTTGTAAACTCCGAGGGTTGAGAGCGCACTTGTCACGTGAATTTGTTGGGGAGATAAGATTACTCTGACTAAACACCAAACATCATAAGATTCAAGATTACAATCTCCCTTGATTCAAGAGCCAACTTTCATGAACACAGTAATATCATGGCCGGTTATGAAGACAGTTGAAACGTTGTCAATTATTTATAGGACGAATGTATGGAAACCGGGACTGCCACGCTCGAAAATACGATGCCGCTGAGGCCTGCCAGGTGATGAGAGTGGAAGGACCTCGAGTACCTTGTGTACCTTGAGTGGTAAGGGTTCAGTGATTGTTTACCGTTGGTCCCTGTTAAATGTCGAGATGATGGTGATTTGAGATGGTACGAACTTGAGGGCATTGTGTGCCACAAATTGCAAAAATAAAGGTTCTGAGTACAGAATATGGTATAAGACTTATAAATACAACCCTATATGAAGTTATTTTTGAGTAATTCGACAACGCCATGGGAAGGTCGGTCATTTTGCAACTGTTATCATTCGAACTCACCGGTACCGTTCTTCGCCAAAGCCAAAGGTCTGGCACACTAGAGACCCAGCTCCATTCCCACATGGACAGCAGCAATATCTATTGTCTCGACGAATGTCAGGGCGCTTATAGCCAGCACCTATTCTACACAATATTTCCACTTCCCATATTTACCAAACGATGTCGATCTACATTCTCGTCTCAAGCTGTCCCGAATGAGTCTTTAACGTTCTAACTCCTACGCGCTTTGCTATATTATACACACCTCAGTAGAGTAGACTGAGTGTCCCGAGCAGGTCGCTGGCTCAAGGGAACATAGTGGATAAAAGCTGAAGAACGTACAAGCGTAGAAAAGTGTAAAGGCTACTGGACATGCATGTGTCCGCGGAGTGGTGGCAGCCCGGTAGGTCCCACTACTCCATCAGCTCTTGACATACACTACCTGACCTACTCGGATATTGTTTAGTGTTAACCGTTATATAACCACTCGGGCTATACCTTCAACCAGACATATAATGTTTCTAGGACATTGTTGAATGTCGTTTCGACGCTGAGTAGTCCAAGTCGATGTCGAACATTGATTTAACATTGAGGGAGCCAACACTCGACATCTAAGGTCAAGCGTCCATTCAACGTCAACGCAACTCGGGCAGCTAATGCCAAACCCACGTTCAACACTGAACAAGCCAACTCGACATCCGTCGATTCGACATGGATGTCGAACCACAAGCTATCATTGGTCATTCAAATCCAGTCATTGTCCCCCTCCCGAACACTTGGGTTTACTTCTTGAATTTCTCATTATTCGAACCACTAATTACTCTTAAACTTCACAGATGAGTAGATCTGGCATGTACTTCAATAAGTACATTAACCACCATGCTTACGAATTCGCTTTTTAGTCTATCCTTACTAATACCCGTATTTTACGCGCCTCTTTGTATACATCCAATGATATTTTACAGCTACGTACTCAAGTGTCAGTGAGAGCCTGAGCGGTGAACATTTGAGGAAGTTGTGAACGATGTGATCAGGAACGATAAGACAGAAAGCTTCGGGAGCTTGAGAGTAAAAGAAGAAGATGGCCTTTAAGAGACGAAGACCTGCAGGAGACGCCTTCTGAGAGACAAAGACATCTAAAGATACAATCCTGGAGACAAAGATAGGGAAGCTGAACCCGCCGTTTTCCTGATTGAAAACTCTGCGCTTATCCACCAAAGGGTGCCTCTATATATTCTTCTCGAGCCGCCTTAAAATTGCACATGCGCGATTTCTTTAACTCTTACAACCTTTAGGACATTATAAGAGCCCTATTTACCGACAGGCACTACCTTACCAAGGCCGAGTCATCAGGCGTTATTTTGGAGTGGAATAGATATATTTAAGGAAGAATGTGGGAATGAATGGAGCCGCGTTCAGGCAGATTGATTCGGCGAAAGATAGTACTAGGGTTACAGGTGTATATGTGCTTTTAGTCTCTCTTATGGTGAGGTGTATAAGTTTGTTCGTCACAGGCGTTTTAAAACTCGATTAAGTAAGCGGCCTGTGACGTTTCTGTGACGCAAAGAAAAACTTGCATGTAGAATTCTTTTTCTGGGACCACCATTGCCTCGCTGAAAGATGTCACCTCGTCAACGATCCAAAAACAAAAAAATGGCCTCAACGTTCCCTGACTGTGCAATGTGCAATAACCCCGCCACTCTCAGTTGTTCCAGCTGCCATTGTCGCAACCTCTACTGCAGCAAGTCCTGCCAACGTGCTGACGAGAAACTCCACAAACTTCTCTGCAGCTCTCGACCTTCGTTCGAAACGCCCCCGACAGCCTCCTCGCGGCGCGCAATTGTCTTCCTCACGAACGGTGAGATAAAATTTACTTGGGAAACAATCGAAATGAAGACCAACCGTGACGACGGTACCATCTGGGAGTCCCCCGTCGGCATCGAAAAGTACTTTGGTGGCCAGCGCCCACATATTCAGCCGTACTATAATAACATAGTGCGCGGGCGCAGGCTCAAGGACAAAATCGATCTGCGTTTCAAAGATGATTTTTTGTTGGGCAGCTCAGAGAAGAATTTAGCGGTGTGTAAAGTTGTGCAGGGTATGGATGATGGTGGGGCTGTATGGCGGGCTCCCTTGGTGGCGTTGAAGGAGACAAAGAGTTGGATTGATAACCAGAGATCGTGGCCAAACCCGACACCTGGGTATGGACACATGGATATGGGGGATCTCAGGGAGGTAGTGGACTATTTGACAAATTGGAAACGGGCGGTGGGAAGTCAGAATTATCCAACGCAGCCACGGGAGACATGTTCACGGCGATGCTTTTTTTTGTTGGCGTTCTTGTGTTTTTGTTCTATTTCTTGGCTTGTAGGGCATTATTTTCTCTAATCTACCACCTTGGGCCTGTTAGATCGAGAGATAGTTGGTACCATAGTCCTTGGTCAAAGCCCGAGTATGCAACATTACACAAGGCAAGCTTGAATTCGACATATGTAATTGATCAGTAGTGTAGACTCGAGGGGTCGCGGGAGATGGAGGAGCTCGATTGCATTCTGCGAGAGGGGGCGGTCACCGACTATGGAGAAGGTACTGTACATCCAGTCGCCAGACGAACTCTGCTTGTTTTCCCGCGCCTGCTCCGAGCTTCTCTATCATATATTTAATTTATTCTATCCTAGTATCTTGGCGTAGAGGTAGGGCTGAGCCTAATTCGAAAACACATCCGTGGCTTACCAGGCGATGAAAGCAGGTTCCCTTTCGTTCCATTCCCTACCGGAAAACTCGTCGGATAAAGTCTATTGGCCAGGGAGAGCAAATAACATCAACCAACCCAATACTCTCGAGGATTTATCTTGCTCTCCGTTATGTCCCTTTTCCTTCTCCATAATGCCGATCGTTCACTCGAGCTTGTTGCTTTGTCAAAACGCTGGTGGAGACGGACACGCATGCGATACCTTTCCCCAATAGATGCCAGAGAAAGCCGTCAAGCATTATCCCCATCGCATAGGTAATCAATGCGTGTATCAAGAATTCCTCCTCTGTCAGAAATCTTGACTCCGACTGGTAAAATGCATGTCCCAGTGCGGATTTCAGCAGATATGAGACCTGGTATGAGGGATTGTTCAGCGAGTAAGTGGAGGGAGGTCAAAAATCCTCATAAATAGCTTGGATACGTTCCCGATGTAGGTCGACAATCGTCGCACAAAGACCTCATAGCGTCCTTCATGATACTGATTCAATTTATACAGATGATTCGGAATACATCTGGCTAAGCTCTCTGCACACTTCACAGTCACTTGCATCCTATCGCAAATTTTTGGTAGTTCCCTCGGCCCTTCCCTTGAAGCCTGTTTATGTCACAATCAACCAAAAAAAAATAGTATTCCAAAGAAAAGGAACCCACATACGGTATCACGGAGACGACGCGTGCAACTTGAAGAAGCGAAGGTTGCGGAGATCAGCATTTAAGTTGCCAGTGGAAGGGTTGTCGTCGGCCTTGTTCCCGAATTGAACGTATTTGACGTTGCTCGTATGAAGCATCAAATCGGTGAGCGACGAGCGTACAACTGAGGAGGCCGATTTCTGCTGGTCAATGTAGACTGAATAGGTTCGCGTGGAAGCGTCGTATGAGAACGCGACGTCGAACCAGGTGCCTATTGGGACCGGTTTAGCAGTGGTGACATCGACGAGACCTTGTTCAGGATTGGATCCGCTCGTCTCCATATTGCGTCGCAATGCGCTACTCAACGTCCCAGTCGCGTCAACCGTGGTGAGGAACTGCCATTGGCCAGAGGACCAGTTGCTGAGCAGGATTTGTCTCGTCGTCGACGCCGCGGCCAATCGCAGAGAGAAAGCAAATGTGAAGCTCAGCGACTGGATATTGACGTTTGGGATGTTAAGGTATCCGGGGTTACGGATCTTGATATAACCTTTTTCGAGCTGGGTGAGGGATGTGTCCTCGAATGCGAGCCCCACGTTGGCGCCGACAATGACCGCCGGGCCAACCTGATTAGAAGATATGTCGTCCAGGGTGCCATGGAACGACCAATGAGCGATCTGAGTCGATGTGTTGGGAAGGAAGCAATGGGGGCATAAGTTCGAAGCTGGACACTCATTATTAGCTGATCAAGTGTGACAAATAGAGGATAGCCTACTGGTAGACATAGCTGTGGACGGGGCTTGTGCTATTCTAACATGAACGAACACATTACTTATAAGTGAAATGGGCCCGCCTCGAGTGGTCTGACCGTCAGGTGCTACTATAGATTAACGCAAAAGTCCGCTTGAGCGTTGACAGAACTTTCACTGGCACTTTTCAATTGCTATTCTAGCCAGGTTCTAGCTTAAACGTCGTTTAAGGCCCAGGAGAAGAACCCGTGAGGAGGGCGGAATATCAGCGCCAGAGATGAAGAACCCCAGAATGAATGCGTGTCTTTCCAAACAAGATTCGAAGCTCGAACTGCACTGTGAATCCATACATCATCAGTAAAATACAGCCGATATAGCACCTACCGAGGCAGGGGGTAGATCATGGGGTTACATGTTGTTGCAGTACACATCCTCAAAGAAGACTGCCAAGTATCATGCATTCATTGTTACAGTCTTTCAACTCCATGTTCGCTCCAATAAAGGAGGGTGCAAAGCCTATATCGTCGTTAGGTAATGTCATTCTCGATATGGATGGCGACTTACCAGCTTTATATATCAATTTCGCGGAAGCAAAGTCCCTGCCCGCGAACGGCTAGTGACTGCGGAGTCGAAAGTATTGAAGTATCAGTTGGAACAGATAATCTAGTGTATTGCGATAGAGATCGTAACCTGCCAAACCGGATGTCAGTAAAGATAGAGCATATGTCCATCGGACTCAAAAACCGAGATGAGGCACCCAATACGAGGTCTCCATGACTCCTCAGCGCCGATTTCGTTCCTCGAAAAAAGTCTGACAAGGAACCAAACACGCCAACAGTAAGTATCGAATGTCATACTCTCTGCTCCCGACGCCTATCTGACCGCCACTACGCGATACCGACAGATCGGTCTGACGCAAAAGAGTGTCTGAAATGTTGGCGTCGACTTGTGTCGACGTGTTTCAAAAGCCGCAGGATAAGCCGTCGTTTAGAGACAAACATCGCTGTGCTTCGACGACGTAGTTATTCCCAGTCGCCCCCACTTTCGAATCTGGCATGCTGCTTGCCTTCATCGAGTGACCCTGGAGTCTGATTCTGTTTGGGATTTGGCGAGGGTAAATTTGGATGGGGTCGATGTCCGAATTCGAGGGCAAGTTTATAGTGGTACTTCTGGGGCCTGATCTAATGAAGATAGTTTAGATGGGTTGAACTAAAGTAAGAAACTGAATGAACATACCCTGAGACGTGCTAAGTCAATGGTCTCTATGTTCTGCTCTCCTGGGAATGAGCAGATCAAGACGAGAACGACTGGATGTTGGGAAGGGTCGAGTAACGAGTTTGACGTGTATTATAAGCTTCAAGTTCAACTCGATAGAGAGGGCTCGATGAATGTTAGCTTTCAGTTATACTCCTGTGCTTGATAAATGATGGAGGCACCAATAAACGATATGCACCAGGATGTTGCCGCAGACGTAAATACCCAGAACCCCCGACTGGGGCTGTGATAAGATCGAGTACAAGTCCGGGAGCAAGGAGACGAGAGGTACCGTGCGAAGCTGAACAGAGTCACTCTCCATATGCATGTGCAGCAACAAACAGGCCCAGCGTTCTAACGTGGCTTGAAAAAGGAAGAAGGGACCGACACACGGAACAAGCGAGTTACAGACATCTGCGATTGGAAATCGATAAGATCAAGGATTAGAGCGTCAAGCAGGACAGACCGTGGCGTACAGGAGGAGATTACTGAGAGATGTCACGAGAGAGAAAGCTAGTTATAGGGGCCAAGTTTGGCCGCCAACGCTTTAACATGTCGAAGGAAGACCTCAAAGGAGTGGAGAACAGAGCGTTTTGCGTTGAAAGAGTCCCGCGCGGTCTTGTGGACTAATGCTGTTATGCTATAACAAGTTGGCGGGTGTAGACCACCACGTACTTGCTCTTGGCCTCACCCCTCATAACGCGTTGTGTCCTAAAACTTGCCAACTTGAACTGTGCCCATAACCTGACAAATGTCCTATTGAAAAAATCTGGCGCCAGTGGCTCGCATAACCCTCCGCTAAAGACTCCCTGTTGTTGACACAGGTTATAATACTGTCTCGTGGTTATGGTCTTGTGTATGAATGAATCAAGGGAAACTACGAAAGCTGAGGACAGATTGTATGCGGGCACAAGACGACCTCATAGACTAAGCCGTGACGCGCTCTCCAAACCATTTCACGATATCTTTCGTAACACTGCCTAGCTTGTCTTCCGGCATACCCGCAAAGAAATCGAGCATGGGGTCAAGGTGAACACCAAAGTCGTCCACAAGAACGCGTGTCTCCATCGCCTTTCCATCGGTGGTAGATTTGAGAATCTCGCCGAATTGGATGATATCATCCAAGAGAGCCTCACCGCCTCCGGCCGAGATGAGGATGCTGGAGACAGTGGAAGGAAGATCAGAATAGAAGCCGGCTGGAGCAAGCTGGGAGTCGATGTATGGCAGGAGTTTGGCGACCTCGGGATCGGAAGTTGGTATACCAGCCATTACACGCTGGCCAAAGTCTTCAAGTTTAACTTGCGAAGTGATGTCAGAGTCGTAGTTTGTGACATAACTCTTACACGCTGGGTTACGAGCAAGGAGGTCGAGATAAGGCGACATCATGTAGGCTCCGAGGAGTTTTTTGCCTTCCATCTCTGGTTTGGAGAGGGGCGAGGGAGGGATGGCGAGGGACGGCTGAGACGGGATGGAAGGCATTGGTTTGGCGGTATGCAGCAGGAGCTGGAGGACCATGTTCCCACCAGCCGAGTCGCCTGAGAGTATTATATCGCCTGGTGAGCGTCCAGAGGAGGGAGCGAGGAGGTGAGAGAGGCCAGCAATAGTTTGTCGGAGTGGGGTTGGGAAGTGTTGTTTCGGGACTAGACCTATACAGAGGTTGTTTAACATAAGAGATTGGGATATGGACTTCACTGAAGGGA
>Ga0247742_10002222_pt1 | contig 12845 bp, 9 predicted proteins | sample UWRJL208509C2_FD_180944 | JGI IMG/M metagenome (GOLD analysis project Ga0247742, IMG submission 180944) | Plant litter microbial communities from Arlington Agricultural Research Station in Wisconsin, United States - UWRJ-L208-509C-2 | ecosystem: Environmental > Terrestrial > Plant litter >...
TGATAACGACCCGTCGGCAATTTACTTCATCAGGCAGTGGGAATTCTGTGCCACTGGTCCTCAAACCTTGGGCCAGCACCATGCACTCTACGAACAAGATTAGGGCCTTCGCTAGAATACGCTGCACAAGTCTGGAGTCCACCCTTCAAACTTTCATAGTATATTTAGCTCACTCTCAAGTTTGAGGATCGCAGTCATACATTTAGCCTTGATGGTGGTTCACCCACATACGCAGCTCATGGGATAACCTCCTATCCAATGGCAAGTCACGGTCTTCTACGACGCAGGGCCACCGTCATTGGGTAATCGCTATCACAAACGCAGGAAGCACCACACGTTTTCGTATCGACCGGATTGACTATGATCCCACGAATGGAAATGTGCGGCCACCGCCGCCGACAGTCTCGTGAATGGTGGTTAAATGGGACTATTCTATTTCTTTTCAATTTCCCTCAGCACGGTGACAAACCAGTCCCCGGCCATAATCACCACTCGTGTCGCGAGCTCCAAGCGTTTTCCAATCCTTTCCAATCATGACGAACGATTTTCCTCTCAGTGGGGTTCAAATGATTCCCACTCGTGCATCATTATAATCTTGTGCTTAGAGCCAATAAGTCGTGCCCCCATGGTGGCAAGTGAGTGCAACTGTGTCTGTCTAGACTCTTCTGTCGACCACGACTGCCTGCCGTTTCGGGAAATGGAACTTCAATGCTTCGGGTTCCAAAGGGCGAACTCATCGATTACTTAGTACTGTCATCGTAATCGGTGTCGTCGGCGAACACTGGCCACATTCCAGGCCCTATAATGTATTGCAATCTTGGTCTTCAAGCGGCGTCACAACAGAGCTCAGAAGAGCGAGGGGGCATTTTACGGTAAGTAGATCATCCGATTTGTAAAGGTGCCTTAGTGAACGCACAAGTAGGTTCCGGACATCCCGCTGCTCCGCGTCCTTTCCCCCTAGGAGATGCTCAAGCTACCGGAATTTCAGCGCTCCGTCTGATGATGTGAAAACTATCAAATGGTAAAATACCTGAATCTGGCCCTTTTTAGAGGCTATAACGCCAGTCAGTTTGGATCACTCTTAAAGCGAAACTCCAACTTGTATGATCCCACACTCTCACCTTCTATACTTCTGCGGCATATTCCCAAAGTGTCCGAGTCTTCCTCAACTAAATAATCCTCAAAATTTCATATTATTTAACACTTAATACCCAGCTCTATCATGTAAAGGCATCCTCCCGCATTCCCCACATAGCTTGGACCACAAGATTGTTTTAAATCATTTAGCGATACAAGTCCTACTCGTCGAGCTCTCACCCAGTCAATTTTCAACTACTCCTCGGTGCTGTTAATAAACACCGCTTCAAGTGGATGTACCCATACTATGTCATTCTATAAGTAGTTGTATTTGGTTTGAGTTTCCACATGAGAAAACTAGTATATCAAGCAGGTATACTGCTGTGGATTAAATTGGCACGTACGGCCTTTTATATGAACTGAATTTAGAAGAGCTGAAATCATGTAAATCTCCTCAATTTCGTTGCACAAAGCCCGAGTAGAATATCCGTTGTACATGGCTGTTCTGACGCGTCGCGACCCCTAAGAATTACACGTGATGAGAAATGCGCACCTGCCCAGCTTGGCAATGGTTCTGACGAAATCGATTTACCTACTTACCTTTCTTCCGAAGAATGGCGTCCACTTCGCAATCCACTGGTCCTTCAACCTCTGTTCTTCCCGCACCAAGCCTTCCAATTCCACAACTCGAGTCTCTAAAGTTCAAAGCGAACCAAATTATTGACTCGATCTATGCCTTGCAACGAACCGTCGAGGCAGGGGGTCATCCAGGCGCGATGCCAGCGTGGCCAGATATTCTATCTAAATACAGCATGCTGCTCTCGCAGACACACAACTTTTCAAATGCCCTGGTCCAGCCCTTTCCCAACGCAACGCGGACACGTCCGCAGAATGTCTACGAAACGATCGCGTTGCATCCGAGCACCAGTATGGCGGACACTCAGCTCGATGGCGAGGTAGCACCCCTTTTGCGGAACCAGCAGACGACGGACGTCCTGAGGATGGAGAACGATACGGTCCGCAGGCTCGCCGAGCACATGAATACGCGTGGATCACCCGGTGTGCTTGGTGTGGTCCCTCCTCCGGCGCCTCCTGGTGGATTCGGCGCTCCTTCCAAGCCAGAGTATGAGGATGTGCTCAAAGAGTGTTCAGAGATTCGAGGTGCCCATGATCAGCGCGTTGAGCGGGCTGTAAGGGCTGTCCTGATGCTGAGGGAGAAGTTTGACTGGAAGCAGAGAGTCGAAGTCGAAGTTGAGGAGCCGGAGGAGCTAGATTGGGATCCGAGGCTTGGGCGTGGGCCGGCCCCTTCAGAAGGCGTTGTCACTGACGATGAGATGGGTTCTGGGAGTGACGGAGAAGAAAACAATAGCGACGAAGACGACGAGTTCAATGTTGAAGGAGAGCTGGTCAACGCAGAACCAACATCACCCGCTATCGGGGAAGTGGCAGCATCCGCTGATGATGCCATGACTGGATGATAATGCCATACCTAGTCCAAGGTGCCTATACAAATGGTCGGCGAATGCAAAAAAAAAACTGGTTCATCATCCAAGGACGACAATTTCTTTCTCCACTGCAGTGACCCGACTACGCTCCCAAAACGATTCGTATCGCAGCCTTTGCGGTCAATTTTTACCCAACATATCTCCGAGGTGTTTTTCGAGATCGCCGTTATCCAACTTCTCGTTCCTGGAGCTAAAGTTTCGATCCCTTTCAATCATGAAGTTTTGATTCATTGGATCCCTGAACGATCATGCATTATGATCTCCTGCGAAGTTCACAATTGGCCTGCACCCTCTCCGTTTGTACGGAGGTGCTCAAGTCTCTCGAAACATATCTCCATCGTTTGCACTTCGTCTCGGTTATCCGTCCAAGCCAGTGTTTCAATGGGCCTCACTGGGACCCAACGCGTTTTACTCATGCAGATTCATGCATTTATCTCGTTTGAAATACGTCCTCAGTTAGAATCTGGAGAATATCCCCTGGATTCACGACCTCTGGTACTCTTCTCAGCTCCATTGACTGTCGTTAGCTGTCGAGGCGGCTTCTGCATCCGCAGGCCTCGACGGCGATGGCGACATGGACAGGCGTTCTGGATGTCCGACATGCCAAACAGCTGTCCAAATACGGAAACACCACTGACATATCCGGAATTATTGGAGCAGATCTCATCGACGTCAAAACTCCGCGCGAAAATTGGTATATAAGTCTGCTCATCCTCAAATCTCTCTTTCCCTCCAACCTTCACCATCTCCTGCGCTCTAGTTTCCCATCAGACGAGGTCAGCCATGCGTCTCTCGTTCAGCACGCTCTTTCTCTCTACTCTCTCTCTTATCTCCTTGGTATCCGCCGCCAAACCGCATTTTGTCTCCCGCCACGACCATAAGCGTTCGCCCGTCCCCAACGTTCTCGTTGCCCGCCAGCATCGGGTTACTCGGGATCTCATCGATGTATGCATCAACGTCAAGGTTGACCTACTTGCTGATGCCTCGCAGCTTCTTGGTCTTGGTCCTCTCCTTGGTCCCATCGATCTCGGTGCCAAAATTCAACTTTGTCTCTGTCTCGATGTAAGGTATTTCTTCGCTGAGAGCGTGCATATACTCACTTTTTGGCTAGGACCTCGACCTTTATCTCGAAACCAACGACGAAATCCAAGGCATCGTCAATCTGCTCGGAAAAGATGCAGTAGCCTTCCTCATCAAGCTTCTGGTAAGTGTCTGTCCTCCCTGGAAGCGCTGCTGTTTCATGAACTCTACGCAGATCAACCCAAATGCCCAAGGTCACCACTGCCATTTCCCGCCTCACTCGCACCACGTTTGTCACAATCACGAGCCTTGCCAGTACGAGTGCGATGAACACTACATTCGCGATGGCGATACCTGCGTCTGCGCTCCGGGTTATGTCTCCTGCAACGGCGTGTGCGGCATTTTCCCCCATGTATGTATCTGATCGCGCATATATGCGACCCCAGCTTGTTTTTCGCCCGCATATATTCAATTTGATTATTCTACAGGGGTGTTCTTCGGCCGTTCCTCATCCCGTACATACAAAGCGAGACGCGATTGTCACGCTGGATCAAGCCAAGGCGGTTTGCAAGTCTCATGAAAGTGTTTGTGGCATCGCAGGCCGCGAGAACTCGCGCGCGTTTGAGTGTATTGATGTCACTTCCACCAAGAACAGTTGTATGTCTCTTCTCATTACATTTCATAATCAGCTTAATAATCTCGAAATCAGGCGGCGGCTGCATGACTGCCCACTCTTTCTTCGAAGCGGAGCCCCTTCGTCAAAGCTCTGGCCAAGATTGTCCGTCGATTCCGAATGTCAAGTCGGTGAGATGCTCGCAAAACCTTTGCATCGTGTCTTCGTGTAAAGAAGGCTGGATTCCCAGTGACGAAAGAAATGCTTGTGTCCTCGATACAGCCGTCTCTATCAAGATGCGGCGAGTCTTGAAGCGGTCGGACCCTCTCGCTTTGGATGTGGTCGCCAATGGACTTATTAACTCGGATCTCCTTGCCCAGCTCGCCACCATGCTAGGCCTAGTTATTGAACTCAATGACATGGTTCCCGATTTGGACTCACCTTCATCTCCAGCGTCCATCACGACTCCTGCCGGTCTTCCTATCGCTTCGCTGCTGAACGGCGTCAACCTTGGAGCTGGTAATGTGATAACATCGAAGACGGTCAATGATCTCATAGCTAGCATCGATGCCCTCCTTGGCCAATGTTCCTTGCTTGATTCGACTTTGGATTCCTGCGGCTGCGTTGGACAACTTGGGTCAGGCTTCCTTCAGAAGTTGGCATCTCTCACTGTGACACTCCTCGATATCCAGAAGTGGTGCAAGAGTCACCCGATCGTTCCAGTTCCTGGTGGACCCAGCACTCCTGAGGCTATCGTGATCGGCCTTAGCGACATCCTGGCTACTCTCGGTTTGAACGGAAAATCTGGTATTTTTATCAGCGGTCTACTCGGCGGTGGTGCGACGCGTGACGTCAATGGTCTGTTAAATGGCCTATCCATCGGACCCAACAACTATCGCCGTCACGCACCAGTCTCACAGGTGAACCCGCAGCTCTTGACCAAAATCATAGCTGTTGTGCACCTGGCCGTGAAGCTAGGAGGTTATACACCTCTACTCCCTGCTGTCGGCTCCAACCCAGACGCTCTTGTGAACGCGAATCTATTTGTACCTGTCATTCAAGCGACAGCGAACATAGTCAACGCTTACTCCACCTCCTCTCTCGTGAACGCCATCAACCATCTCGTCGAGGTCAGCAGTACCACGCAACACCTTCTCGGCCATTGTGGTTGCGTCGACTCGCTTGGTTTGCAACAGCTTGTTGCACATCTGAACCTCGTCATCGCCGCAGCCTTGGATGCGCAGCATTGGTGCCATTCTCACCCTCCTGGATCGATCCCTGCACCACCAACTACACCTTCTCACCCCAACGGTGATGTTCCCATTGTCATAGGATTGTCTAATCTCCTCACTGGGCTCGGTCTTCTTGGCCCCATCAAGTCAAGCGTCGTTGTCGATAGCCCGGTTGGGTCCGGAGTGGCTGGTGGTCTTGATCAGACCCTCAACGGCCTTGGTATCGGTTTTCTGAACGCCAAACGGACGGTTTCGACGATCGTGGATGCGCTGCTGGATGCTTCTCTATTGAGTCAAGTGAAGATTCTGGTCACTCTCGGCCTTAATCTTGGAGGAGCCGTACACACCATCCCGTCCTCGACGACGTCAGCATGCCCAGGTGGATTGAATACTCTCGTGGCGGAGATTGTCGCTTATATTGAGGCTATCTCCAAGACGTCGACTACTTCTTCGCTCCTGGCCTACACGGAAAAGCTGATTGGAGCTGATGCCGCATTGCAGAATCTGTTGGGGAAGTGCACTCACCGGGATGGGTTGGATGATTTGGTCGCATATCTTGTACTCATCACCGAGGCTGCTCTGGGACTGGAGACTTCGTGTGGCCCACAGCCAACGGCGGTACCTCATTCGATTATTGCAACCGTACCGCATTCGACTGGATCTTCTGTCCCTCACTCGACTGGAGCCTCCGTTCCACACTCTACCCATCCAGCGACATCAGTATCACACACGCCCACACCCATCTCTTCGGTGCATCACACTTTGGCTCATTCTACGGCGATAACTGGTCCTCATACCTCTACCTCACATCCTGGAGCCTCGATATCTATCAGCGTTGGTGTGTCGGTGGGTACTCCTGTTCCTACCGCTCCCCACACACCCAGTCATCCTGCGCCCACGGTTGTCCATCCAAACCCTCCAACATCTGGTTCCAACAACGATCTCATCGTTTCTTTGAATCATCTCTTGTCATCTCTTGGCCTCAGCGGTGTCAAGGGTGTCGTTTCGGTTGGCGGGCTGGATCCGGGTCTTACCAGCACTGGCAACCACTTGCTGAATGGACTCAGTATCGGTCCCAACGACCTCCGTCGTCGCGGGCCTGGTCGCCGACGTAGCGACTCATAGGATATTAGCTCCGGGATTTGCGGTCTTTTTTGTTGTTGTTATTTTCGTTTTTCGAACTCATCATCTTTTGTTCCCTTGTCTCTTGATCCCTCTGCGATGCATTATGCCCCTTTGTTGGACGTTTCAATTCCTCTTTTCTCTGTAGCAGACGTTCGCCTCTTTTTCTAGCTTCTTGTGAACTACACCTTGGACTTGTAGCCATGTTAGTTGTTGTCTCTTGCGATGTCCTCTACGATACAATCATATATACACGAGTGTTTGTAGGTATATCACAACTGAATTCAATTTCATTCATATGTCAAGGGAAGCGCCTAATAAGCACCGGTGAGCTATGGATAGCTTCCAGTGTGCAAATGGCTACGCAGGACCAAGGAGGGAAAGGAGCGCGCTCACAGCGGCATCAATCAAGTATCCAATATCCAGCAACAGGCAGTCGGCCATATGTGGTATATTATAGCTGCGCGTAATCAGAAATCAGTCGCTGAATCAGGGAGTTTATTGTGTATTGGACCGAAGCTTCGAACGCCAAACATGGGTTTGTTGATTCCTACATTGTTTGAATATTGGTTGCCAAGTTAGGTAGAGATTCATTGTACATTGTAGCAGAAATTACAGATCTAAACTACACAGGCTGCGCATGCGTACGTATTGGTGAGATATGGGAGAGCCAATAACGAAAGAATGGAAAAAAGGTCCGTGAGGGTAATGCTAATAATCTTAAGGATGATGATGATTGTACGGAGGAAGCCACAAGTAAGATTGTTAGAGTAAATGAATGAATGAGGAGAAATCAGATAGCCCCAGAGCACACAGGCTTTGGGTGACGGATATCACCCAAGAACGAATGACATGAGATGGGATGGATGGGGCGCAAGGAACGCAAAATAAAGTGGCAAAGAGACAGACACGAAGAAAGGTGGGCGGCAGGAATGGGTACTGGAGAGATATAAAAAGAGTAGAGTCAAGGTATCAATGATGGGAGAGGGTATATCATTGGGCTCAGAAAGATGTCGAAAAACGTGGGGAAGCAAGCGAAGGAGGCAGGAATCCAAATTTGGTTGATGATATATGGTTGTATAACCAGCACCTTCAGCACCTGAGCTAATTTGCGGCCTTCCAGTCTCGGATTTAAGCACCGCCCTGAGATTCTCTATGCTCCCGCTCTAATATTTCTGAGAGCTCTGCGCACACGAGTCCTGTCTTTGACAGTGCAAGGCTGTGATCAGGTAGATCCTCCATGTCAGAATTTGGCGACCCAAGCTCCGTATCCATGTCGTGGTCGTGTTCATCCCCATGCAGATGCCGTTCGACGTCGCTTTGCCCATGGTTGTGGTGGATACGGAACTGGTTGTGCGTGTGGATGTGGTGGGGATGCATGATGAACGTTTCGCTAGACGCAGAGCACGGGGCGCATTGACAGGCCGAAGCTGAAGAACGACGAGGAAGGCCAAGACCTTGCAATTCCGTTTGGTCCTCTGCACCGCACTGGCACTGGCACTGGCATCCATACCCATGTGTTTGGGAGTACTGACGAGAATGAGTGCGGTGGATACCCAGACCGCTACCGATGCCATCTGGGTAGGAGCGATTGAGTGTCGACCTGGTAGGGGACTGGATCTGGATCTTGCTGCTCACGCCAGACGCCTCGTGGCGGGCAAGGCCACCGTTTTCGACATCGTGCACTGCGCGGCCTAGGCCCACTTGGACGATGATGAGGGTAGGCACTATACCCACGACTTGGATGAGGCCTGCGTCTAGTATTATCTATGGAGACACGCATTAATATTTATGGACCTGGGTGAAACGAAATGGGCACGTACAAGCGCATCCCTATTCCTGTGCAAAGCTAAGTCGAGGACGATGTAAAGAGAGTATATGAACCCGGATTCAATCCTATCAACGAAATCTATCAGTCCAAGGCCACTACGGACGAAAAATATCACGCACAAAATTGCAATGGTGGCATTGTACCTGTCCACAAGTCCAGGGCCAAGTATCTCCTTCGCTTGACGTGCAAGCCACCATATCCTACCAGCTATCAGATCATGAGCATATAGTTCTTGTAAAATGACATTGATACGAACCTGCTAAACCCGTCAAGATCAAGTTGAGTAGGAAAGTCATGACGAGGTATATCCAGGCCTTCGCAAATAGCTCATTTGAGGATCCTTCCAACAGATATCCACAGACGGACCCAGCGATAAGAAGGATTGCGGGGCCTACGATGATGCGTTTCGTGGAGTGCCATACCACGTAACACCGGTAAAGGAGTAACGTATCCGCGATGACACTGAAATTGCAGGCTCGATCAGCAACACCGAGTCAAAAAGAGAACGAAGAACGTACTTGTTCGTCACGTATAACCAATATTTTGGCCGCAGATCCGTAAACGATATGCCATCCTTCAACAATTTCGCAAACAAAAGATAGTATGTGTAACCAATGTCGGCTGTGGCAATTGAATACATTGTCAAAGCCGATACGAGGAGTAGCCAGTGCAGGGGTTTCTTCCTCCGTAGGAGGACGTAGACGCAGATGCCCATGAGGATAGTGTAGAGACCTAAAATAAGATACGGGTTGGCGGATCAGTGAAGGCTGATAGGCGCCAGGTGATGATCAACGAACCATAGAGGAAGGTTTCAAACTATTGAGTTGGAACGTGGTTAGATTCAGACAGATAAAGGCAAATGACGACGTACCACAACAGCACCGACATATGGTGGTAGGGTGGTTGGAAATGGTGAGTATCCCTTGTGGGGCGGGTAGTCATTCGGAGTCTTCATGAGGAATCGCAGTTGCGCCTCTGGGTGAGGCGATGGTTGGGGGTTGGTGCGGTTTCTTGGAAAGAATTAGAAAAAGGTCTCGCGCAGATTCCTCCCTTGAAGAAGCGAAGGACTCTGGAAGAGGTATGTATGGGATGAGTATCAACACTGCACTGACTGCACTGCAGATGGTATTCTTTGCGGAGTCTCTGCGGCGGAGGAGTTTCGTAGCTCGAACCAAAGAGATCCGTTCGTGATCGTACTGCGTGTAAGTCGTCGATGTATCGTAACAAAGTCGTCCAAGTCAAATAAGGGAAAGTGTTGTGTCCTTCACCGCTGCTGTTGCAGAGCCTCGACAGAGGTAGGTGAAGGTGGAGACAGAAGAATGGGAAACGAGAATATTCACATAACCATCCCAGCTGTGCATCCGGTCATGACCTTATGTATGTATCCTTTCCAGCCGTGCATGGACGTCTTGGGGTGGAATAAGGTTTCCACGAGCCCCGGGGCGATGCCGTGCCCGTGCAAGATGATTCATATAACAAAACACGTCCCGAACGGTCGATAACATGTCGATTTTGTGCGATATCTTGCAGTCCGTCGTACATTGCATCAACCTGTATTAGTGTGCCTTTGAAAGATGTGTTTATGTGTCTATAGTTCAACTTGTGAGGTCGACAGTTGGAGCATGAGTGTTCGAGAATATCTGGACAAATGTGGTGTGAGGTGAAGGAACACAATAACAGGTGTTCAGGGTCATCCAATTATAGAGTTTCCGTTCCAGTATTACTGATGCCGATAGCAGTGCACACCTGCCGACGGCCGTGCTCCCCCAGTCCTCTGTATTGAAATTATAATGGAGGTGGGCATATTCCATTCTACAGAAATTCGAGCGCCACGGAAGACAATGGGACGTGAGATGCGCTTATATGTCTAAAAACGAAGAAGCCTCAAGTGAATTAGACCTTCAGGTTGTTTATGATACCAAGTATTTAAATGTCGACTTCAATGCAAGAGTTCTTACGGCTTTGTGGGGCGTGACGGAAGTGTCTAAACGAGTTAAATTGGCAGAGAGATCTAAGTAGTGGCCTTCAATGTTCAACCTCATTTTTCATCACGGTGATCGTTCGCATCATTAGAAACTGAAAAAATCGGCATCCCGCGGAATTGCATTCATGAACAGGCGACCCGATCCTTGACGAGAGCCAGAAATATGAGTTTGCGTAGTTTGTCAACGACAATGTCGTCCTCCCTAGGATAGGATAGTCGGTCCAACCTCACGCTGGAGGCGCGGAGACCTGAGGCGCCGATTGCCCCAAGAACCAACAAGCGCCGCGTAACTCTCCCAAGAAATTGCAACGAATCGATAAGACGCCGAAGAAACACCACCGAAATGACTGGCGGACCTTCTCGACGACATTGAGGAGTTGGGGCTGTGCTTTAGCCCACCTCATGCAACACACGCCCTTGGCCTCATGGAAGCGGCAATATTGGTTCTTAATAAGGAAATTTGGTGGTCGGGTGGCGCTGCCCAAATCGAGCAAGAAAGGTTCGTAACATGAGCATTGCGTGTAGTCATACATGGAGAATACCACTCACATATGCTTTTTGAAGTTCACAGAGCCGCCTTGACAGGTACCATCAACTCTAGGCATGATGATATTCGATGGGCGACAACTCCTGGTTTTTGTTGGATAATCTGCATCCGGTATCATCAGCCCATATACTCGAAGCACTGGAGAGCACGATTCTAGAGCTACACACCAGATGACCTGCACCCTGGACCCACGTCACTGATCCAACGTCAGTGTGGTTTGTCACGTTGTTCTTCAAGTGACCAGGTCTGAAAGTAGTGAGTATCCGCGTAACAAGAAAGAACGAATTACTTACAAGACATCATCAATCTCTCCCCAGATCAAGTGCATTTTATTTTCTTTTGCCGTCACAACATATCCGTGAAGCGAGTCTCCCACAAATTCAGGTGCCCTATAGCTTGCCTGGCATATATGTTCGCATCAAAATTCCTGCTTGAGAATAGTCTCGGACATACCGTCTCGTTTTCCTTCGAGGTTGAATATGTAACTCCTGTAAAAGTGTATGGAGGTGGGTACTGCGACGCTGGATGATCGATTATGGCATGTTTCTGAGATTTTATCAGAAAGCAGTGCATGTCCGAAAAGGCAAGGCAACGAACAATGAAAAGATCCAAAGATTCAGAATCCCAGCCGCTAAAGAATGCCTTGCCCGATAACTCTTCACGTGCGGCTTTCCGACTAGGCCAGACTTCTCTCCTATAGGGCTGCGTATCTAATCGGCGATTATATGCAAAGTGTATATTACGGGCGTAACTTACTGTAAGTTACACATAAAATACTAGTCGAATTTTGGGGCATGTATTTATATGTATATAATTTCTAATAAGCAAACCAAATTTCCTTGAAGTTGTCCGATGTTTTGATAGGCGCGGCTAGCTTGCAGCATGCAGTTCTTCCGCCATGCAACTGTTCAGTTCACCCGCAGACAGATACTGATAGCAGTTATAGACCAGGCGGCGCTGCGCCTATCCTCGCCCCGTTCTCCGTTTCTTTGATACCAAGCGTCTTCTTCGAGGCATTGATGATGATGAACGCGAAGAGGACCCCAACTATGGTGAATCTGACAGTGAAGATGTAACGCCTGATAACCCTCAAACTTCCCCATTGTCCAAAGAGAAAGTGACAACCACCCCTCCGGATGACTCGCTCCCCGAAGGGAGTGTTGACAGTGAGGTTAATTTTGCCGCTGCTGAAATTGAAGAACTGCTGGCAGACGGCCCGGCATCGTCAGAAGGGGGAGGCCAACCCTGGCAAAGCCGCTGTTGGAGATCGAGGAAGACGTCGATAGCTTTAGTGAGCTGGGAGTGGTCCTAGGTCCATATTACCGTGTTTTATAGTACTTTGAACGGCACTAGAGCGCTTGCGTGTCTCCCCAAACCGATCACATGCACTGGGGAAATTTTTGTAATTTACCCAAAATATTACATTATTTACACTGCCAGAATTTTCGCCCCGTAAATTACCCAATTTCATGCCCAAGGTGGAATTATATACGCAGCCCTACTCTCCTAAGCCAAACCCAAGCCTGGTATCGCTTAAACACCTCTCGATAATCTGGATAATCGGCGTGCGGTACGACACCAGGTTCGAAGAGTATGAAGGATTCGAATTTGATGCGAGGTGCCATCTCGTGCATAAACAAGCTTTCAAAAAAATTCGTCAACATCCAGAATTCTTGTAGGAGTTGAAACATACAGAGCGAGGGCACCAAAGCAATGCCCAATCCCGATCAACTTTCGTTTCGCAAAGTCGACGCAAGTACCACGGGAGGCTCCTGCTGAAAGGAAGGCATGGGCGGCCCTGGTGTAATCCCGTATCGACCCTGAAAATATCAATCTAGCCAACGTTCGAGTGAATGGAGACGATCCATAGACTCACACGTGTCCTTGTAGCGTGTCTGTAATATTTCCTTGTTC
>Ga0247742_10002224_pt1 | contig 12835 bp, 10 predicted proteins | sample UWRJL208509C2_FD_180944 | JGI IMG/M metagenome (GOLD analysis project Ga0247742, IMG submission 180944) | Plant litter microbial communities from Arlington Agricultural Research Station in Wisconsin, United States - UWRJ-L208-509C-2 | ecosystem: Environmental > Terrestrial > Plant litter >...
CTGGGAAATCTGGTCGAACGGTGCAAAGCGAGTGCCATCAGGTGTGCGGCCATAATGCGACCAGTTCGTGCTTGCAGATGCAGCGACGGTTGGCGAACGTTGCAAATACCTAGTAACCGCAGCCTGATGTACTTCTCCGTGTGGAAAGAACGCTGCGATGGCCGTGGATAGCAAACCGAGTATCAAAAGGCCGCTAGCACCGTAGAACATCTTTATTGAGGACTGCGATGGCCTTGGATCAACGATAACGGGCGTCAGAATGAATGTCAAAGCAGCCAACACAGCGGGGACAACTAATCGGGGAACGAGAGGCCAAAAATCTGGGCCAACTTCCCAGAGAGCCCAGCCCACGGTGAACAGAAAACCTGAGATTTGTATCCACACGCCAGACATTTGACGACGACGAATCAACATTCCCGAAACTACGAAAATTACTCCAATCACAACATAGTACGAGGACCCGTCGAGGGAGAGCAAATATGCTCCGCCGAAAAATAAGATGCCTCCAATTACTATTTGAAGGATACCGTAGATTTGGACCAAAATCTCGCGGGTCCGGTACAAATTGCTCAAGCGTGACGCACATGCGGCTGGTTTTATCCAAAGCATATATTTTCTCTTAAGATTATCAGAAAACGAAGGAATATAGATGTAGATAGCCCTATTTCTCCGAAGCTTCTTGCTATGTTGTCTTAGATGATAGTAGCCAACGCCAAAAGCATGTATTAAATAGTGTCAATTTTTATAAATATTATGAAAATCTTATTCTAAGCAGCTTAGCCATTCTTAACGCAAATTTACTTAACGCGCGATTTATTTCGTCTAAACTACTATCTCATGCTCTGTCGCAAAATAGAGCCACGATGCCAGTTTTCCTTTTTATAAGGTAATAATTCGTGCAAAAGGCGCCTACCAGAAGAAATGCCCAACGCATCCCTGCTAACACTAGCTCCCCGACGACCGCGATGAACATCACCTCTAAATCACATCAAAGGATAAAGGCGGCCCAAGCATTTCTTGTTTTACTTGCCGCTGCGTGCCTTAGCATTCCAGTAGGCGCTCAGCCCAACGTCTTAGCGGGCGAATCAGGTATTTTCTGCAGTCGGGGAGGTGAGGAAGCCGTAGGCGTAATGTGCGATTTAGCAAAAGAAATGCAGAGGAGGCTAAATTACTCGCCCTCAATTTCGATAGTTCCGCTCTCCAGACTAAAAATAACGATGAAGCAGAAAGGAACGAACACGCTCTATCTACCCGCTTTGGAGGGAGAAGAACATGCTAAAAATTTGCAAATAGTGGTAGAAATGGTCCGCGACGAATATGTCGTGGTCACGTCGACACGGGCTAACGCGGTGAAAGCCTCAATGCCTGAGGCGCGGCAGCTGCTTAGAGTTGGAGTGCTTCGCGGTTCACACGCTCAAATTGAAGCGGAGCGACTGGGGTGGACAAATATAGACGTCAGCGGATCGCAAGAAGCCTGCGCCAAAAAACTCAATATGGGTCGAACCGATGGTTGGATTTCGACATGGAACGGAGCTCGATATTCTGCGAAGTCTGCCGGAATCGATATCGCCACATTATTACGTGGGGCTCATTTTCTAGATGCAAAGTTGGCCCTAATGGCTAGTTCGGATATTTCCGGGATGGAGATCGAAAGATGGAGAAGAGCCTTTCGAGCAATGAAAGCAGATGGCACTGTCGCCCGCATATATAAAAAATACGACTTTCAACCTGTTTCGGGCGACAAGTAAGCTCAAGAGAAAAAACCCTTAGATTGATTGAATGGACGATATAAAATCGTAATATGATTATATGAGGTCACTTCAGGTAAGGGCTTCTCCTCAATGGAATGTCAATGATACCTCGGCCAAGGGCCAAGGTAACCGCATGAGTCCTGTCATTAGCCTGAAGTTTACCCATAATATTTTTCATGTGCACCTTTACGGTATCCTGCGATATATTAAGTTGCTCGCCTATCTCCCGATTACCGTGGCCTAATGCAGCTAGTTCTAATACCTGAATTTCACGAGGACTCGGGACATTTGCTGGTAAACAACGAGCGATGGAATTTGCAACATCCGGAGCCAAATGAAACCGCCCGGCGAAAACATTCCGAATAGTGGTCAACATTTCCCTACGGATCATGCTTTTTAGCATATACCCGGACGCGCCTGCTCGCATAGCTCGCAAGGCATGCGTATCGCCCTCATACGTCGTCAGAACAATTACACAAGCGTGGGGAAACTCTGTTCGTATAGCAGCAATCGCGTCGATGCCATTCATATCAGGTAGTCTGATATCCATCAGGGTAACGTCTGGGAGATGTAACCTGTAGAACTCGACGGCCTGGCGACCGCATGTCGCTTCGGCGACCAAGTTAAACTCTTTGTCGTTAGCGAGGACACTGGCGACACCTTCCAAGAAAACCGGATGGTCGTCGACCGTCATTACAGTGATAGGCATAGCTTGCATGTATAAAGCATGCCACAGAACTCTGAGCGGCTGCAAGGTCAATCACCCTGCAGCCTGCGCTCACGGATACTTACTTGCTGGTGGCGCGAACGAAGCTCCCGATAGATTCAGCGACAGCCTCCGGATACTGATGCTGTGGACCATGACCAGCGCTCGGATAAGTGAGCAACTGAGTGGTGGGTAACAGCTGATTCAGCGCATACCAATTTTCCACCGGGAAAATGATATCGTGATCCCCGCCGATGTGTAAGATCGGAATAGAGGTCGTCTTGAGAACATCGAGTATTGCATCGACTGGGAACACGGGATTTTTTGGCTCTGTCCCCAAGTTTTCTGCTGCCCACGCAACCGGGACCGGTGGGCTACGACCTTCAGTCCGCTGCGCTATCCGTTTCCGCGAGAGATGGGCCGCCGCGACGCTGCGAGCAGATTTAGGCTCGAAGAACAGAATTGTCTCGTCCTCAACAGTGTATTCTGGGATCACCGCGGTATCATAGAAGAGCTGTTCAGACGGTTTGACCAAATGTCCCGGGGGCGTCGTGCCAATTAGTACAGCATGGCTAATGCGATGGCCGAACATCGCTATGGCCACCTGCGCAACCATACCGCCCAGTGACCAACCACTGATAACCACATCGTTCAGACCCAGCCCTTCGATCAGGTCTTCCACGTCGGCGACCATGGCACCAGGGTTCATCGTCTTCTCGCCGGTGGAAAACCCTATGCCGCTGTAATCAAACGTTATGACCCGGAATCCGTTATGCACCAAGGCATCAAGGAATGCTGGGTCCCAGATGTCCATATTTCCGCGGAAGCGCGCACAAAGAATGATTGGATGACCCGAACCAATGGACCGGTATGCCAAAGTACGCCCCTTTGATTCAAGCCTAAGGTTGGGCGTGTCTACCGCAGAGACTGTCATTTTCTTCTCCATTTAGTTAAGTGCGTGCACGAGCGCCGACGTCGTCAAGATTGCACTTGCGTACGTGGGACCATTGATATGGTGGGCCGAGTGAAGTGCTTCTTTGCTAAATGCCGCTGTCGCGTCACTTATCAATGTGACCTGGTAGCCCAGTTCCGCCGCGAATTTTGCCGTTGTCTCGATACAGGTATTGGCAAGCAGACCGATGATAATGACACGGCGGACGCCGTGCTGCCGGAGGAGCATGTCCAAATCAGTGTTGGCAAAGCCACTAGAGGCCCAGTGCTCCTTTGCGACGACATCGCCGTCCTGCGGCACGAAATCGGGATGCCACTCTCCGCCCCAAGTTCCTTTAGCGAAGACCTGCACCTTGATGGCACTTTGTTGATATGGCGTAGAATTGTGCCAATGCTGCATATCACCCGGTTCCGCACGGTGGTGCGGCACATAAAAAACACGAATTCCCGCTGCACGAATCGCCGCGACCACGCTTTTCATATTCGCCAAAAGATTCTGCTCTTCAGCGCTTTCTTTCACCGGTGGCCACAATTTCCCGCCATCACTAAGAAAATCGTTGTAAGGGTCGACCAACAATAACGCTGTGTCGGTCGCAAGGTATTTTTCGCTGCTCATCGCACTCTCCTGGAACGGGTTGAACAAATATCCTAATGCCTACACCGTACTGCCTAAAGTTAATTGGTATAAATCGATATAAATCCAGTGCGTGGCGCCGGCGCCTTTGACACCAAGGTCGCAGATTACTGCGTATTGACCAAACCACGCCGGGTTGCCAGGACTACCGCATGGGTTCGAGCAGTAGCTCCTAACTTGGTGAACAGGCATTTCATGTGGGCTTTGACAGTGCCGATGCCGATTCCCAATTCGCGGGCTATGGTTTTGTTACAGCATCCGCGGGCCAGTAAATTCAGCACTGCGCTTTCCCGCTGAGTGAGCTCCTGCATGCCGTAACCTGCCGTGACGCATGTGAGTAAGTCGTCGCTAATAAACAGCTGACCGTTGCTCACGGAGCGTACAGCTTCGACCAAGTCCCCTGAGCTGCAGTGCTCTGAAATATATCCTTTTACACCAGCCAAGAGTGCAAGGCGCACGTCCCATTCGCGATCCCGATCTGTGACGATCAGGACTCGCTCTATAGCAGAACGTCCGGCGGTGTTCACCCTCTCCAGATGTCGAAGTCCAGACGTGTAATCCGTAACTATAACGTCGTAGGGTATGCTGGAATTTGAAAGCCGTAGGCTGATACGGATGTCTAAGCAAGCACTGAGAAGCGTACCCATCCCGACGCAGAGCAGTTGCGCGCTATGATCCAGGAGTACATTGATTGCAGCATTTCTAGTCGTCATAAATTTTCCTGCAACATCGGCATTGAAAAAGCCAGTCTAAGCATTGGACAGGACTCGCAGCGAATAAATCCTTGCTAATGCTTGCTAACTAGAATTTACCCTGCCTATCCGGCAAACATTTTTTATACGGCTTTATAAAGCCTTATTCACACGTTCCACAGGATGGGCGCTAGCATGTATCGTGCATAATCCCTTTGAATTTCAAGCAGGAGCGCGTTACGTTGGGATTAACTACGCTGGGAACTGTGCTCACAGCAATCAGCTTAGTGGCTGTTGGCGCCGGCATTACGGGACTTGTCTGAGACAAGCGCATTAACCTAGAAAATGGAGCGGGTAAGACCTGCCTCATCATGACGATCTCCAACGATGACAGAGACATTGACTCGCCTACCACTTGGCTCGCCTTTGTTACATGATGCCGAGGCACCGGAACTGAAGGGAATAACTGGCGTCCTGCTGCACTTACTGGTGGTCGGCGCGACTCTACAATATCGTAAATTGAGTCAGTCTCTCAATCGCTCTAATAAAGCAGCTGCATTTTGAACGTCCCGTGTGCGATGCCCTTCTGTGAACTGGTCGTAGACCGGTTGCAATAGGGCTTTCGCCTGGGTGGAATGGCCTTGCTCGAGCCAATGGGATGCCAATGTTGTCACCACCCGGAGTTCAAAACCTCGCGCACCTTGTTGCTTGGCAATGGAACGTGCTTCCTGCAGAAGTAGTTCTGCGCGTTGAGGTTCTGGTTTTTCGGCATTCAAGATTGCGACCGCTTGGTGACGTAGAATTTCGGCGCGGCACCAACCCGCTCGCCCATCTTCTGCACGTTTCAATGCGCGCGTTGTCAAAAGGCCAGGGTGTGCACTGGCCATCACCTCTGACTGTAGCGCGCCACAGAAAGGGCTTAGTTCAAGCACGGACAATGGTTCGCGAGCGCCCTCCTCAGGGGCGAATTCGAGCAGCCAAGCGGCCTGAAACACTCGTCCCCAGTAGTGCCAGTTAGGTAACATCGAGCGGCTGGACACGTCCAACAAGTCAGTAGCCCAGTTCTGGGATAACTCCCGAGCGCCACTCCAAGATGCAACTGAACAGGCAACAGTGAGCGCGAAGCATAGGGATATGCTGTGGCCTACCTCATGCCCCTCCCGTACAGCGGCGCCGGCAACCCGTAGGGCTTGGTCCGGATATCCCTGCATCCATAACACCAATGATTGGATCGACAATGAGGAAATACGCTGGTCGAATTGGAATCCACTGTTCTGCGCTCGGGCGGCATTCGTAAGTGGATGAGCGACTACGAAATCAGCGTACGTTCGCGCCTCGTCTTGTCGCCCCAGGTAATGAAGCGCAAGAGAAGTTAGACGCGCATGAATGACTTTTTCGGCTTCGCCCGCGTATTGTTGCGCACAACTGCCAAATTTCTCAGCGAACGCGAGCGCGTTGGCATACTCGCCGTGAAACACAGCGTCTGTGAAGGCTCCCCACAGGCCACGCATAAAGCTCCCCATGTCGCCGAGCTGCTCAGCCAAGCGCAGCGTCGTCGCGAATGCAATCGTGCAATTGGCATCACTACCATGGGTGTGAAGCAACGCGTGCCCAAGAGCCAGATTTAACTTCATCTCCCAAAGCGCCTCGTGCGCGTGTTCCCGCGCTACTGATTCCAATGCGGTTTCCAGACGTTGGCGATATTCGCGCATTAATGAGAGCTGGTACCACAGCGGCGCCGAGAGAATGGTTAGCGTAACGCCAATGACGATATCGCCACTTGTACCGAAAGCCCAATCGAGTCCCGCGCGCACATGATCGATACTGCGCGCATACAGCTTTAACCACTCATTTGTTGAATGATTCTCCCAATCCGACTGCGCCTTGGATAGCAATCTGCAGCAATAGTCGGCATAACGCCGAGAGGTAGCATCGCCAGCGCCTGCCGCTGCAAGTTTTTCGGCAGCGTAGGAGCGCGTCGTATCGAGAAGACGGTACAGCATTAGACCCTTCTCCATATCGCTGCTCAACAACGATTTTGCATGGAGATTCGCAAAACCCTCAATCGCCATAGACTTGGTGATTCCGTCACCAACTACTACCTCAACGGCAGCCTCTAGGACAAAGCTACCGCGGAAAACAGAAAACCGCTCCAGCAGTGTTTGCTCGCACTTGGGGAGCATATCGAAACTCCAATCGAGCGTCGCGCGCAGCGTCTGATGGCGCGGTAACGCAGTTCTGCGTCCCCGCACGAGCATGTTGAAGCAGTCGTTGAGTTGTGCTGACAAACCACCGATACCAAAAAAGTCTGCCCGGCCGGCTGCTAGCTCTATCGCCAATGGAATCCCATCAAGACGGCGGCAAATACCAATAATATGACGCAGATTTTCGTCAGATAATTCCAGGCCGTTCATACTTGCCATTGCCCGCTCCGTAAAGAGCTGAACTGCAGAATACGACAAAGCTACTTCGCGGGTAACTGTTTCATCGGGCACGGTCAAGGGTTCTAGTCGAAATAAGCGCTCGCCATCGGCGCGCAGTGGCTCTCGGCTTGTAGCCAAAATGTGCAACGGCGGATTATCACTAAGCAATTGTTCAACTAGGCCGACAACTTGATCGATCACATGCTCGCAGCTATCGAAGATCAAAATTGCCTGCTTGTCTCGTAGAAATGCCCGAAGCGATGGCATCGGATCATCGCCAATAACTGGCAAACCTAATGCTACCGCAACCGTACTGACCACAAGTCGCCCGTCAGTGACCGGGGCGAGGTCAAGAAAATAAGTATGCTCGCCAAAGATCGGAGACAACACCTCGGCAACAGCAAGGGCGACAGTAGTCTTACCCATTCCTCCAGGACCGACAATAGTGACGCAACGATGCTGGCCAACGAGAGTAGCCAGTTGATCTCGAGCGCGTTCGCGCCCTATGATACGGGCTTGTAGTCGCGGCATACGAACAATGTCTTTATGCAAAACGGTGGTGCGGATGTCATGGGCAATCCGTGTTACTGGCGCGACAAAACTATATCCTCGCCCGACTACGTTTTCCACGTAGCGTATGCCCCGCTCATCGGCACATAAAACTCTTCGCAAAACACCGATATGCACCCGCAGATTGTTCTCCTCCACCACTGTACTCGGCCATACACGTGCAATCAGTTCCTCTTTAGTGACAACTTCGCCGGCACGCTCGACTAACGCGATGAGCAAGTCGAACGCGCGGCCAGTCAACGGAACTAATTGACCATCGTTCAACAAGGTCCGATTTGACGGAGCTAATCGATAGGGTCCAAATGCCAGTTCAAGTTCGGATGCGGCGGGAGAGGTCGTAGCCATGATGATGTCCATATCCTAGTTTGCTGCGATTGTTACATGTTGGCTAACGAAAGGACAATTACCTGTAATGGGTAAAGCTCGCGTTAACAACAATTTATAACGATTTAGTCACGCTTTTACACCCAACTTTTTACAATGAAACACCTCGTTGGGGACCTCACTGGAAAAGCCATGGATATGACTATTAACAGGCAATCCAATACGTATCCCGTAATCATTTTGCCTGGCGCCTTGAACGAGCGTGCCGAAGACTCCGGTCGCGCCTTAGTTGAGATGGTGTTCTCCGCCAGGATGAAGACCCTTACCACGGTGTCGGTTTTTGTCGTAGAGGGTAATGGATTGGTCGATCTACGCGAAACAATTGCAGAACTCATGCATGGACGGAGTTTTTCCGTGGGACATCCATGGAATTCGTTAATGGTTGCGCCACCTCTACTGCTAGCTGAACAACCTAACTTAAACGTCATTGGTGAAGGGGTAGCGTCCGGCCCCGGTTTAACCCTTCCACTATTTGTTGAAGTGGACGCCCGCAATTGGGCAAGCATCTTGTCCGAGCAAAGTTCTTCATCGGACCGTTTAGGAATTTTAGTGAGGTGTCAAAATACCGAGGCACTACTGACTTGCGCTTCGCAACACGTTCGATCAGGTAGTTGCTATCTCCACATACACGAAGACGATGGCGCGCTTGCGAACCTCCTTGGAACGTTACTGAACAGACCGGGCGTATCGCTAACTGTCGCGTCCGACCCTCCTCCAGTTTCCTGGCTGAATAAGACCTAGGTCGGCAATCGAGCTTCACTCGAAGCTCAAAATTGAACACTAACAGCCCACGCTTTCACGATGACATTTTCTATTTACCATTACGTTGAGCACATTGCGAAGTCTCGGTTTTCCCGGACCGTCACCCTCTCCATCATCACATGCTGCCTGCACTTAGGGGTAGGTAAAGCTGCCGATAAACTGACTCCCCCCCGGCCATTTTGGACTTCGGCAATGCATCACACGGCATGGACGAAAAAAGATGGTGCCCCTGCAGAAGCGCTGTTCCTCACCCAGGCGGAAAACGGAATGATGTTGTTTGGCGCGTACGATGGGTTGTATGCATTTGACGGAATGAAATTCGAGCGAGTTGACAATATCGAAGGAAACAAGCTCGTGTCGCCAAACATAACCTCTCTGGCTAACTTCGATGGCGCGTTGTGGGTCAGCTATCAGTTCGGCGGAATCAGTGTTTTTAAGAGCGGTAAAGTGAAGCACTACGACACTGCCGAGGGCCTTCCCTCAGGCGCGGTCCGCCACGTTGATCGCAGTCCCACGGGAACGATGTGGGCATCAACCTCACGGGGCATGTATTGGCTCGACGGTGAATTCTGGAAGCACGTCGGTGTCAATCAAGGCCTGCCCGATGGGGAGACGATAGGATTCAACTTCCCTGCCGACGGCGGGATAATAACCTATGTTGGCGACGGTATGTTCCGCAGTCCCGCTGGCCCTCCCCAGTTCAAACGGGTACTCACTTTGCCTGGCATCGAGGGTGGTGATGATCGGCCAGATGGAACTATATGGCTATACAGCCAAAAATCTGGAATCACGTCCTACGATCCCAAGACACATATTCTTAATAAAATCACTCTACCAGGCAACAACTCCGGTATTTACAGCTATCAGAGCGATGCGCGAGGGGGACTTTGGGTCAATACAGGAAAGAACATAGAACTGTTGGATCCAAATTTGAAGCCAGTTCGCACATATAGTCGAGCGCAAGGATTTTCGGACGATACCTTCAAGAACAGTTTTGAGGACCGTGAAGGCAACCTTTGGTTTACCACAAAGCGAGGTGTCGACCGCCTGCGAGAGACGAAGTTGACAACCGTTTCTCTCCCGACAAAATACGACTTCCCTCTCGTCACTCCCGGCATAGGCGGCCAAGTATGGATTAGCGGAGGCTACGGCGCTGAGACGTTTGGAATCTCAAAAGATGGTACCCGCATCCAAACCAAGATAAAGGATGCCCTAGCTTCGGCCCGCGAACCTAGCGGGGCGATATGGTTCGGCACGGAGACCCAGCTCTGGCGTCGCAATGGCGATGTTGAGGAACACTGGAATTTTCCGAGAGAACTCAAAGGTTTTCGAGTTCAAGCTATGTCGATGGACACGGAAGGTACGCTTTGGCTTTCCATCCTCGGCCATGGTGCTTACACATTTAAGAACGGCGTGTGGACCCCGCGAGGTGGGATCGAGGACTTAGGCAACGACACGCCAATATGGATATTTGCCGATCAAATTGGGCGCGTGTGGTTTGGCTATACCAAGAGCCGTATCGTAGTCCTGGAAAAAAACAAGCTGACCAAATACGGTGCCAATGAGGGACTCGATATTGGAAATGTTCTTTCAATTTATAGTCGCTCAGGCCGTGTTTGGGCCGGAGGGGAGACCGGCTTAGGTTACCTGGACGGCCAGAGTTTCATCCGGCTGTTGCGCCATGACGGTACAAGCTTTAACGGGGTGTCGGGCATCGTCGAGGCACCCGATGGCGATCTGTGGATACACCATGTCGACGGCCTAAAGCGAATCCCGGCCAAACAGCTTCAGCAGGTCTTTCAAACGCACAGGCCTCTAGCGGAGCTCGACGAATTCAACCACCTTGATGGTCTAGAGGGCCTGCCGTCGCAGATATCACCATTACCATCGCTGACGGAGTCTAGCGATGGACGTATTTGGTACGCGACCGGTGCCAGCGTTGGGTGGATCGATCCCGCTCACATACTTCGTAACCCGCTCTCGCCATTCGTAATGATTAGAGCTATCAGCACTGATAAGAAGTCCTACCTGCCTTCGGCTAATCTCACGTTGCCCGCTAACACAACGGCGCTGAATATGCAATTCACGTCTACTTCGTTGACCATGCCCGAGCGAGCACAATTCAGATATAGACTTAGCGGTGTAGACGCAGATTGGCGTGATCCAGGCTCATCGCGGGAGGCGTTTTACACAAATCTACAACCAGGCAAATACAGATTCGAAGTCATAGCGTCTAATGAAGATAAGGTATGGAACAAAACCGGAGCCACGATTGAATTTAGAATCCTCCCCACGTTTCTGCAAACACTTACCTTCAAAGTCATTTGTTTCTTACTGATGCTTGTCGGACTATACCTCGTTTATTTGTGGCGGATTCGGTTTATCACCGCTCGCCTACAGGAGCGAGTTGAAGAACGAATTGACGAGCGAGAGCGTATTGCGCGAGCGCTGCATGATACCTTCTTGCAAAGCCTGCAGGGACTAATCCTGCGCGTTGATGGACTCCGCAACAGATTGCCCGACGACGGCGAGTCCCGTGAGATGGTTGAAAAAATACTGATCGACGCGGAACACTTGGTCACGCAGGGACGTAACGAAGTTATGGGATTGCGAAACTCAAGAGGCATACAGAACACTCTACAGCTCGAGCTTGCCAAGTTCGCTGCAGCACTGCAGGATCAGTCCCCCGCATCTTTTAGCGTATCCACCGATGGCAGTGCGCAACGCTTAGTCCAAGACATTCAGGACGAAGTTTTGTACGTCGGAAGAGAAGCCCTATGCAATGCGTTCAGGCACGCAAAGGCCACCACTGTGGGAGTCCTGATCGGTTTTGGCGAAACGGAGTTTACGTTATCAATTCATGACGACGGAGTCGGTGTTAAGCACCTTCAAGCGGCGTCGGCAACGCCGCATAAAAGCTTCGGAATCGCTGGGATGCGAGAACGGGCAAGGAATATGGGAGGCAAGCTATCAATCGAATCGGGTACTAACAATGGAACACTTATCCGCCTAACCTTGCCAGGGCGATCTGCGTACCAGCAGCCGAAAGCGCCCACGGGTTTCAGTCGCTTTTTTTCGTACCTCCGAATGGGGGTGTACTGAATTCTGTGTAAACGGGTTTTCGTTAAGCCTGCGGCATTCGGTCTTCAAACTGGATGGCGAAGCGGTTCAGTGCAGCTTTCCAGTCCCGTATCGGCATCGTCCATTCTCGCTGATGTTGTTCAGCGCCAGATAAAACAGCTTGCTCACAGCCTCATCGGTCGGAAAGGAACTGCGGGTCTTGGTGAATTTTCGCAGGCTCATATTAATCGATTCAATCGCGTTCGTAACCGGCATGATAATAACCGGCGCTATCGTGTCCTCACCCCAGCCGTACCGGGTGTATGGTGAAACCATCCGGGACAGGGGCGCCTGGGAAGAGGTTTGGACGCCGGATGACGCCACGCTAGCGCTGCGCAGGCAAGTCTCACGGCGCACACAGATTGTGCGACAACGAACCAGACTGAAAAACGAGATTCATGCCGTGCTGGCCGCGCATCTGATCGCGCCATGCCCGGCGTCGGATTTGTTTGGCAAGAAGTGGCGAAAGTGGCTGGCGGATCAACCGTTGCCGCTGGACGAGCGCATCGGTGTGGAGCAGCGCCTGCGCACGCTCGATCTGCTGGCGCACGACGCCAAGCAGATTGAAGAAATGCTGGCCAGGGCGGCGTTGGCGCAACCGCAGGTCGCGCGATTGATGACGATCACCGGTGTCAACGCCCTGATCGCCATCAGTTTGGGTCATGGTCCTGGAATGACAAAGGCCTGCGATCAACGCAGGCCTTTGTTTTTTTAATGTATTCTTGGTGGGAAGTACAAGTTTCGAACTTGTGACCCCTGCAGTGTGAATGCAGTGCTCTACCCCTGAGCTAACCTCCCGAAGCGGGGCGAATTATCGCACAGAACTTCCCGACTAGGGAAGA
>Ga0247742_10002225_pt1 | contig 12833 bp, 14 predicted proteins | sample UWRJL208509C2_FD_180944 | JGI IMG/M metagenome (GOLD analysis project Ga0247742, IMG submission 180944) | Plant litter microbial communities from Arlington Agricultural Research Station in Wisconsin, United States - UWRJ-L208-509C-2 | ecosystem: Environmental > Terrestrial > Plant litter >...
TACTGTTGGACGGTGTTCCCAATGCCGCCGTGTTGTTCGGTTACATCAATGCGTCGTGGACGCTGAAGGTGGATCTCGCGGCGCAGTATGTCTGTCGGCTGCTGCGACGGATGGATGAGCGCGCTGCGGATGTTGCGGTGCCCCGCGCACCGCCGGGCCAGATGCTGGACGGGTGCATCCTCGATGCGCTCACCTCCGGCTATGTGATGCGGGGGAAGGGGGAACTGCCCAGGCAGGGCAGGGACGCGCCGTGGCGAGTGACACATCGTTACGAAGTCGATCGGCAAATGCTTTTGAGCGATCCGGTCGACGACGCTTGGCTGCACATGTCTTGATGCCGAGGGTGGTGCTCGCCCGATCCTCAGCCCGCGTCGAGGCGACTCTGATCCACTTTCAGATTTCTTCTACATACGCGGCGGCGTGAGACCGCTAGCTTTCCTGTCCAACGTGCTCTCACAACGGACAGAATGCTGATGGCGCACATTCGGTACACCTGCCGAGAAGGTGACAGGACAACCGCGGGCGGCGTAGTAGAACTACAGGGCCACCGGAACATGACGGTCTACGGTCGGCCAGCTGCGCTCGAAGGCGACGTTATCTTCTGTCCGGTTTGTAAGCAGGATGGCAGAGTCGAATCTGCTGGCCCGCGTCTTGGCTACACCGTGATGGGGCGCCGACTCGCGCTGTCCGACGACGAATGCCGCTGCGGATGCTTCCCTGCGCCGCGCCTCATTGCGAGCCAGACTAACCACCGGCACGTCATTGAGCCCGAGTTGCTTGGGACGACGCCTGCTACGTTCAGGGAAACTGGCAGGGCGCCGCCACCCGAAGCGATCGGTACGCGGCCGCCTCCTTCCACTCCATCCGCTTCGCTATCAGTTCCGTCACCGGACTTCAGTAATGACGTTCCTCGGGGGTGCGGAAGGTGAGCCGGTTGAAATCCTTGTTAACAATCGAGGAGCGACGCGCGAAGCGCTCATCAGGTCGTTGGAATTGGCTGGAAAGACCTTCGTTGTCCGATCCGATTGGCACGACAAGCCGACCTCGGCTCAGGTCGAAGCGGCTCGTAAGCTTTCTAGAGTCCTCAAAGCCGTGTTTCCGCTTAAGGATCTGGGTGGCCACACCGAGTACGCCATGAAGCTGGGTGATGATCGCTCGTGTCCCGGAACGTTTGGGCTTCAGATCGCAGCTCAATTGCGCCAGGAAATTGGTTTATCTGAACCGTGAGAGTGTTTACCGCATTCTTGGCCGCATGCGTGGCGGTTGCGGACAGCGAGGATTTTCCACATGAGTATCGGCTCTTCTGGAAGTCTTCGCCCTCTGGTCAATGGACGTTCGTGAACCCGGCTTACAGGTACTTCGAGCTTTCCTCTTTTGTATCGCTGGATACAGGCCGAAAAACTGCAACAAAACGATTTTGCGAGGTGGTCTATGGAACCACCGATCCCCGTCTCTGTTACGAACGTATGGAGCCGTTCTATGGGAGGCCGGTCAATACGACGCAGCGGCAGTGAGGTTTCTCAGCCTTCGGCCAGAAAACGTACGGCCCGCTGGCTTAAAAGGTCGACCAGTTTCGGGTCCATATATTCGAAGTTATCGGGAATATCGAGACAGACGACACGCTTGCCTTTCAACGCCTGGCCGAAGCCGCGCCGTAGTTTCGCCTGATGGCGACTCTCCATGACGACGATGACGTCAGCCCAGTGCAGCTGTTCGACTGAGACCGGCACCTCCGCGTCGTGGTTCACACCCGCGGAGTCTGTATCCACGTCGGGATACGACGCAAAGACGTGTTCAGCCGTTGGGCTTCGTAGCTTGTTCTTCGCGCAGATGAAGAGAATTCGTGTCATGGCGCAGGGTATCCCTTCCGAAGGGTTGCACGCGGCCGGCCGTTTCGCCGACTATCGGCCTGGGGTGATCTTATCTTCAGGGGATGAAACCATGCGTTGTTTTGTACATCACGACGCCGATGCCGTTGGCATCTGTAAGTGCTGCGCCAAGGGCACCTGCGCCGCTTGCGCGATAGTCGTAACGAATGGGCTCGCCTGCTCTGAGGTTTGCCGGCCCGTAGCCGAGGACATCGCCCAGCTACAGCTGGTGACCTTGCGAAATCAGGGTATCTATCGCTCCCAGCGCCTCGTCCAGCCCGTCATGGCCGCCCTCTTCATGGTGACTGGCGTGTCCATGATCTACTCATATCCCTCATGGTCCCTGGGCTGGATCTTCTCGGCGGCCGGCGTGGTCACGGGGCTGGCGCTCATTGTGTCATCTCGCCGTCGTCGAGTGGTCTGACGGATCGCGTTACCGACGAACGGGCCGCTAGTGAGGCAGCAATCATGCATAAGGCGATTTTCCTCGCGGCGATGTGCTTCGCGGGGTCGGTGAGCTCGGCACCCCAGCAAGCGCGGATCGTGCTGCCTGACAACCCGACGCCTGACCAGCGCGCCGACATCGAGCAGCGCCTGAACGATTGGCCCTTGCTTGCGCGCTTCGCGAAGGATAACGCGACGTATCCGCCGCCGAAGGCCGGCGAGAAGCGCGTGGTCTTCTTCGGTGACTCAATCACCGACTTCTGGGGACGGCCGGTCGGTGACTTCTTCCCCGGGAAGGGGTACATCAATCGAGGTATCAGCGGACAGACGACGCCACAGATGCTCGTGCGCTTTCGTGCCGACGTCATTGCCCTGAAGCCGAAGGTCGTCGTCATCCTGGCGGGGACGAACGACATTGCAGGAAACACCGGCGCGTCGACGCTGGCGATGATCGAAGACAACTTGTCGTCGATGACCGAACTGGCCCGGGTCCACGGTATCCGCGTGGTGATCGCCACGCTGTTGCCTGTCGCGGGCTATGTTGACGCGGCGCAGACGACACGGCGTCCCCCGTCGGCGATCCTCGCGCTCAATGCCTGGACACGAGCCTACGCGGCGCGCGAGGACGTGGTGTTGCTCGACTACTTCCCGGTGATGGTCGACCAAAACGGCGCCTTGAAACGCGAACTCAGCGACGACGGCCTGCACCCGAATGCACAGGGCTACGCGGTGATGGCGCCCGTTGCGCAGCGAGCGATCGACGCGGCGCTCGCGAAAGGCGGACCCTGAACTAGGATTCGCCTCACGTCGTGTCAGGCCGACACCGCGTCTTCGAGTTGGGCGATGGAGTAGTTCATCCCGTTATCGCCCGACAGATTTCCCTTGGTGCTGTCCCTAGCATCGATGGCTCATTCGACCGCCTTCTCCCGCGTGCGTCCGGGCTGGGCGAGGGTCGTTCAGGGCCGGACGTATCAGGACAGCATCGATCATGGAAATTCTCTTCAAGCGCGCCGCGCAGGCGTCGCTTGCGCTTGGCTCACTCTTTTCGTTGACGGCATGCACGGTCGCGAATCCCCTCGTTACGCGAACGCAGAAGGCGCATGAGGCGAAGGTCGCGGCGATCCCGAAGTGCGCTCGCAGACTGGGCACGATTTCGGTCATCGAACCGGAAGGCGACGTGCACTGGTGGACACAGCAGCAGTTGCCGTCGCCGACCAAACTGATCAAGGTATTCGTTAACAAGTCCGGCTGCTTCACGCTGCTGGATCGAGGCATGGGCATGAACGCGGCGATGCGCGAGCGAGCGCTCGCCGCGGGCGGTGAACTGCGCGGCGGCGCTAACGTCGGCAAAGGCCAGGTCAAGGCGGCGGACTATGTCATGGTTCCCGACCTCATCTCGACCAATGCCAACGCAGGAGGTAGCGCGCTAGGCGCGCTGGCCGGTGGTCTTATCGGCGGCGGCGCCGGACGTCTCGTCGGCTCCATCAACATCAGCTCGAAGACCTCCGATGTCGTGCTCACGGTGACCGACGTACGTTCGTCCGAGCAGGTCGCGATGACCGAAGGCCACGGTGAGAAAAACGATATCGGCCTGGGTGCCAGTGGTTCCTTCTTCGGCAGCCAGGGCCTGGGTGGCGCCGGCATAGGCGGCTACGCGAACACCACGATCGGCCAGGTCATCACCATGGCTTACCTCGACGCTTACACGAAGCTGGTCAACGAAATGGGTGGTATGCCGGGCAATGCCTCGGCGGCGAACGCGCGTCAGTCCGGCACCGTCCGCGTCGCCACGCGCATGTTCTCCACCGCCGCCATGAAGGGCAAGGCGGTACGCTCACTCGACCCCGGCATGACGGTATACCCGACCGGCGACAAGGTCGGCGTCGTATGGGAAATCGAAGACGAGCACGGCAACCGCGGGTGGATCTCGTCGGAGAACTTCGATCTGGCCAGGTGACGTGCAAGGTGCGGACGATCCGTCCGCACCTTGATACGGGGGCGAGGTGGAACATGTCATCATCCCTTGCTACCATTTGACACGTAAGGGTTGCGCTCGCGGGGCAACTCGACAGGGGTACATCAGGAATACGACGCGTTGCCGTGAATCGACCGGCTTGATGACAGGGGATGTCCACATGGCGCAGCTTGCAGTCCGAATCCGCGAGATCTCCCGACCACGTTTCGTCCACGGGCGCCCACGAAGGCCTGTCCCTTCGTCGCGCGTGTCGTGGGCTTGCGGCCGTTCTTCGTCCCGGTCCGGGAAGAGCGGCGTTTTTCGACCCACCGGATCACTAAGGGGCTTGATGATATGGAAGGCACGAGAACCCGGCGCATTGCCGGTGTAATGGCGTTGGTGACGATGGCGTTGGCGGTTCCGGCTGCCCAGGCGCAGATCAAGAGCGCGCAGACGCTGCGCGACGAGAAGATGACCGAAATCCCGACCTGCGCGAAACCGCTGGGCACGCTTGCGGTGGAAGAGCCGGAGGGCGGCGTGAGCTGGTGGACCGCGCAGCAGCTGCCTGCGCCGTCGAAGCTCATCAAGGTCTTCGTGGCCAAGTCGCATTGCTTCACGCTGGTGGATCGTGGCGCCGGCCTGAACCAGGCCATGAAAGAGCGTGAGCTCGGCGCGAGCGGTGAGCTCCGCGTTCAGTCCAACGTCGGCAAGGGCCAGATCAAGGCCGCCGATTACGTGATGGTGCCCGACCTGGTCTCGAAGAACGACGACGCAGCCGGCGGTGGCGTGGGCGGTGTTCTCGGTGGCCTGATGGGTAGCAAAGTCGGCCGCATCGCCAGCAACGTGAGCTTCAAGACCAAGACCGCGGACGTGACCCTGGCGATCACCGACGTGCGCTCCAGCGAGCAGGTCGCCCTGGCGCAGGGCCAGGCCAAGAAGACCGACCTCGGCATCAACGCGTCGGGCGCGCTGTTCGGCAACTCCGGCGTCGGCGGCGCGGGCGTGGGTGGCTACGCGAACACCGAGATGGGTCAGCTGATCACGATGGCCTACCTCCAGGCGTACACCGACCTCGTCGGCCAGCTCGGTGGCCTCAACGGCAACGCCTCGGCCAGCAATGCACAGCAGGCGGTTACCGTGACCAAGCCGGGTCGCTTGCTGGCGAATGCGAAGGGCACCGGCACGGCCGTGCGCACGCTGGACCCGGGCATGATGCTTTACCCCACCGGCACCAAGGACGGCATGATGTGGGAAGTGCAGGACGAACTGGGCAACAAGGGCTGGGTCTCCTCGACCCTGATCGAACTGTCCAAGTAAGTCGCGGCTTGACGGGCGTCGAGATGGCGCCCGTCACCGCCACCCCTGCGCCACACGGTTGCCCGTTGGATACGGCTAGACTGAGCGGTCCGCCACAGCAGCGTTGTCCGCTTCCAGCCCATGAGTCGTACCACCGTCGCCACCATCCACCTGGGTGCCTTGCGCCATAACCTTGCCCGTGTCCGTGCCCTGGCAGGGGACGCGAAGGTCATGGCCGTGGTGAAGGCCGATGCCTATGGGCATGGCCTGGAGCGCGTGGCCCGAGCGCTCGACAGCGAGGCGGATGCCTTTGCCGTGGCGGCCATCGCCGACGGCCTGCGCCTCCGCGCGGCCGGTCATCGGCAGCGCATCGTCGTGCTCTCCGGTCCCGATACCCCTTCAGACATCGCAGAAATGCAGCGTCTCCGCCTGGAAGCGCTGATCCACCACGATGCCCAGTTGCCCTGGCTGGCCCGGGCTGAGCCGGCACGCGGGCTTTTGCGAGTGTGGATCAAGGTAGACACCGGCATGCACCGGCTGGGGTTCGCCCCGGCGCGCGCCCGCGAAGTCCATGCGGCGTTGGCGGCGATGCCCGCGGTCGAAGGCGAGATCGGCCTCATGACGCATTTCGCCTCCTCAGAAGAGTTCGACGGGCGCGATACGGCCGTGCAGATCCAGCGTTTCAGGGAGGCGACCGCGGGTCTGGCCGGGCCTCGTGCCCTGTCCAACTCCGCCGCGGTCCTCGGCTGGCCGGATGCCCGTGGTGATTGGGTTCGTACGGGCGGCTTGCTCTATGGGCTTTCCGTGGTGGAAGGCCGCTCGGGTGCCGATTTCGGCTTCCGGCCGGCGATGACCCTGTCGACGCGCCTGGTCGCGATCAACCAGCTCGCGAAGGGCGAGCGTGTCGGCTACAACGGCACCTACGAATGCCCCGAGGACATGTCTGTCGGTGTGGCCGCCATCGGCTACGGCGACGGCTACCCCCGCAGCGCCGCGACCGGTACGCCCGTGCTGGTGAACGGCCACAAGGCGTCGCTGGTCGGTCGCGTATCGATGGACCTGATCACGATCGACATGCGCGGCATACCCGGCGCGCGCACGGGTGATCGCGTGACCCTCTGGGGCGAGGGCCTTCCTGTCGAGACGGTCGCGGCCGCCGCCGGTACCATCTCGTATGACCTCACCTGTGGCATGACGCGTCGCGTACTCTTCGTCGAAGACGAGAGCTGATCGCCGCCGTGCCTGCCGCGTATCGCTCCGTGCGACGCGGTCGCGCTATATAGCTTCATCCCTTTCCGGAAGACCACGACACGATGGCCAAGGCCAAGACCGCCTACGTTTGTACCGAATGCGGCGCCGAGCACAGCAAGTGGCAGGGCCAGTGCGCCGAATGCGGCGTGTGGAATGTCCTCTCCGCCTTCGTGGTTGAATCGGCCAGGCCCGCGGCCGTCGTGTCGATCGGTGCCCAGCGCGGCGGCTATGCCGGCGCCGCCGCCGGGTCGCCGAAGATCACCGCGCTGACCGAGGTGTTGCTGACCGCGGAGGCGCGCACGCACACCGGCATCGGCGAGCTCGATCGGGTGCTTGGCGGCGGGCTGGTGGAAGGCTCCGTCGTACTCATCGGTGGCGACCCTGGTATCGGTAAATCCACCTTGCTGCTGCAGATGCTCGGCACCCTGGGCGCGGTATTGCCCAGTCTGTACGTCACCGGCGAAGAATCCCTTTCCCAGGTGGCCGCTCGCGCCCAGCGTCTCGACCTGCCGCTCGCCCCGTTGCACGCGCTGGCGGAAACCTGCATCGAGCGCATCCTCGAACAGGCGATGACCGCCCGACCGCGGGTGCTCGTGATCGACTCCATCCAGACCATCTGGACCGAAATGCTTACCGCGGCCCCGGGTTCGGTGAGCCAGGTGCGCGAATCGGCGGCAAAACTCACCCGCTTCGCCAAGGAAACCGGCACCTCCGTTTTCCTGGTCGGCCACGTGACCAAGGATGGCGGCATCGCCGGCCCGCGCGTCCTTGAGCACATGGTCGATGCGGTGCTCTATTTCGAAGGCGAATCCGGCAGCCGTTTTCGTGTGCTGCGCGCCTTCAAGAACCGCTTTGGCGCGGTGAATGAGCTCGGCGTCTTCGCCATGTCCGAGAAGGGCCTGCGCGAAGTGCCGAATCCCTCGGCCATCTTTCTTTCATCGCACGCCGGCCCCACGCCGGGCAGCGCCGTCATGGTCACCCGTGAAGGCACGCGTCCGTTGCTGGTCGAAGTGCAGGCACTGGTCGATCAATCCTCGTTGGGCAACCCGCGTCGCGTCGTGCTCGGTCTGGAGCAGAACCGTCTGGCCATGCTGCTGGCGGTACTGCATCGGCATGGCGGTATCGCGGCGTACGACCAGGACGTCTTCGTCAATGTGGTCGGCGGCATCCGCGTGCAGGAGACAGCGTCGGACGTACCCGTGCTGATGGCGGTGCTGTCGAGCCTGCGCGACCGCGCGTTACCGGAGAAATCCATCGCGTTTGGCGAGGTCGGTCTCTCGGGCGAAATCCGCCCGGTACCGAACGGCGAGGAGCGCCTCAAGGAAGCAGCTACGCACGGTTTCCGCCGTGCCGTCGTGCCGGCAGCCAACGCCCCGAAGAAAGGGCGTGTGGGCGACATGGAAGTGATTGGTGTGGAGCGCCTGTCACAAGCCATCGACGCCTGCCGCAAATAGCTGCTTGCTTCCGTAGGAGCCGATTCATCGGCGACCCCGCGGCAGCGGGCCCGGTTACCGCAAGCACCCGTTCGCCGATGAATCGGCTCCTACACAAGAGCTGCTTGGTCAGCCGGTGCGGTGCAGGATCAGTTCCAGCACCAGCTTGGTGCCGAAGAACGCGAGGAGCAGCACGCCCATGCCAATCAGGGTGAGGTTCACGGCGCGCGTGCCGCGCCAGCCGTGACGCCACCGGCCCCAGAGAAGAATGCCGAAGACGATCCAGGCGACGATCGACAGCACCGTCTTATGCACGAGGTGCTGACTGAACAGGTTGCCGACGAACAGCGTGCCGGTCACCAGGGTCAGGGTAAGCAGGACGAAGCCCACCGCGATCAGCCGGAATAGCAGTACTTCGGTCAGCGTGAGCGGCGGCAGGGCGCGCAGCCAGTGGCCGAACTTGCTCCGCCGCAAGGCACGTTCCTGAATCGCAAGCAGGATCGAAAGCGCCGCGGCAATAGAGAGAATGCCGAAAGCGAGCACGGCGATCGTCACGTGCAACTCGATCTGCCAGGTCATGGCTTCCGGTGCGGTGCGTGGCGCGATGAATGCGTCCATCGCCAGGAATACGGCCGACAGCGGGAAGATAAGGATGCCCAGCCCGGCCACCGGGCGCGACAGGTTCACCACCAGGGTGAGCGCCGAGGCGATCCAGGCCACCAGGGACAGGGCGGCGAAGAAATGCAGGTCCAGCGTGCCGCGATGGGCGCTCAGGAGGAGTGCGGCATGGGCCATGGCTGCCAGCGTCGCCATGGTCATGCCGATGCGCGCCAAAGGCTGGCCGCCCGTCATCAGCGGTCGTGCGAGCACGCCTGCGGCGGACAGGTAAAGGGCGATGGCGGCTAGCGCAAGGATGGCGACGATCATGGACGCGCAGTGTGGCATAGCGGCCCGGCATCGTGAATGCGACACGTTGGCATTGCCCGCCGCACGGGAGGGGCCCAGTCCGGCTATAATCCGTCGTTTACAGCATCCATCGACTCGCCATGTTCGAATCGCTCAGCCAACGTCTCTCCGATACCGTCAACCGCCTGCGTGGTCGCGGCCGGCTGACCGAAGAGAACATCCGCGAAACCCTGCGCGAGGTCCGCATTGCCCTGCTCGAGGCCGACGTCGCCTTGCCGGTGGTCAAAGCGCTGATCGAGCGCGTGAAGGTTCGCGCCGTCGGTCAGGAAGTCCTGAAGAGCCTTTCGCCGGGCCAGGCGTTGGTCAAGGTCGTCAGCGACGAACTGACCACCGTCATGGGTGTCGCCAACACCGAGTTGAACCTCGCTGCCACGCCGCCGGCCATCGTGCTGATGGCGGGCCTGCAGGGCGCGGGCAAGACGACCACGGTCGCCAAGCTGGCCCGCTTCCTCAAGGAGCGCAAGAAGAAGCGCGTCATGGTCGTCAGCTGCGACGTTTACCGTCCGGCCGCCATCGAGCAGTTGCGTACGTTGGCCGAGCAGGTCGGCGTGTCGTTCTTCCCCTCGGAAGTGGGGCAGAGCCCGGTCGACATCGCGAAGGCCGCGATCGCTGCCGCCCGCCGCGAAGTCATCGACGTCCTCCTCGTCGATACCGCCGGCCGCCTGCATATCGACGAAGCGATGATGGACGAGATCAAGGCGTTGCACGCCGCCCTCGATCCCATCGAAACCCTCTTCGTGGTCGATTCCATGACCGGACAGGACGCGGCCACCACGGCCAAGGCGTTCTCCGATGCGATTCCGCTCACCGGCGTGATCCTGACCAAGACCGACGGCGACGCCCGCGGCGGTGCCGCGCTGTCGGTGCGCTACATCACGGGTCGTCCGATCAAGTTCATGGGTGCCGGTGAAAAGACCGACGCCCTCGAGCCGTTCCATCCGGATCGCCTTGCCCAGCGCATCCTCGGCATGGGCGACGTTCTGTCGCTGGTCGAGGAGGTCGAGCGCAAGGTCGACCAGGAGAAAGCCCAGAAGCTGGCCGAGAAGGTCATGAAGGGCAAGCGGTTCGATCTCAACGATATGCGAGATCAGCTCGAACAGATGTCCAACATGGGTGGCCTGGCCGGTCTCATGGACAAGCTGCCGGGCATGGGTAATCTCCCTGAAAACGTCAAATCCAAGGTCAACGACAACGAACTGAAGCGCATGGTCGCGATCATCGGGTCGATGACCAAGAAGGAGCGCCGTCACCCGGATCTCCTTAACGGTTCGCGCAAGGCCCGAGTGGCCCGCGGTTCCGGCACCCAGCCCGCCGACGTCAATCGTCTTCTTAAGCAGTTCATGCAGATGGAAAAAATGATGTCCAAGCTGTCCAAGGGCGGCAGCAAAGGCCTCATGCGCCAGATGCGTGGTGCCATGAAAGGCATGGGTGGCATGGGCGGAATGGGCGGCGGTATGCCGCCGATGCGCTGAACCCCTTCCATTTTCTACAACTTTCGCTAAAATGCCGGGTTTACCGCGCCCGCATCTAGCGCGCGCCTGCCGGCACCCGGCAATTCTGGAGCTCGTAATATGGTTAAGATTCGTCTTTCGCGCGGTGGCGCCAAGGGCCGTCCGTTTTATCACGTCGTCGTGACCGACCAGCGCAACAAGCGCGACGGTCGCAACATCGAGCGCGTGGGCTACTACAACCCGGTCGCTTCGGGCGCTGATAAGCGTCTCGAGCTCGACGTTGCCAAGGTCCAGGCCTGGGTGGCGAAGGGTGCACAGCTGACCGACAAGGTGCGTGCCCTCGTGAAGGAAGCCGGCAAGCTGGCTGCTTGATGTCGACAGGGCTCGGTAAGCGCGTCCGGCTCGGGCGCATTGTCGGGCTCTACGGCGTGCAGGGTCAGGTCAAGCTCGAAAGCTGGACCGAACCCCGTATTCAGATCTTCCAATACCAGCCATGGCTGCTGACCGCGCCGGGTGTGGAAAAGGAAATCGATGGGATCCGCGGACGCGCGCAAGGGAAGGGCCTGGTGGCCACCCTTCCGGGCATCGAGGATCGCGACCAGGCGACCGCACTGATCGGCTGCGAGATTACGGTCTCGCGTGACGTGCTGCCGCCGCCGGCTCCGGGCGAGTTCTACTGGACCGATCTCGAGGGTCTCGAGGTCGTCACCACGGAGAACGTCGTTCTGGGACGGGTGAACCATCTCTTTGCCACCGGCGCCAATGACGTCATGGTGGTGAAGGACGGTGAAAGGGAGCGGCTTATCCCGTTTGTCCAGGGCCCCTACGTGCACTCCATCGACTTCGATGGCCAGCGCATCGTGGTGGACTGGGACCCCGAGTTCTAGAGCAGCGATTCCAGTCATGCGTATCGATGTGGTCTCGTTGTTTCCCGATTTCGTCCGCCAGTCGGCCGACGTCGGGGTGGTCGGCAGGGCGCAACAACGCGAGTTGTTACAGGTGGAAACCTGGAACCCCCGCGATTTCGCTCCCGACAAGCATCGCACCGTGGACGGCCGCCCTTTTGGCGGCGGGCCTGGCATGGTGATGTTGATCGACCCCTTGCGAGCGGCGCTCGTGGCGGTTCGTGACGCGGCACCGGAACCGGTGCATGTGATTTATCTCAGCCCGCAAGGTGCGCGGCTGACGCAGGGTAGGGTCGAGGCGCTGGCGAACATGCCGCGAATCGCCCTGATCTGCGGACGTTACGAGGGCGTGGACGAACGCCTGCTGCAGCACGAGGTCGACGAAGAGCTCTCAATCGGCGACTATGTGCTGTCTGGCGGGGAGCTTGCCGCAGCGGTGATTATCGATGCGGTAGGTCGTCTTCAGGACGGTGCGTTGAACGACGCGCAGTCCGCCCAACAGGACTCCTTCTCGGATGGCCTGCTGGATTGCCCGCATTACACCCGTCCCGAGCATCACGATGCCTGGGGCGGCGTGCCGGAGGTGCTGCTTTCCGGCGATCACGCGGCTATCCGCCGCTGGCGTCGCAAGCAGTCGCTGGGTCGTACCTGGCTGCGCCGGCCGGACTTGCTAACGCAGCGTGCGCTCGATGATGAATCGAGGGCATTGCTGGATGAATTCCGCCGTGAGTACCACGGCTAAACGGTGCGGCCGATATCGACCGCCGTAACTGAAATTGACAGGTGTGCCATGAACAAACTTCTCCAACAGTTCGAAGCCGAGCAGATCATCCGCCAGCTGCCGGATTTCGGTCCTGGCGACACCGTGGTCGTCAACGTCAAGGTCAAGGAAGGTGCTCGCGAGCGCGTCCAGGCGTTTGAAGGCATCGTTATCGCCAAGCGTAGCCGCGGCCTGCACTCCGCCTTTACCGTGCGCAAGATCTCGCACGGCACCGGCGTCGAGCGTGTGTTCCAGTCGCACAGCCACGCTATCGACTCGGTCGAAGTCAAGCGCAAGGGTAAGGTCCGCGGCGCCAAGCTGTACTACCTCCGTGGTCTCGAAGGTAAGGCTGCCCGCATCAAGGAAGACGTGGCTGCCGCCGCTGCCGCCAAGGTCGCGAAGAAGGCCGCCGCTGCCGCCGCCCAGTAAATCGGGTCGCAGTACGCGCAAAGAAAAAGCCCGCGAGCGATCGCGGGCTTTTTCGTGCGTGGATTTTCTGTTTTTT
>Ga0247742_10002226_pt1 | contig 12830 bp, 9 predicted proteins | sample UWRJL208509C2_FD_180944 | JGI IMG/M metagenome (GOLD analysis project Ga0247742, IMG submission 180944) | Plant litter microbial communities from Arlington Agricultural Research Station in Wisconsin, United States - UWRJ-L208-509C-2 | ecosystem: Environmental > Terrestrial > Plant litter >...
CCCCTGTTTCGGCATCTCCCCTCGGACTTCTCCAGCCTACCACAGACGCCCGCTGTGGTACTCGCGCCGCCCTTCGCACAACTGAGAATTCGAACATTCGATTCGTACACGTATATCGTACATTACAACTGGAGCCCACCGCGAGGGTGGCAGTTTGAGAAAGTAATCGACTAAGGAACATTGCCCGAAATTTGTGGGAGGAAGTAATCCTGGCAGAAAACGACCCATCGACACCAAGAAGAAGAAGCTCAGAGCCGAGCCCATTTAGTCCAGCACCAGCACGGGAAGAACCCGTTAGAGAACACAGAAGTCGATATCGTGCCAATAGTCCGGAACCCACGTATTCGTCAACGTTTTGGGAGAGGTTAACGCCCACAAAGCCACTAGTACCCGTTGATTGGGAACAAGATAACGACTCGTTTGACGACGATTCATTCGCGCAGACACCTCAGATAGCCAACCAATACACCTCGTTTGGAATTTCAGCCCCTCCGATTCAAGCTTTAGGCTTGAATCTCCAGAGTACGAATACAAACGCACCGCTAGCCGGTTCAGCACCAAGTAATACACCAACCATGCCTATGCCCGAAAGAGGAAGCCGTGAGGCGCCTAAATTCGATGGAGATCCACGCTCTCTCGTGAGATTCTTGAACGAAGTGGATAAGAAAGCCACAACCGCCGGATTGACTGCACAAGCGAAGATAGATGCTACGGTTGATTATGCAAACAATAAGGAGTACAATTTATGGAGCGACTTACCGTCAAAACTCGGAGGAGATTGGGACGCGTTTAAAAACGAACTCATCGCCCTCTATCCAGGGTCAGGAACGACAAAGAAATATTTTGTTTCGGACCTCGAAGCTCTCGCAGATTCCTGGAGGGGTAAAGGCCTTCGTACACATGCAGATCTAGGAGAATTTAACCGTGACTTCCAAGTAATTGTTAAGTGGCTCACCGACAATTCCAAAATCAGCGACGAAAAGATCAGCATGATCTACCAGCATGCATTCCCGCACGACCAGCGAACAATCCTGTGCCGTAAGCTCGAAATGGCGTGGCCATTACTGGAAGAAGACACCGAGTACTCACTCACCCAACTCAAGGATGCTGCAAAGACTGTTATCAAGTCTAGCGGTGGGGGAGCATCGTCGTCCAAGGCAGATGATATAGGTCCAGTACGAGTCAAGACCGAGTCTCATGACTGGAAAAGCGGCTCACCTTGGGACAGCCAGACGACGAGTTCGTTTGCCAATGCGATTGCTATGGCCATGAGCCAGATGAATCAAGGCCAGCAGGACCAAGGACGTCGAGCACCGAGGAACAAGACAAGCTTGAGTCCAGGACTAGCCCTGCTCCAAAATATGCTCTGTCTTTTCTGTTCGGATGGCCAACATTTCATTCGTGACTGTCCGATAGTTCCCGAATACGAAGCAAAGGGATTGTGCCGACGAAATCACCGGGGTATGATCGAGTTACCCAATGGTACACGAGTCGGACCAGCGGTTGCCGTAGGCAAGGACCTGAAGGAAAGAATCGACAATTGGCACAAAGTAAACTCACCAACAGTTGCTGCCCATTTCGTGGAGGCCGCATTTCCCCAAGCATCCGCTTTCAGCGCGGTGATCAATAGTGCCGACGATTCAGACGATGATGAAGAGGAAAGTTACCCAGGAGCTTTGATCAGAGAGGTCGAGGACGTCAAAAACCTCCAGATATTTGCTGTAGCAGCCCAGCAGAAAGCAGATGAAGCAGCAAAGAAGTTGACAGAGAAGGCCAAGACTCACAATACGCGCGGAAAAGGAAAAGCGCCCGTCAATCAAGCGAGTTCTAAAAATACGCCAGCGCCAGCGGCTAATGCCTCGGCACCAAATGCACCTGTGCCAATGGGTCAATTCAAGTACCAAACGTCGGCTGAAAACCCCAAGATACTCGCCAGAGTCATGGAGAAGTTTCTCCACGGAGAAGTGACACTCACCACCGAGGAAATGCTAGCTGCATCGTCCGAACTCAGAAAGCACACGTGAGACATCGTCACCCCGCGTAAAGTCACAGCGGGAATGAACCTTTATAACGTGGGAGCATCGAACTCCATCTCCGTTAATGTTGCTGAGCTCAAGCCTCGGAGTGATGGACTTATTTCGACGGACCACAGTGTCTCACTCCGCGCGCTTGATGTGAAGCTCAAGGATGGCTTTACGGCTGAAGCTATAGTCGATGATGGTTCGCAGATTATCGCTGTTCGACGCGATATTTGGGAGAAGTCTGGCGAAAGTCTTCGAGCCGACTACAAGATGGTCATGGAATCAGCAAATACCACTTCAAATGATACTATGGGACTTATACCTGATTTCAAAATCAACATCGGAGGGTACGACTTTTACGTCCAGGCCCAGGTCGTTGAAAAAGCGCCATACGAAATCTTGCTCGGAAGACCATTTTTCGTCATGACCAGGGCGCTAATCCAGCACTTCGAGGACGAAGGATCCCACATGACCATGACCGATCCAAACACGAAGGCAATTATCTCAGTTCCAACGAAGGAGCGAGTACCAAGAAGGCAAGCCAAGAAGTTGCATCGTCAAGATCCTAAACTGCACAGAGAGCCGGTGGATTCCCATTTTCAATAGTCGATGAACCAGAGACCTGGGGAGACGAAAAAGCAGCGATTGGAGTGATCATAGTCAACCAAGAAGAGCCAGCCTTTGAGGAGGAGAGTGGAGACGAAGTGGAAAGTGTTGAGGAGGACGACTTGCCGGATCTGAGCTATGTGGAGTTGGAAGAATATGACTCGGAGGACGATTACGACGATGGATATTGCATGGACGAGTTCAGAGAAGCCGAGTACATGCAGGAAGTCTGGGAAACCAGAAAGGAGTACGAGCAGGAGAGGATGAACGACGAAGAGGAACGCCGAGAGGATGAGCAAAAGTGGACGCAGGAAGAGCACCTGCAGAAGCTAGCGGAAGAATACCCTGGAGACGACGAGTTTACCAACAAGAACTTGACGAACATCATGGAGGTCGTTGAGATCGAGATTGGAGAAGATCAAGTGGAGGTCTTCTCGCAAAACCAAGCCAGTGCCTATGCATACAAGAAAGTGGCAAATCGGACGAAACCTGTCGCAACCACGCTGCCAGAAGAATTTCGAATTAAACGCAAGATACCAGTTGATCCATTATTGGACTTACCTGAGCTACCGTCGAAGGCTCCACCATTTACGCCAGGGGTGCGCTATACCCAAGACCGAAAGGACGCCATGAAGATAAACCAGGATGGTTTCCTCACTCAAGACGAAGAGGACTTGGTCCACTGGATTATCCGCGAAAACGAGCTCGCGTTTGCCTGGGATGAAACTGAGAAAGGAAAATTCAGCGAGGATTATTTCGAGCCGATAGTCATTCCGACCGTGGAACACATACCTTGGGTCCTGAAGAACATACCCATTCCGCGCGGAAGCTATGACAAGGTCATAACCGCTATACGAGACAAGATCAAGTCGGGGATATATGAGACGTCAAATTCCTCGTACCGCTCGAGATGGTTCGCAGTCTTGAAGAAAGATGGAAAATCCATCCGACTGGTCCATGACCTTCAACCCCTAAACCAGGTCTCGATCAAAGACAGTGCCGTGCCGCCCACTATTGAGCCATATGCCGAATCATTTGGAGCTCGATCAATATACACGGTGTTCGATCTATTCGTTGGGTTCGATCAGCGTGAACTAGCCGTTCAGTCGAGAGACCTTACCACCTTCCAGACGCCACTTGGAACGTTCAGACTTACCTCGATTCCAATGGGTTATACAAATTCAATGCAAATATTCCATGGAGACACAACATTTATTCTCCAAGACGAAATTCCGGATGTCACCATACCGTTTATCGATGATATTCCCATTAAAGGACCACCGACCAGGTTCGAGCTCGAAGATGGAACCTATGAGACTATGAGTGAAAATTCCAACATACGAAAGTTTGTGAACATGCACCTGAAGGACGTTCTTCGGATTGCACACAAGCTCAAAAAGGCCAACGCGACGATTTCTGCACCTAAAGTCCAAATTGGGGTTGAGAAAGCTTTAATCGTTGGACACCTATGCACATACCAGGGGAGAGAGCCGGATACAAAATGGATCCAGAAGATACTCGACTGGCCGCCATGCAAGAATGTAACAGAAGTCCGAGGATTCCTAGGCGTCCTCAGCCAAATACGAATGTTCATTAAGGACTATGCAAAATATGCGAAACCACTCACCAATTTAACCAAGAAGACAGTCGATTTCGACTTTGGAATGGATGAAATAGCCGCCATGCAAGCACTCAAGCATTTAGCGGACACCTGTCCAGCAATACAACCACTCGACTACCAAAGCAAGAACGAGGTGATCCTGGCCGTCGACAGCTCCTACATGGCAGTAGGATACATCATATCGCAACTAGGTGACGATGGAAAACGATATCCGAACAGATTTGGATCAATAACATTCAACGATCGCGAATCCCGGTACTCACAAGCAAAACTCGAGCTCTATGGACTTTACCGAGCTGTGAAAGACACCAAGATGTTCATTATCGGAGTCTTGAAGCTGATAATCGAGGTCGACGCAAAATATATCAAGGGCATGCTCAATAACCCAGATATTATACCCAACGCAGCTGCCAACCGATGGATCGCCTATATCCATCTATTCGACTTCATGTTACGACATGTACCGGCAAAAGACCATACAGCTCCAGATGGACTTTCGAGAAGACCAAAAGCCCCAGAAGATCCTGAGCAGGAAGCAGATGACGACGAAAGCTGGCTCGACAGTGGAGTCTTTGCACTAGAAATCCTAAACTGGCGAGCGGCGCCAATCTTCCAGTCAATCATCAAGCGCCCAGACGCAGATCCAAAAATAGATCAGGATGTCGAGATGAGAGAATCATTTCCACACATACCATACGGGTCATCAGCAAAAGTAAAGTCACCATCCCAATTGGTACTTGCCATGTTGGGAGACGATCTGAAAATACCACGGAACGAACATGCACGGAAAGCAGATGAGGACTTGAAAGACATACGCAGGTTTCTCAATGAACCGTTCACCAAGCCTGAGGACCTCAATGACAAGCAATGGCGTCGATTTATCAACAAGTGCTCGGAGTACTTTATCAAGGATGGACAGTTGTGGAAGAAGAATCGCCAAGGACGACACAAAATTGTGATACCTGAAGAAAGGCGACTCAAATTGATTACTCAAGCTCATGACGAGCTCGGACACAAAGGCATATTCACTGTCCGTATGCGCCTACTTGACCAATTCTGGTGGCCAAAACTCGAGGAGGATGTCATATGGTACATCAAGACATGTCACGAGTGCCAGATACGCAACCTGTCGAAGGTTTCTATTCCTGCGACTGTTCCGACACCTCTTGGATTATTTAGGAAGGCCTACATGGACACGATGCTCATGCCAAAAGCGAATGGTTACCGATATATCACGCACGCAAGATGTTCGTTAACATCGTACCCCGAATGGGATATGCTCAAGCGAGAAAATTCACAAACGCTAGGGAATTTCATTTTCACGCAAATCCTATGTCGGTGGGGAGCCATCGAAGAAATTGTAACTGATAATGCACCACAGTACATCGAGGCTGCCGCTTACTTGGCCAAGAAATATCATATCCATCACATACGAATATCACCATACAATTCCCGAGCGCAAGGACCAATCGAGCGCCGACATTTCGATGTACGAGAATCTCTCATAAAGGCCGCAGAAGGCGACGAGACGAAATGGCCTCAGATGGCGCCCTACGTATTCTGGGCAGAAAGAATTTCGATTCAAAAATCGACGGGCTTTTCGCCGTATCATATGGCTCATGGAGTCGACGCTCTGCTTCCATTTGATTTAGCTGAGGCAACATACTTGGCACCACCCATGAAACCAAATATTTCGACAGAAGATCTAGTTGCTATGAGAGCTCAGATGCTTCAGAAACGACCAGAGGACCTGGAACGAGTCAAGAAGGAGGTCATAAAAGCTCGGTGGAAGTCTGTCTTACAGCTGGAGAAGAATCGACGCACCCTGGAGTTTACCTTCGAAGAAAACGACCTAGTATTGGTCAGAAATAGTGTGGTCGACAAGGAGCTTGGGTCGAAGACCATGCCTCGCTACCTTGGACCTATGGTGGTTGTACGACAAACAAAAGGAAATTCTTATGTCCTCGCCGAGCTTGATGGGACAATTTCAAAGCTCAAGTATGCAGCCTATCGACTATTCCCCTATCGGCCTCGAAACCCAAATAATATCCAAGTCACCAAGATCGTTTCGCTTACAGATGAGGAAATGAAGGAGTTCGAACGCGAAATATCAATTTTTGGAGAAGACAACGACGAAAACTAGAATACAGCTCTGCTGTAAAACATTACTGAGTATCCGAAAGCCTCAGTTACGGCCGTCCTGGACGTCCATCTCCTCGTCATCCCCTTCCTCCCTCAAAGGACCGTTGATCTCGTAGTTCAGCTGTTCATCCAACATATCATCGTTCCCCTCATTTTCCCCTTTATCAGTATCCTCAAAAACAACATTGAAATGATCGCAGGAGGTGTGTGGACCTACACCTCTGTCACATGAAGAAGGTCCAGCAGAAGGCTCTCCAACACTATGCTTACGCGAAAAAGTAATGATGGATTGACGAAGGCACTGGAGCTCTCGCCAGTAGATGTCCTTGACGTCTTCAAGAGCTTGGTTGTCGATGGCGAGGTCGGTGCACTTACTCGCAAGGCGCTTGATGTGGCCTTCCTGACGGTTGAGCTTCGAGTAAAGCGTCTCCGCGCTGCCATCGTCATTCACGACATGAATGAAGCCGGCCGCCAAGGTTCCGCGCTGAGTTGGAGTCGACAGAGCAAGAATGGTGTCTTGAATCTTGACTTTGAATGGAAGAAAGTCGGGGATCCCTTCTATCATGCACGAGGCATTGCAAAAGACAACGACGTCGGGGTCTTGCAAGACAGCAAATTCAAGACCAGCGAATCGTCCTATGAGCTTCTGCAAGCAGAGAAGTTTGAGCTACAAATTTTGGTCAGCTTGACTCGAAACATCGAAAGGAAGTCAACGCACGAGGCCCTCGGTAAAGCTACCCACAACCCTCTTCTTCACCTGATAAGATTGGTGAGAAAAGAGCTCCGTCGCAGTGACCTGCACCGCTGCGTTTACACGAGCAAACTGAGGGACAAGATCGTCGCAAATGATGTCGCGTTCTTCGTGGGTGATACTGAGGCGAATGATGTTGTCGTTGGATGCATGCATATCGAATGAGAGTGGTGGTAAAAGTGAATGTGGGTGGTAAAATGTGGTTCTGAGGAACTCGAATGGACGTGGAAGTCCATATTTATAGTGTTGAGGGGGTGTAAGGAGCCGGACACGGCTGAGACTCGAAACACCCGCACGCACACGCACGCATCGAGAACAAGCGCCCATTTTCCGAATCAGGTAAATGCATCAAGTACCCCAGATCCAGCAATCAACACTCCTATTCCGCCAAAACATATTCCCTCGATCGTTCCCCTCTCTCGTATCCAACACTTTCAAGGCACAATCTTCAGCTGGACCGTCAGCTGGACCAGTTTCGAAAGAAACCTTTGCTGGTAACTTAGTTCCCATCTTGATTTCAATTATTTCAATCTTTTATCTCTCTTTTTCGTCTATTTCTTTTGTTCTACTGTAAAATCACGCGCTATTTACCTGCTGCGGACTCCTATGGACTCATTTACCCTAGCTACAATTTCTCCTATTTATCTACCAATTTTAGGTATAAAAACTCGTCTAAAACTACGCTGTACACCAGTGAATACCAGAGAGTTTCCCTCACCAGTTTAGTTCGACTTGGAGGCTGCGAAAGCTCTGTCTTAGTCCGTTGCTCACCGCTTAGAACGCACCAGGAGCAAGGTCCATCAGCAAGGGACCAAGTCTAGTCAGGGCACAGAGGCCCTCCAATTCAGTACACACCCGCGACACCCCAGTTTTCGATCACGCACTCGATTTAACTCACCAGTTCCCCTGTTTCGGCAACTTCCCCGGACTTCTCACGCCTACCACAGACGCCCGCTGTGGTACTCGCGCTGCCCTTCGCACAAACCGTGAATTCGAACATTCGATTCTCACACGTATACATTACATTACCTCACCCTGCACTTGTGGCATTGTCATATAAAGTCCTACGCTTTTTTGACCTATACGAACCTCGTGTACCCCCGCAGTATAGGAGACCTACTGTAAACAATACTCTTGTGTAGAGGCAACGGAACGTAACTTTGATGATACCTTGAGTCTCTGCCTTCTGGCCAATTCCTTACAAGTGAAAGAGTTAAATGTGTCTACGTCTTGAGACCGCAGTGCGTCGTCCTGGGTCTGGCGGGGCTGCCCCTGGTTTGTGATGAGTTATGTGCGATGCAGGTGAACCTGCTCAGACTCCCATGTGGTTTTAGTCATTGACCTGCCCTTTACTGGGTCGGGGGCCTGGGGTATGTTCTGTCACGTGGTGGGATCATCACCCCGGTGAAAGATTTAGATGCCCCGAGGTTTCACACTTTGCTATAGCAGTCGAGTACTTGTACTTTACTTTGTAGTTAGGATGCGGGTGTGTTCCTATGGGCCGGTCGTTTCTATAAAGGGACCTCCCTGGTAATCAATCCTTCCTTCCTTCCTTCCTTCCCCCAGGCGGTGATTGAAGATTGCGCAAAATTTGCACGTGAGCAGCAATACTAGAATGGACTACTTGAAGAGGAATCAGGTCAGGGAACTGAGTCATCAGTAGTCTAGAGAATTCCAGCCATTATCTCCGTCAGATTTTCCACAGCTAAGGGAAATTATAGTACTTATCGCTCATTGGTCAAGTCGCGAGACGCAAGATGCGGGACATGCCAGGATGTTGACTGAGAGTCCATTGCTGCTCAACAAAATATCCTATATCTTGGAAACAATTGTATCACTTACAGTGCACATTCCTTGGGATATGCAGATGCCGATGTGTGAGTTTATCGATTCAGAGTTAGCGTTATGCTGGCATGGTAAGTGCCCGGAATCAGAGGCGAAAGCTACTTTTAGAATTTCGGAAGAATGAGTTCTTAATTCATGGTGGATAAGGTAGTGCAGGGGAAACTCGAGGCCTGAGGACTCGTAGGTGCTCTGATAGCATTCGATTATAACTTGAATGACCCATTCTGCAGGATCATTGTAGCAGGTATTATGATATGATGAGACGGGTGGGTGATGAGGAATGAGGAATGAGGATGACGGATGCCAGATGTGTCGAAGAACGGAGAGAGTGGATGATTCACAGATATGGTGTAAATGGGTAGTTTGAGCTAGATTTCAAACGCTGGACGTGATACGTAGTGTGATGCGTGTAATTGGCTGTGGTTGGGTATGGGCGTACGGTATGCATGTAGACACTGATAGTGGCAAGTGTTGATTGATATCAATACTGGTAGGGTGAGGTGGACTAATATGCATCTAGATAGGCAGTATACATTGTATATGCTGTGAGGCAACAAGACGGGGATGGGAGTTGACGAGGACCTTGGTTCGTCAACTAGGGGGGACTGTGGTTAGCTTCAATAGAGAAGAAGAGGTTGAAAGAGCAAGTGTAAGGCAGAGGTCTGGTGTGAGTACTTGAGTTCTCGGGTGTGATATAGCCCGAGCATCGGCGAACATGGAGGTGGTTTTGGGACAGGAAGTGGTGAGCTCCAGATCTGTCGATGTCATCCACGCGTTGAGTGCCTCCATCCCTGGCCACTTCTATACCCCTCTAGGTCCTTATCCATCTCCTGTCCACTAATCATAGTTACGTCAGTGTTAGAACGTTAGCCATTGGTGAGGATGATGGTTTTCTTGAATGCATAAGTGTGTCTATCCACTCAATGCAGGTTATCTGCATCCTGTGCTAGTAGGTGAAGTATTCACCGATCCAAGTTGCACTAGATCGAATGCACCCGTCAGTCCATAGCGCCATATATGTTGGGGGAAAAACTTGATGTCGACGTACCTGATATCTAGTGGCTCCGAGTCAAATCGACTACTCAAAATTGAGCGAAAGGTAATGTGATTTGTGTCTACACCATGAATATGTGAGCCATTAGACGATACAAATAAAAAGTTCACTTTTATCTCATAATCACTGATATATGAAAGGCTATGGACTAGGGGACGTGAGTATGAGCATGGTGGATAGCATCAATAGATCCACAATTGGAGCTCTCTGCCTCTTGTCCTCCACCGACATTCAACACCACTTCCGCCTCCACCAATGATAGAGCTATGAGGTGAATAACATCTAATGATGACTCTAATCCCCCAGAAACCTCTGATAGAAAGGTACTTTGGGCAAAGTCTCTACCAATCTATTTGTATTCGAAACTGTTTGAAATGATGGTATATGTGTAAGATGCCCACCTCACTACCCCTTGCTGAGTGCTTGAATTCTCTCCCTGAAATTTCAGATCCTTTATCATCTGAGGTTTTGGATATTCCATTCCTATCCTCGCCTTCGTTTCACTTGTCGCTGAAGTGTCCAGAAAATTGCATGGGACTGTTCAGAAAATAGAGATTTAATTTCCCATCGTTTCTTGCTGGTCATTATCTATGATGCTCTGCAGAGCTCACTGCTGTACAAAAAAATTTATGTACTAAATTTTCCGAACTCAATTTAAAATTAGACCATACAATTAGAGATATATATTCACAGGAATTGATTTGGACAACCCTATATATCAACCGTTAACACTTGATCCACCCGAGGTTGAAGGTCTGTAAAGCGAAACTTCAGTGGCCATCAAGAATATCTAAGAATAAATCATTACAATACTGAGCTGGCTGTCAATCTGCGTGATAAAGAGTCAGAGACAGTAGACCTATAAACTTATTCTGCCCTTACCGGGTAGTCATCACTAGGACTACCAATGTAACCACCTCCGTTGATGTTCTTCGAATTACTGATACTGAGGTTACTCTGGATGTTCAGAACCGATGCAACACCGCAGGGAGCCTCAATGCTTCCGATATTGAAGGAGTCACGGTAAGTATGTTCCATGTCTGCAGTCTGCTCTCAGGCTGATGGACATCCAAAACAGAGCGGTTAACTCACCAACAATGGGCCCAACGATAGTTGAGCGTGTAGTGGCTGAAATAAATCCTTTAATCTATTTCAAAGGGAAGGCGGAAGAGTTACGAGTTCTTACGCAGTAAGACTCGTTCATTTCAACGGTTGGAGGTTCTAATGGAGACCTTTGTATTTTTCCCCACGGTCACGCCTTGTCTTGCGCGTTCAATACTTTTCTAGTCTTCTAATTTTTTGCCTTCAGCGCTCACTGACCGTGAGATTTCTTTCCTTTTTGAGATACTTTTGAGAGAAGTCCTGTCTAACGCAAGTTGTCGTATTTTTCACACAGTCACCCGATTGTAAGACTCCTTTACAGTTCTAACGGAGACCTTTGTATTTTCCCCCACGGTCACACCTTGTCTTGCGCGTTCGACACTTTTGTAGTCTTCTAATTTTTTGCCTTCAGCGCTCAACTGATCGTGAGATTTTTTAACCTTTTTGAGATGCTTTTGAGAGAGTCCTGTCTAACACGAGTTGTTGTATTTTTCGCACGGTCATCCAATCTCGCGACCTTCGTGTGCTGAATTTCTACCTTTGTGAAATTACGAGTTTTACGTAGTAAGCCTCGTTCATTTCAACGTTATTAGCATTTGCTTTTGGAAGTAAAAGTTCATCTTGTTTCCTGGATTTCACGTGTATACACTTTTGCAATCTCAGTCCTGGAGACTTTTTCTTGAAACAGGATCGAACGAGCAGTGCATTGTCCCGGATTACCTGGTATGGCACCACCTTCCGCAACGCATTATTATTGTGGCCATCCCTTGTGATTTGGACAATTGAGTGCTCGTTTATCCCTGTTCCATAGACATAAATCCAAGAGTGAGCGCAGAAAGTAAGCCACGTGAATACGTGGTTCACGATGAACTTCGACTTCAAAAAGCAAATGCTGAGGCAAAAATTATCTTATCAGCCTCTCACGTCTGAGATCTGTGACAGTGATTGTCACATATTTCCATGCTCCTTTGTTCCTGCTCAAAACCTTTCAAACCCGTTGCAATTCCCACCGCCCACAACGTTTTTCGATTCGGCTTCGAGGGCTAAGACTTATACAGAGGTGGGTGACATATAAATATTTCGCATAAACGACGACGACGATGACTCATCTTGTCTACAGCCCTTTCACTCTTGCTACGTCGATCTCCTGCCAACACCACCCACCCCAACTCTCCCCAAGATTTTGGCGATATTCCGTTGGGCGCTGCATTGCCCAAGAAATTTCACTAGCTACCTTCTCCTCGCTTGAAGGGATGTGAGATTGGCGCTACCGCCATCGCATCAAGAACACCTATATCCACGATCAGCACACAGGAAGGGCAATCTACCGCCACCCCACTAGTCGTCAAACCTCAGAGCCTTTGTGGAGAGGGAGTTGGGTGCTATGGTGAGGGCGGCGGATAATGAGAGAGAATGGTTATGCTATCACCACCTCTCATTTGCTTATCGCATTTGACGAGGGTGTGTCGGACGCATCCCTTCTCCTTCGCATTTTGCCTTTGACGACTAGTCAATGAGGGTGCTGCTATGCCCCTTGTCTTTTCAGCCATGGCTGCTAGATTTATACATGAGATTAGGCTGTAGCCCAATAAGAGTCATATGTCCAGCTGGGCTGTAGCCCACCACCTATCTGTAGGTGAGCCAGCTGCCTATTCTGGGTGGAGGCAGTGATGGCCATAGGTGATAAAC
>Ga0247742_10002227_pt1 | contig 12810 bp, 15 predicted proteins | sample UWRJL208509C2_FD_180944 | JGI IMG/M metagenome (GOLD analysis project Ga0247742, IMG submission 180944) | Plant litter microbial communities from Arlington Agricultural Research Station in Wisconsin, United States - UWRJ-L208-509C-2 | ecosystem: Environmental > Terrestrial > Plant litter >...
GGACAGGGGGGCTGGGATCCGGGATTTCATGTTGAGCGCACGTGATGGCTCGCGGAAATCTCAGTCGTGAAAACGAAAATGTGTTTTAACCATGCGGTTCCAGGACACCGTAACCTTGGGCACGTCCATAGGTTAGCGACCGTGACGGCTGGAATGTTGCTCACCACCGGGTACTTGTACCCCGGCGGTTTTTGTGAGCTTCTTTGAGTGGCTGATTTATAGCCTCCTTTTGGTATGTTTTGTCCATATGCATGAATTTCTAGGCTGCACAATTGAATCACTGAGCATGCCCAGGTACAGGTCTTCGTGCCAAAGTGGATGGCTTATGATCTCCGTCGACATACAGTTTACTTCATCTACCACTGATCAACGATTGGCGATGAACTATAGCCGCGAAGACCGACTGTACATTTCAATGTAGAACCTATGTTATTTTGCCACGACCTTCCCGATGATCATTTACGGCAGTTCAATCACTTGATATGGACACTGGAGTAAAGATAGCCTTTAGCTTGTGTCCGTGGAGATTCTTCAAATTCCATCGCGTGGCATCCATCACTTGGTCGTGCAATCGGCGTCTATGTCAACTCTTCTCCAATGGATGCGGGCTCCGGATTCGAAGTTCATCTCTTCGTGAGTGAAGAGCTCTTGTCCATGGAAGTTGAGGTAGAAGAATGACCAATAATTCGACTCCTATCCAGCTTGTGTCGCACACGAATAAACGGCAGACGCCGTCTCTGGAGTTGACATGGGCATTTACGCATGCACAAATCCACATCCACCTGTTTCGCGTACCTATCATGTCCAATTTTTCCCCCAACAAACCTTTTATTTGACGGAGCCCTGATGTCTCCGAACACTCAGCGCTGAATCCTGAAAGGCCTGACGACCAATGGCGCCTCGGATACAGCCAAATTGACATGCCGTCGGGTTGACCCTTCAGAACCTCAAGGTTCTCAGTCGATTCTAGGCGACATATTTGACAGTCTGTGGGTACCAACTGCTATTTGATGAATATCATGATATCTCGTTCTCGTTCTCGTCGGGCGACGTACCGGACCGTTTAGCAAGGAGCGCTTTCGACGTCTTATCTCCCGGCGATGACGCATGTTACAGAAACGTCGATGATGGACACAAGGTAATTTGTGCCTGTAATCAGTGATAATTGCATGCGCCACGACAAATAATAGGGCATCATTGTGGCATTGGCAAGTCTTAGAAGGTAAATGATGTTTGTTGCTCCGTGGCATCGCAGAATTCGTTTTACTGAGAGGAACTTCAAGTTGTCACATGTCTTGGGGGTGTTTCGAATATTTCTCAGCCTTCTCTGGGGTATTAGCGCCCGAGGCTGATATCCCCGTGTTATCATGGTCACCGGTCTAGTCAGTATGGCGAAAACATATGCCTTCACAACTTCTAAAGCCCTTTTTCTTTTCTATAATCCTGACCTTCTCAGCTGCGGCCCAAGGTCAGCTGGAAAGAGTGTAATCTTACCAGGCTGCCACGGCTCTTTTTCACAGTTCGGCTGCCACTGAATACATACTTAAATCTAACGGGTAAACATCCGACTAGTTGTCTAGTTGTATGGATTCTGCCAGCGCCATACCATCGTGGATGAGCGTTGTTCGCCGATGTCGTGCTTCCTCAAGCCGTCTCGCGGTTCTTGATTGATGCCAAGTTGTATGCGTGGAATTGAATCTACATGTCAGCCATGCCGAGGTCTCTGGCGGTGGGGTAACATGAACTTCGCGGTGGGACACGTCAATGGGGAAGATCAGCTTACATTCGTCTATTTTTGCCGGACCCGAACGGGAAACTCGGAGGTCCTATATACTATCGGTGTAAGAGTGGGAAGTGGGATGGGGACAACGGTGAAGAATGTAAGTGAGTAGAGGAAGATAGTTGCTTGGAGATGTAGGCCAGGCCGCGCATCTTCCAGCTTGAGCACGGGGATTTGAGAATTCGAGATCGAGATCGTTCACGCGACTGATAGAATGTGCCTTATGGGCGTTGGTGTATATCAAAATGAAAGGGAATCATTGCATCTCATTAGATTACAAACGCCATTTCTCGTGCCTATAGTCCCTATCTCTACCAGCTTATCGGCTCTAGACTTTATATAACCGAGCAAAGCGCTTGCTTATTGTGTAGCTTTATCCCTAATCCATTGAAGCTTCGCTAGGACATCAAACGTTGGCTAGCTGATAGATTGCTTGAGAAATGGATAGCCTGTTCGATGGCCATCGGCACGCTGTTGTGAAGGCAGTATTCTTCCGCATTCAAAAACTACTGAATTACGAAGGGGGAGTTCTGAACTTCTGATCGCTGTCAGCTGCGTGGTAAGAGCTGCTTTAAAATCCGTCCAAGGTTCCAGCTGCGGCGGCTCCAGCCTGTGGCCCTTTGCTTGTTTACGACGCGTGATAAAGGGTTTCCAGGCATCACGTCGTTCCTGCCCTTCCGTTGCAGTCGTGCGGTTGTCTCACAGAACAATCCAAGGGAAATGACGCAGTGGGTGATGAATTCGACCACTGATCGGGCGAAGCGGCGTAGCGTGGAAATCTTGCACTGCAAGGAACGGTCACACTGTCCATCGGGTTCGGTTAATTAGACGCGTCGTTCGACGCGTTTTTACGCGTTTTTCTGCGCGCTGGTGCATAATAAGGGTTGATTGTCCTTAAAAACGCGTCGATGTATGGCCAGAGGGCAAGCGAAGACGAGATAGGAGCATTCAATGGGGTCCCTGCGGAGAGCTTCTGACGCGCTTCACCAGGGGTACCCGCCACGCTGATCCGTAGAATTGCCAGGTATTGCCATGAGGCGCCTGGAGGAGTGGTGGAATGGTAGGAACGTTATGATTAGGTACAAAATAGATGGAGATGACTATATTTCTGAAGGATAATTAATGGAATCGAGGTCATCATCATAGGCTATGCCGTTGACCTCGGTTTCTTGACGAATGGATGGTATCTAGATTGTGGGCGAATTCATCAGGACATCTCGGATGCTTGTTCTATGTTCTTGGAATTGTAGGCGACCCCCGTAGCAATAATATGATATCCAGAACGATCTTGATCTCCTGTGCATCATCATTATTGGATTTGGTGAATGCAGAAACCACGCGTGAGCTTTGTCTGTTCGCAACTCGGAGTAATTGGTTGAATGTATCATTGCAACGACAGTGAATGAGGTAATCTAGTCTATTGAGAGGCACGTAAAGAGGTCTCGGGAGGGTAATGACAAGCAGGAGGTATGAAGCTACGTGGACATGTCAGACTCAGAGTCTTAACCTTGTCTGAGGTACAAAGACTTCAAGTTTACGATTGTCTGGCTTGCGCATGTGAGATTTCGGACTTGAATTTTGCGCGCTGCTTTGATGCCAGATCCAGATGAAGGTCGCAGGCCCGGCCCTGCTATAGCGCCCGACCGTCGAGCGCATGAGCAGCTGCGATGAGCTCGCTGGTGGTCGTCGCCGCTGTCGCAGACATTCTGGAGAGGATCTGCTGGCTGGGTGACAGCTGCAGGAGTTGGAAGGACTCCCGGTCGTAATGGGCAATTGGGTGGCAGGAAGGTCCTGAGATCGAACAGCCGATCTCTGTCCTTCACACGCAAAATTATATAAAGCAAAAGCGGTGAAATCTGAATTTCTTTGTGTCCTCCTCCTCCACATTTCTCCACCATCTGGCACTGCGTTAGGCGGTCTGCCCCTTCTACAGCACTCAGCTCAACAACAATGCCTTCTCTTCGTCGCACAGCGTCTTCTCCTGCCGTTCGCTCGTCTCCGTACTCTAACAGCCAGCTCGCTGTCCGGGGTAACGGCAACAGGCGCTCTTCAGGCTCAGAGACGACGAGCAGGCGGGTCCTGGCCGACATCGAGTGGTGGAGAGTCACTGATGGTCAGTGCGATGCAAGCACAGACCAGGAGTCGGAGGATCGCATCCGTGGCATCGACGCCGTGGACGTGGGCGCAGGTATTCCTGTTACCCATGTCGAGTCTGGTGTTAGCGACACAGTCTCGCCCTTGCCATGGACAACTACTACTGCAGACTCGAACGAGGTGTGTACCGTTCACCATTTCCAGCACCGAGCCCACCGTGGGGTCGGTGTGTTTTTCCGACTTCTCACCATCGCTGACCGCATCATATCCATACTTTTGCTTCCCCCCATCAGACACTTCTCTCAGTCGAGCCCCCTATCGTGCAGTTCTCTGGTCTGACAATTACCCCCCACACGCCGACACGCCGGCACCACACTCTCGAGTCAACATCGTCCTCCCTAGAGTCCACACCCGAGGCATCGGACGCCCCCATCAGTGCGTCTCATGGCCTGGCCCTGTACGACCTGGACATCGTTGGTTTCCCCGAAGCCTTCCTGCCGCCGCTGCCTGTCCAGAGACGTAACCGCTTCGGCACCTTGGCTCCTGTCATGACGCGCTCCTACACGTTCGCCGACTGCCTGTCTCTGAAAGACGATTACGCGAATCAATACGCTGATTTCACCACTTCGCCCCTCTGCTCCGCCCCGGACTTTCTCAACTGAAAGTTTCCCTCATAGAGGGATTTCATGGGCTTGGCCACTGGCCTTAAAATCCTCTCGAAGTGCCCTCTGCTTCATCTTCTCAAGATCGGCCTTTCATCGTCTCTCATCTGCGTAACCACCTGCTCTTCCACATTCCCATCATCGTCATCGCTCTCACTCGCATTCCTAACATTACTCATCAGGACGGCACTCACCATCAACAATTGCCCTTCCGTCGCATCCCGGTCCTCATCGTCATCAAGAACAATCTCCCCCTTTTCCTTCCGCATCTTTACCTCCACTTCATTCAATCCCATTCTTGTTTACTTCTGTTCACTTGACATTCATGTTTTGGCATCTCTGCATGACATCAACGCCTTTCCTACGAGCTTTATAACTTCCACACCAACGACATTCTCAAGTTAATTCTCATTCATCAAAAGCACTATCCACCTTCCATCCACGCTTTAACGAATCCAATAGCCGTGTCACCAAGGACTCTTCCCCATTCCTAGCGCTTGCCCAAAAGTAATGCGTGTCCCCTGGACTGGTTCCCCCTTTCACTCTAATCCCGCTTCTGTTACTTTCCTGAACCCGCCATCGCAACCCTTCCTTGGACATAGCTGATGCACTTCACGAACCTTACATTTCCTGTGATGATAAATTTACTTGATATCTATTTTCCATATATTTTTTGTTACATTCCACACCTTACACTTTACCTACATTTACACTTGTCTCTTGTTTTGCGCATTCACCATCAACCCTATCCGTTCATCTCAGTTCATTCTGCATTTTTTCTTCTTTGTTCTTGATACGCCTTCTACAAGGCAGGCTCGTAAAGAGCTGCACTGCCGACCTCATCAACCATTGTCCAATCCTCCTCACTTTATTTTTTTTTTCATGTCTGTCTCTCATCCTCATCATTTGTAACGACTAGATATGCACTCCACCCCCATCTATGCTGCCCATTGTTATCCGTTTGCAATTGCTCTCGATATTACGACCTCTCACGACCTCGCTTCTCGTACTCTCTGCTTGCAACTTGGTCCGAACCCCACGAAGCTGGCATCGAACGAAGATCTTCCGAGCTCTGGCGTCATCCGGAAACAAGACGGCGTTCCGAGCTCCTGCTTCGCCTCTTTTGCGTCCATTCTCTACCCTAGAGACGAGCCACGGAAATCAAGCACCCTTTGTCTTTGTTCGGTATCCATCCAGCCTCACGGCACGCCACCCACGTACCCCACACGAATCCATTCTCTGCAATCGCCCAATTCCCGGCCCACATCGTCCTCTTCACAAATCACACCACAACCACACTCCGATCCATCCATTGCCTTGGGCCTTCAAATGATAAAACATACAAGTATGGGGAGTTTGATTTGCGATAGAGATTTTCTGCGCTTTACCGATGATTGTATACAGTTTATATACCCATAGGTTGTCGGTTGCTCGAGAAATTTCATCTGAATCTTCGTCCCTCCCTCTCTGTTCGTCGGGTGACCTGAGAGAGAATTCATCTCTTTTTCATCAAGCCGTCGAAGCAGTGCTGTCTCTTACTCGTAACTCTCCGCTTTACTTCAAACCACTACCAGGGGAAGACCACCGTGTTCCCCACTCATCGACTATAATCCGATTTCCGACTTATGCCCCATTCGCGATGTCTTGTTCTTGCCCCTCCGTCCTACCTCCTGCTTCCTGACGCCTAACTACCGGGTCAGATAGTCACATTCAAGTTCATATAAGCCACTATGACATTGGGCGTAGCACGGTCTGAATTCAACCGCAATGCATTCCTGTCGTCGCAACTGAGATAGTCAGATACTGGTTCCTTGCGGCGCGTCATGTGTGTCGATGGATAATATGGATGATGTCCGATGTTCTTTGGGACATCCATATGATGTACCTGCATTATGATTATCGCGTGAAAACCCTACCTTCCATATGTTGGTGTCAAAAAAAAAACAAGAGTGACAACCTTCTACGCCACACTAGGCTTCCTGTGAAATTCAGATGAGCGAAGCCAAGATTACATAGCATCAAGCCGTGGTATTTATTCTACTGCAGTCTGCATTGCGCAAGGCTGGAGCGTTATGCTTTGTCTTCCAAAGTTCCGATTTCCCGCTCATTTTGAAATATTCCGGCTGCTGTAGACGAAAATCAGATGCGATGCGCGCTTATTTATCTTCCTTCTGATGAAATGTGAAATGCCTGGCCCTTTTATCACTTAAAGTTATGTCGGATCGCGTCGCGTCGCGGTTCGACCTCATTAGTCTCACGTGAGAGCCGCCTCAACGGCCCGTTCTTGAAATCCAACAAGTCGCTTTCAATGTCTTTGCTACTTCCATCAACTAAGTAAAAGCCATGCGCGTTCAGACTTTCAGAACCCACCATGAGCGCCTATCTGATTTTGTTTCGTTCTCATGACAACTCTCATTAAAGACCAGTACCTCTTCGTGGATCCGAATGCCTCGAGGCGTCCAGTGCTGCCACAAGGGTAGAGCTGATGTGAAACCACAAAACTGATAAGGAATTATGCACCCACTCACTTCAACTAAACTAAAGTCTAGCCTGCTTAATTCATCGCGTTGTAAGATGTCAATCAATTGGCTGAAACATCCCGGAATGTAATATCAGGTACTGCTCTCTGAGTTGTGAAAATTAACGGTGATCAGAAGCCAAACACGAGATTCAGCTGTAGGCGGCTTTCTAGGTTCTCTAAGTTCTGGGAAACAGCTGTCACTGATACGTTGCCCAAATTCGTGACTAATTACAGTAGAGGATTTGCCCCGAACTGTTCCTAATTCCACAGACTAATCTAACATCAAAATTTGTACCGGATATTGGCACTTTAGTTGCCTCACACTCGAGCTTGAAGTCGAAGCCAGTAACTGACATTCCAATGCCGTGGGTCTGTGGTGAAAAATACCACTACTCTCTTGAGTCTGACAAAAATAAGAAGCAGGCTGACAACCCTGGAGCGCTTGTGGTCGAGAATTTGCAGACCAGGGAGCGGATTCGTTGCGACCTATGGAAGGACGAGATCAACCTCCTTATTTTCGTAAGTTCAACCCAGCATTATACCTCTACCATTCCTGATTATTCTTAGTCGGATCAGTTCTCTGCTGTGGTTACCGCTTTCATCATAGAGTCCTACATAGGCCTTCAAGAGGACCCAACTGAGCGTCTTCTTTCACAACTTGTCGCAATAATGAATAGTACTGCGGGTGGAGCAACGGCGCCTACCTCATTGCCTACGCCCATGCAAACACCCTTTCCTCCCACCTCAACGACTACGCTTGCCAATATCTTATGGTTCCTCAGCCTTGTGTTCAGTATAACGACTGCTGTGATCGGCATTGTCTCACTCCAATGGATAAGGGAGAACCAGGGCCCAGCTCAAGGTCTCACGGGTCGATTCGAGGGCACTTCTTCATATACATGCAGAATCTCTCGACAGGTACTATGTACCTCAGATAATATCGACACTCCCCGTCCTTCTCCTCGTCGGCCTCGTCCTCTTCCTCATTGGCCTAATCGATTTCCTTTGGGACATTGACCGTATTGTGGCCTCTCCTGTGCTCGCCGCCGTCTTTTTGACTCTGTTATTCCTACTCCTCTCAACCTGCATTCCTGGCTTGCAACCCCTTCCTCTCCATCGCTCTCATAGAAAGCCAGGCAGCCGTCCCCGGGCTCCTTGCCCATACAAGTCCCCACAGTCGTGGGCATTCCTTTATGTTGTTGCATATTGCAAACGTCCATTCAAATTTCTGGCCGACATTTATAACTTCAAATCTTTCACTCCTCTGTTTGGGGCGGATCTTGGTGACAGTTGGATCAAGCATGGGTTATTCTGGCTTTGCCAGCGGGATATTGACGGAGTTGCATCCCACCTACAAAGGCTTGCTTCCGTCAAACAGAATCGATTCTCAGAACTCCCTGCGGATACAGACTCAGAGCCATGGATCCTGCACGGAGTAGGGTACGACAGTCTACTCCGAAGTCTTTGTAGCCAAAAGGCTCACTTCTCGCCGCTGTATGATGGTGTACACGCCCACCTTCAGGTCAAACAAAGCATACTTACCTGCTTCGAGTTCAGACACTTTGGAGCTTTATAGGTCATTCAATGGTGTTCTATCCTTGACCTACGGTAGCGAAGACCACGGTCACTACGCTGAATTGCTCGCCGTCTATTTGCCTGGACTTCTGCCCCCAAGCAGACCTACACATTTTCACAAGATACCATCCTGGTTGCCGACCCTGAATCAGTGGTCTTTGTTAACCACGCTCGATTCCTCTTCTTTTTACATGGGACAGACCTCTTCAGGTTTCCCACTCTTACACTCTACCACATAGAGTTGTATATTAGTCTGAGTGAATGGCTCTTCCAAAGCCAACACCCACTCGGAGCGGACATACCCGAAGAATCTGGGATTTTTTTCATAGAACAGCATATTATTCGCGAGTCCGCCTCTGAGGTTTGGCATTTCGAAGGGGAGTGATCTACATAATATTTCAACGATGCGACGACACTGCGTTCCGTGCCTATCAGATCTATTTTGTTCTTATAACATATTTCAGGCAAACTTAAAGACCGCTACCCTCTTCGTGTCGAACGCCTCGAGGTCTCCGGTGCTGCTGCAAGGTACAAAACCGATAACTTATAAGAGGTCATGCACCCGCTCACTTCATAGCCTCGCCTGCTTATGTAATTCATCCGATCCTGTTGAAAGATGTTACACGGCGGACATCTAACTGTCAAATCGGGCCGCCTCCTGTCATGTCGAGTGACTTGTCAAGTCGGAGGTTATGAGTGACGATATGTCACGCCGAGGCCACAATTTCGATTTTCAAGCCGTTCACCGTCTTAAAAAAATAGGAAGAAATTCCAAAGACAGTTAATATGTTACCCAGAATGTATTCAAACCATATCTAGTCTTCCCATCTTTATCTAGCGTGGAGATCGAGCCACGCACCATCTGGGCATTTAGCACACGGTTTTTGATACCTCATCAAGCAAGCCGGAAGAAGCGACAGAATTATAGAGCTATTATAGTTAATTATGGACCAGAAACGACTGATGGTGAGATATTAGCATCGAGAACACGTCGTTTGTCCTTTAGAAAGGCAAAAGAAAATATGTGTGACGGTAATAAATGTGACCGGCGAGCACCTGACACCTAACCTGCCGGTAACGTCTGTATTACTTGACATGACGGCTCGCGAGCCGACTTGACAATGACAGTTAGATGTCCGCCGTGTTACTAATCTTGGCAGAAACACCCCTGATCACCATTTCCAATGTCAGGTACTATGTATTCTTGACAGGATGAACGCTAACCATAAGACAACATGAGGCTGAAATTCAGCCCCTTGAGACAGCTTTCAAGTTCCTCAACGCCTGGCACTGTTCTGGGAAACAGGTTTCTTTGCACTTGAACTACAACTCCAGTAACTGCTATTCCAATGCCGTGGGACTGCGGTGAAAAATACCACTTCTCTCTTGATACCGAAAAAACCAAGGAGCAGGCCGACGACCCGGGAAAGTTCGTGGCTGACAGTCTCAAGACCAGGGAGGGCATTCGATGCGACCTCTGGAAGGATGAAATCAACAACCTCCTCATTTTCGTAAGTTCAATATAGCTTTATACCTCTAGTGTTCCTGAAAATTTTGGTCAGTCTGGTCTGTTCTCTGCTGTCGTCACTGCCTTCATTATAGAGTCCTATAAAGGCCTTCGAGAGGATCCAACTGAAACTGCCACACTTCTCCTCTCGCAACTAGTCGCAATATTGAATAGTACTGCGGGTGGAACAGCAGCACCTACTTCCCTCGCCACACCCATCCAGTCATCCTTTTCTCCGACTCCAACGACCACGCGCGTCAATATCTTATGGTTCCTCAGCCTCGTGTTCAGTATAATGACCGCTGTGATTGGCATTGTATCACTTCAATGGATAAGGGAGCATCAGCACCCCGTTCAAGGTCTCACCAGTCGGTTCGAGGGAGCACTTCTTCATATGCATGCAGAAGCTCTGGATAGGTACTATGTACCTCAAATAATATCGACACTCCCCGTCCTGCTCCTCGTCGGGCTCGTCCTCTTCCTCGTGGGCCTAATCGATTTCCTTTGGAACATTGACCATATTGTGGCTTCCCCCGTTCTTGCCGCCGTCTTGTTGACCGCGTTGTTCCTAATCCTCTCGACCTGCATTCCAGGCTTGCAACCCTCTCCTCTCCATCTTTCCCATAGAACGCTAGGCAGCCGTCCCCGGACTCCTTGCCCATACAAGTCGCCCCAGTCATGGGCATTCCTTTGCGTTGTTGCGTATTGCAAACGTCTGTTCAAATTTCTGGCCAACAATTACTTTAAATCCTTCACTGGTCATTTTGGGGCGGATCTTGGTGACAGTTGGATCAAGCATGGGCTATTCTGGCTTCGCCAACGGGATATTGATGCAATTATATCTAACGATAACATGCGAATGCTTATCCCCGTCGGCGAAAATCCAGCATCATATCCAGAACAATCCAACCGCCAGCAATCAACAGGCTGGAGAGATCGTCGCTTATTCATTCAAAGGCATGAGCTTCACCGCCTACTCCTCAGTCTTTCTAATCCCGAACGTCACTTTTCGCCGCTATACGATGGTGTCCACGCACATCTTCAGGTTAAGAACAACATACCCCCCTCAAGTTCAGACACTCTGGAGCTCTACCGGTCTTTCAACGATGTTTTGTCTTTCACCTATGGTAGCAACGACCACTACGCCAACTTGCTTACTACCTATGTGCATGAACTCCTCCCTCCCAATCAAATTTTCACATTTTCACAACGCACCATCTTGACCGCCGATCCTGGATCATCAGTCTTGCTTGATCATACTCGACTTCTTTTCTTTCTACATGGGATAGACTTCTTTAGGTTTCCGACTCTCACACTCTATCACATAGAGATGTGCACTCGTTTAACTCAATGGTCGTTACAAAGTGAACCCCTACTCATAACTGATATACCGGAACATTCTGGGATTTTCTTCGTTGCACAGTATATTTTTCGCGATTCCATCTCTGAGGTTCGGAAAATTGAAGGTGAGTGGCCTACATAATATGTCAACGACGCATGCGAGGACTGACAGTGCGTCTTTTTAGATGTCGATTATGAGAAAATAGTGGAAGAATTGCTCGGACTTCTGACAAATTTCTTCACCTTTGCATCCAACAACCACCCATCGGCGCCGACAGGGGACCCAAGGAGGTCAATTTACACGACCAACTACGTAACTATGGTGCTTGAAGATGTGTCCTCGATAATGAATGCGGTGCCCCACAGTCCCAGTACTACGCAACGCTTTAACTCCCATCTTGAAAGCATTTCAAAGGAGGTCAGAAGACATCAGGATAACGCAGGCGGAAACTACCTTTTTTGGACCGCATCCCTATATATTTCGCTGCTCCTTGGGAGTGGCGAGGGGCGGTATGATGTTACTGTTGTTGTATGCGAGTTACAGGAGTACAAGAGGATCTCGGACGCACAGAATTCGGGAATACGTCATGAATACGTCGAGGCGCTCATGAAGTGTATGTTGTCGCCGGATAGCTTCGATGAGTTCTCTTGGGACTTCCTCGATCAAATCCAGGCTGCAGACCGAACTGTGAGTATTATCCCTTCAGTAAAGTCTTTGATCTCTAAAGGGATACTGAACGTTTGGCTTCCTAGAACCGAGATATTGTAACCGACGAAGGTGTGGGCGAGCCAGGCATCACCTCAAACCATAATTCACATACCTTGGACTACAATTCTCCTTCACATGAGGCTGAGATGTCTCAAATTGCGTCCGCCTCCATCGAGAGTCCAAGAACGAGTAGCCCCTCCCCAACCGCGAGTCACATAGCGATAAATGTTGTTGAACCCCTCCCATCCACTGCTGGAACTCCTGGGGCGAATGTGCCACCAAACGACCGAGTTGACGCGAACTGAGGTGAAGAGTGTTGCTCAATGCCTTCGTAGATTGATCAAAACCCTGTAACATTAGCATTTCGTAAATTTGTATAGAAGGCTCGCTCTCCCGCACAATTTCGTCTTTATATGACCTATCGAGCACCTTCGACTCTGAGAGGATTTATAGAATCACGACGGAGTCGCTCTGAGATTTATGCATTTGAAAATTACTAGAGCTGTACCCGTGCTCCGCACGGTAGAGGTGTTTTTAGTACCATAGGCCTTAAATTTATTGTATTGCTCACCTGTCCGCCACTCGTCTGAGTGTGAGCAAGATCGCCTTCAGCCTTGAACG
>Ga0247742_10002229_pt1 | contig 12803 bp, 9 predicted proteins | sample UWRJL208509C2_FD_180944 | JGI IMG/M metagenome (GOLD analysis project Ga0247742, IMG submission 180944) | Plant litter microbial communities from Arlington Agricultural Research Station in Wisconsin, United States - UWRJ-L208-509C-2 | ecosystem: Environmental > Terrestrial > Plant litter >...
GGCGGGTGACGGCGTGGCAAGTGCTGACTCTGTTTCCAACGACCTCGTGGCTGGGTTCTTGGGGCAGTGGAGAACGGGAGTCAGTGCACAGACTTCTCCCATGCTGGTAGTTCGAAACCTAGGAGTCTCGACTAGCGCCTACTACGCACTCCACCCCACTCTGCTCCCTGGTCGTAAGTACACGATCAAGGGTAAAGTTTGGGGATACTTCAACAACCAGAATGGCACGGCTCACGCGAATGCGGGCCGAATGGTCCTGACCTACAACAACGGCTCTGGACCGATCACAATCACGTCTAACCAGCCTGTCTACGATCCAGTAACTGGACCCCCCATTTTCAGCTCCATCACGGAGAGCAACGACTGGGGACAGCTCTCCATGACGTTCACTCTTCCTGCAACTGTCACAGGACTAGAGCTGCAACTCTGGAACGGTGTGGCTGACCAGACCCTTTCAGGCTTCCGTGCCAACTCAGAGAACTTCTGGTCGGAGATTCTGATCACGGAGATCCCTCTGGATTCTCCAGGCTGGGCGCTGGGTTACTTCGATGGAAGCACTGACCCGACTCCCGACTGGAGCCACGGTACAGACACCTCCAACTGGCAGACACCTGGATACGGACGCACTGTCCCGGATTCCGATTTCATCAACGAGTGGATCGGCACTGCGGACATTGGGCAGAGCAAGGTCGGACTCGCACCGATCAAGTACATGGGTCAGTCTGCACAGCACGGAGGAGTCACAGGACAGGGCATCGCGGGTGGAAGCTCACTGCACCCCGTTACTGGAACGAAGTCGATTCGAGTCATCCCTGACTCAACAAACGACTCCTACGCTCTGGTCACCAACACCATGGCGGCGCTCACCACGAACACCACGTACTACGTACGGGCACGGGCCTTCCTTCCAGCTCCGCTCACCGGGACTCTCCACGCGAATGCGCGCAAGGTAGTTCCTCTGTGGTCCGCTGGGTCCATCACGGTGGTGTCTGAAACCGTGGTCCCGAACATCGCTGGATTCAACGACTACGAGCTGGTGTTCACTACTCCAGCCACAGGCGGGTTCATGGGCTTCCGGTTGTACGACGGTGCAGCTCAGGGTGGTGGAGAGATCTTCTGGGACACCTTGCTGGTGATCGCCAACTTCGCCGCCAGTGCTCAGTACTTCGATGGCTCCTTCTCCTCACTAGATCCAGATCTGGGGGGAGGCTGGAGTGGTGCGGCTAACGACTCCACGAGCGTGCTCCGCGCTCTCCTCACCCAGAAGACGTTCACGGGAAAGACCCACCACTGCGTAGCAGTCGTGTCCAACAAGTGGGTGTCTGACGCTTCTCGCTCCATGCGAATTCTTCCCATCGACAACAGCAACGAGTCCTACGTAGGAGGATCTCCCGCATCATTCACACACGGGATGGCGGCAGGGAAGACCTACACCTTCTCCGCTCAGCTCCACCTGATCGCAGCTCAGACGGGAGTGCTGCACGCGAACGCTCGCACGCTCCAGATCTTCTACACGGATGCCGGGGGAGTCGATCACGTTTTCACCTCTGCTCAGGCCCCGAACGTGCTGGGGACTACTCAGGATCTCTCAGTCACCGCGACCATTCCAGCGGACGCTCTGGGGGCATCTATCCGGATGTGGAACGGAGCGAGCTACGGCAACGGGGATGTCTACTACGACAAGGGAATCCTCATCGAGGTGGAAGACAGCGCTCACCCGTACCAAGGCATCTGGTTCGATGGAAGCACGCCCGACACGGACTTCGCTGACTTCGAGTGGACCGGCACAGCGAACGCTTCGACCTCTATCATTCGAGGAGTGGCTAGCGCCGAGCCTGTGAAAATTACATACCAGCCCATGTGGCTGTAGGAGAAGACCATGAGTCTCGAAATCGAGGTCTATGACCGCGAGAATCCTTTCATCAAGAAGGACATCATCCCGAACCGGGTAGCCCCGAAGTTCCTGGATGAGATGAAAGGCGTGGGCGGCGGTAGCTTCGACATCTCCACGCGGGACAAGCGCATCGTCTCAAATTCTTCTTTGCTGGATGACTGGAACGTCGTCAAGTGCAAGGTTGATGGCAAGGTCCGGGGTGCCTTCCTCATCCAAAGCTCCAACGAGACCTACGTAGATTCCGGGGAAGCTTCGGACGAGACGGTCTCTATCGCGGGAGAGGGACTCAAGACGTGGTTCCGCAACGCCACGCTCTACCCGTACGGCGGTCTCAAGACTCTTTCCTCAGACGACCGAGCTTTCTCGTGGGCCTCCGAGCAGGGCGATTGGTATCACACCGCTGACTGGGTTCCTGCCGTCAACGTGGCGCAGTACCTCTCCGCTACAGCCATCGCTACCTGGAGCACAGCTCCTCAGGACTGGCCTGACGCTCCCCTGTCTCAGTGGATTTGGGACCGCAGCACAGCCAACGTCTCAGCCCCCGTGGGGACGTGCTACTTCCGTTTCGAGTTCGACACCCTAGTTGATCAGTCGGTGTCGTTCTTCTTCGCCGCCGACAACCAATTCGAGGTTTACGTAGACGCTCAGCAGATCATTCAGGATCTCGGAGCATCGCCCGCGTGGGTCTCCAACCACCAGACGGATGTCAAGCTCCTCGCGGGGCACCACATCGTGGCCGTGAAGGCGTCCAACCAGGGTGGACCGGCAGCCCTCATCGGCGCCATCCTCGCGGCAGGAGATGCCACCACAGGGACTCCCGCAACACTGATCAGCTACACAGGAGCACCGGGCTGGAAGGTCAACTCCTACCCGGCAATCGAGCCTGGTTGGACCCCGGGTGAGATCATCCTCAAGATCATGGATGAGGCCGAGGGCCGAGGCGTCCGTTTCCCCACCTGGCTCACCCCGACCTTCACCAGCACTCACGACTCCAACGGAGCGCTCTGGGACAATCCGCAGCCGTGGATCTTCAACGTCGGTGACGAGTACCTCAACATCATCGAGAAGCTGGAAGAGCTTTACTGTGACATCTGGATCGATCCGGACACGTACTTCCTCTATGCCTGGAAGTCCCGAGGAATCGACCGTTCGGTGTCGGTCGGAGGGGAAGACCCTGTATCCATTCGGGTGGCTAAGAACGTCCTCAAGGCGGGAGAGACCAAGACCTCAGCCATCAAGAACGTCCTTCTGGTCAAGACTTCGGAAGGGTGGATCGTAAAAGAAGATCCAGACCTAGCTGATTCCCCCTTCGGTAGGTCAGAAGGAAAGCTCCAGACCGATCTAGGGCTGGCTCTAGCGAATGATGTTGCCTTGCTGGCCTTCGATCAGATCGCGCAGCCTGAGACCTCAGCAAGCTTCGACTTCCTAGACACCGCAGATGTCGTCCCCTTCGACAAGTTCCAAGTCGGAGATCATCTTCTTGCTCCCGGCAAGGAGGTGCTGGAGAAGCGACGGGTAGTTTCTATCGCTCTCTCGGAGGCTGGGGACACGGGCAAGACTCAGTACGCCGTCGAGTTCGACACCATCTACAAGGACAACGAAGAGCGCATCAACAAGGCGCTCAACAACCTGTCGAACGGTACGGGCTTCCTAGGATCTCTAGCCAACGTCAGTGCAGCCGGTGGTTCGGGAGGGGTGAAGTCGTCTCTACCTTCCGGAGGCGGTGGTACTCCAGGCGGTGGTGGGTCTGTAACGATCCCTACGCCCCCTACAGGGCTTGTAGGAAGCTCCACGGGTGTATGGACACCCCCGGGGGATTCAGTGGCTCAGATCCGTCTCGCGTGGTCTCCAGTAACCACGGACACTACGGGCGCTTCGATGACCCCGTACCTCTACGAGATCTGGGCACGACGTAACCGGACTCTCTCTCAGCGCACCGTCTCCAACCTGTGTGCCAACCCGAGCTTCGAGACCGGCCTAGCGGGAGTGGGAGCCAACTCCGGAACCACGGCTACCCAGTCGAACACCTGGAGCAAGTACGGTACCTACTCGCTCAAGCTCTCTCCCTCTGCCACGCCTACGACCACCTTCGCCACTCTGGATGGAGGTCCTGGAGGATTCCGCTCCGGTCTCTCAGCGGGCAACACCTTCACCGCTAGCTCCTGGATTCATCTCGGATCAGCTCAGGGTGGAACTCCTAACGACCTCGCTCGCACCATCTCGATTGTCTACGTCGATTCTGGTTCGGTCACGCGCACGGTCACCTCAGCTCAGGCACCGAACGCAGCGGGTGACTACCTCATCAGCGTCCAGGCATCGATCCCAGCGGGCGCACTCGCTGCATGGGTCATGGTCTACAACGGATCGAACAGCACCACTCCGGTGGATGTCTTCTTCGACGGCATCATGGTCGTGGCGGGTACCACGCTTCACGACTACGTAGACGGATCTCGCCCGAGTGATGATGTCTATTCCTACGCATGGGCAGGAACAGCTCACGCCTCCACGTCCATCCGGATTACAGCCGACAAGAAGTACCTCCTAGGGTCCGTACAGGCCACTGGTGCCCTTCTACGGCCTTTGCCACCCGGGGAGGACTGGTTCTTCGGGATCATCGCTGTCAGCACCTCAGGCGGGCGCTCAGCACAAAGCGCAGAAGTAGCTGTAACCACTGCATACCCAGACGAGACTGTGCCCGCACCATCGGCACCCTCTCTCGCATCCAAGTACGGGATCGTCCGCGCTGTCTGGGATGGAAACCTGGATGGCCGAGCACCTGAGAGCCACTTCGGATTCGTCTTCGCTGAGACATCTGTGGCAGCCACAGGTCCGTGGTCACCTACTGGTCAGCCGCTGACCCAGACCGGAACCATCGTCATCCCGGGACAGGTGGATTCCACGACGGTGTATGTACACCTCGTGGCGGTGGACAACCTAGGTCGCAAGGGCGCTCCGTCAGCCCCAGTCGCAATTCTTGTTTCGGACACGGCAGGATCTGGCGGTGGAGGATCGAGCGGTCTTGCCGCCATGCCAGCCGGTATGGTCACGACATGGGCGGGAACCTCAGCCCCCGCTGGATGGCTCATGGCCGATGGCTCAGCCGTCTCGCGCAGCACGTACGCAGACCTCTTTGGAGTGATCGGCACCACCTACGGCGCGGGTGATGGGTCTACGACCTTCAACGTCCCGAACCTCAAGGGCAACGTGCCTGTAGGTAGGGACTCCGCACAGACGGAGTTCAGCGCGCTGGGTCAGGTAGGTGGATCGAAATCCCACTACCACAAGGCCACGGGGTCTAAGAGCGGAACTGTTCTCGCTGGAGACATGAGAGCAGCGATTGGTGCAGTAAACGGAGACATTGCACGGCTTGGGTATGTGGCTGTTGGCCGACACCCCGACGCCCCGTCCGTCGTGGCTTCTTACAGTGGGACCTTTGGCACCGTTTCATCTACGTCATACACGGTGAACCACAACACCCCGGTGTATGGAGAGACCTCCACTGAGCTGGGATTGCAGCCGTACGTCACCCTCAACTACATCGTCAAGTACACGGTCTATGACGGACTGGCAGGGTCTGTTCTTCCAGCTGGTTCGATCCAGCCGTGGCCGAGTGACACGATCCCTGCCAACTGGGTGCTCTGTAACGGTCAGGCGATCTCCAGAACCACCTTCGCCAGCCTTTTCGCCACCATCGGAACGGTCTACGGAGTCGGTGATGGCTCCACTACCTTCAACGTGCCCGACTTCCGTGGTCGGACTCTGGTGGGCAAGGACGCCACTCAGACGGAGTTCACCCCGCTAGGCAAAACAGGCGGCGAGAAGGCTCACACCCTCACGCTCGATGAGATTCCCAAATACGCCCTCTGGCTCTCGACGGCCTCCTACAGCCCTGGAGTCAACACTCTCTTCAATCCGGGGTCGAGTTTTGGAATATCGACGTTGAATGGAGCTGCAACCGCAGCACACAACGTCCTCCAGCCATACAGTGCCGTCAACTACATCATGAAGACGAGTAACGGGGACACCCCCGGGGACTCCCAGCTCACCACCCGCGTGAGCAATCTGGAAGCGGACTCTGGCTGGATCAAGATTGGTGATGTAGGAGCACCCGCATATTCCTCAGGCTGGTCAAGTTACGTGGACGCCGCCGTGCCGTGGTCTGGCCTCTATATCCGAAAGATTGGAAACACCGTTCACTACGCTGGGGCGGCTCAGAAGTCAGGAAGCTGGACCAACCTCACAGTGGTGTTCGTCTTCCCCGTGGGGTGGAGACCGTCTGTTTCAATTCAAGGAATCAGTACGGTGGTGCGCGCCACAGGTGAATTCGCTACCGCAGCGGGGACTACGGCTCTCGCTTGGGGAGGAAGCTTCCCAGTCGGCTGACCCGCCCGCTAGATCTGCCGATAGTAGGAGGGGACGATAGTGGGGGGAACACTGGTGGTAATCAGGAATACGGGGCCTCTTCGCCCTACATTCGAGGACATCCTCCGGGCTATCGGGTATCTCACCCTGGTGGTCTGGGGAGTCATGTTCTTGTGCTTCCCGCCCGACGCCTATATCAACACGGTGGACATCGCGTCCCGCCTGAGTTGGATGGGTATCGGAATCTTGGGGTCCTCGCTGGCCGTGGTGGGGTCTCTGACCCGCATCGACATCAAGCTGGAGTTCCCTGGCATCCTCTTGGCTCTGATCGCGCCGCTGTTCTACTCCGCAGCTCAGGTCTACTTCTCGATCTACCCCCTCGTGGGAACCAACCCCACCTCGCGGTTCGCTCTGGCTGTCTACGCCATCGTGCCGTTCTTCCTCATGCTCCCTCGTGCCTACGCTCTGTATGCCGAAAGCCGTCGTCTCAAGCGGATCACCGTTGCTAGCTCTAAGGCGTGGGCGCTCTCGCACCCTGACGAGGTTGAGCAAACCGGACGGGCAGTCAGCTTCATCAAGAAGGGGGTCTGACTCCAGTGAACCAAATTCTTCTTTTTGCTGTCCTTCTGCCCAAGCTGGCAGCAGAGGTACGTCCTTCCGTGGATCTCAACGCTCTGGTCTCCGGAGGTTCGGGAGCCGCTCTGATCTCCGCGCTCATCTTCGTGGGCAAGCTCATCCTGGACCGCACCATCCCGTCTCGTTCTGACGCACGGGCCAACGTGAGCCTGGTTCTAGAGGGCCTCAACAACATGGTGAAGGTTCTCCAGGAAGAGAAGATCGCTGATGCAAAGCGACTCACTGACAAGACAGACCGCATCGAGCAGCTAGAGGCAGCAGCCGACAAGGACTACGACCGGATCTCAGAGCTGAGAGCAGAGATCATCGACCTTCGCCAGCGTCTCTCCACCAAGGACCGTCACATCAACACTCTGGTGTCTGAGCTTCGCAAGCTGGGTGCACAGGTCACCGGCCTGGAGCTGGACGACATCGACAACCTAGAGGTCACGCTCACCACTGAGGCTGTGCGGAAGATGCAGGGCAAGGCCGACACCGGAGAGACTCCCGCTGTTCCGTCTGGCCGATAGTAGCCCCAAGTAATTCCACCCTCTCGAAAGGAATCCCCTCATGGACCTATTCACCGCTTCGTGGTGGAAGGCTTCGCTCATCCGTGCCGGTCGCACGGCTCTGGTTGTCGCCGTCCCCTACGTCACTGCCTCCGTCGCTGGTGCGATCCCATATCTCACCATCCTGTCGGCAGCAGCCATCGCCGCGTTCCTGTCCCTGGTGACTTCCCTCTTCGGGATCTCAGAGGTCAGCGGAACAGAGCGCCCCTGGTGGTTTGCCGTCCTGGCTCGCGTGGTGAAGACCACGGCTCAGGCAGCCATCGCGGGTGTCGGCACCGCCGTACTCGTGACCGACGTGAACTGGACCCTACTTGGTCAGAACGTCCTGGTCGCAGCATTCGGCTCCTTGCTCCTCGGAATCATCACGGTGCTTCCTGAGGCTCCCAAGCCGGTCCTGGACAATGGGACCAACGCTTCGGGTGTCACCACCATCACCAACCTCAACATCACACCAGCCACTCCTGAGGCAGCTACTGCCGCAGTGGAGGCCGTGCAGAACAAAAAGGAGACCACCCTGTGAACGAAAGCGATTTGGTAGAAGGCTACGCATGCCCCATCGATCCGATGGAAGCACTACAGTGCGAGTCGTGCCAGTAGGCTAGCTCCCGATAGGGAAGCAAGCAGAGGACCCGAGATGATTCCAGGATCTCGGGTCCTTTGTCATGACACGCCGAGAAATGAGCGAAATACTTTTAATCACCAGGGTTAGGAGGTATCCTCAACCGCATGGCGAGTCCGGTTCAACTTGAAGCATTCCAGCCCCTAGTCCAAGAGACACTTCGGGCGCTGGAGGCTGACTTCCGCATCTCGGAGACCATCGCCTACGCAGCAGGTACGCTAATTCAGCGTCAGGCAGCGAAAGCTCAGAAGATTTCCCTCAAGGGTGTGAACCTAACTCCTGCCGACGTATAACGGTTAGGAGGTACACACGCCCTGTGTTGAAATTTGACGTTCGAAACTTCGATGACGCCCGCCGAGAGTTGCTCGCGTGGAAGGCTCACGAGTATGCACAATTCAAGCTCCCCAAGCTCACGTACTGGAATTATGACCTCTGTCGCCAGCACCGTAGAGGCTGGATCGAGATCTACAACGATGTCGAGAATGGGAATCCGGACGCAGAGCGTCTAATCACCACCCGACCCAAGCCAGGATGCCGCAAGTGTGGCATCCACTTCCGTGAGCACCAGCACATCTCCATCATGTGGATGTACCTCAAGAAGCGGGGGCTTCTCGCGGACACCATGGGGTCAGGTAAGACGACCTCCGCTGGTGGCCTAGTGGCAATGCTGATGGAGACCGGAGAGCTGTCTCTACGGAGGGTCAAGGGTGGTGCCGATGGGATGGGTAGGGTCGTCATCACCCCGAGATCTCCAGCTCTCCACCAGTGGTATGACGAGCTTCTCCGGATGATCCCGAGCCTAAGCATCGTCATCGCAGAGGGGACGAAGAAGCAGCGCCGGGAACTCTATGCGCAGCCCTGGCATGTCCTTCTTATCGGCCCCGAGATGCTGAACCAAGACATCGATGACATCATGCGATTCGACCTCTCGCTGTTCATCACCGACGACATCGACTCCCTAAGGAACCCGGAGACCGACACCAGCTACTCGTGCGACCGTCTAGGACGCAAGGCCGACCGCTACTTCATCATGAGCGGTACCCCTCTCCAGAAGCGTCTACCGGAGATCCACGCTGTTCTAGACGGCGTGGGTGGGGATCGAATCCTAGGGAACCGTTCCAAGTTCGAAAGAGACTTCGTTCGCTCTGAGACAGTCACGCAGTATGACGAGCGGACTGGGATCGAGATCGGCAAGCAGAAGATCACGGGCTACAAGAACACGGGCCTACTCAAGCGCCAGATCGCCCCACTGATCATGCGGCGCACAGCAGCGGATCTAACTGACGTGCACCTTCCAGCCATCGTCCCCGACGACATCTTCTTGGATCTCTATCCGCAGCAGCGAGCCAAGTATGAGGAGTTGAAGAAGGGGGTCATCAAGATCCTTCGTGAAGAGGGTGAGCAGATCAAGCACACCACGGCCCTCTCCAAGCTCCACTACGGAGCAGCTATCTGTGGAGGACTAGCCACCCTAGGTGAGCTGGACGGCCCGTACACCAGCGTCAAGATGGACTGGATCATCGACAAGATTCAGGACGGCGGGGACCTAGGTGACGAGAAGGTAGTCATCTTCGCTCAGTTCAAGACCAGTATCCGTGCCCTACAGACTCGAATGACAGCAGCAGGGATTGGATTCGAGACCGTGTGGGGAGAGGTCAAGGACAAGACCGCCCGACGCAACTCTCAGGAGCGCTTCTGGAACGACCCGAGTTGCCGAATTCTTCTTGGCACCCGGGCCATTGAGCAGTCTCTAAACCTCCAGGTCGCCCGCCACCTCATCAACATGGACATGATCCTGAATCCAGCTCGAATGGAGCAGCTTGCAGGTAGAATCCGTCGAGATGGGTCAGCCTTCCAGCACGTCTTCGTGCACAACCTCCTGACAGTCGGAACACAGGAGGAGCGGTACCTACCACTTCTCGAAAGGGAAGCCGCAATCGCCGGTCACATCTGGGATGAGAGTTCTGAGCTGTTTCAGTCTCTATCTCCGATGGACATGTTGCAGTTGATCGCAGCGTAGGGAAGCCATGGATGCAGCACAGAAGAAGCTGGTGGAGGACAACGTTCCTCTAGCCCGGTACCTAGCACGCTCCGTTTGGGAACGGAACCGAGCGAACATGGACCTCGATGAGGTGACTTCGATGGCCTACATCGGCCTAATCAAGGCAGCCACCAAGTTCGATCCGTCCAAGATGTCAGAGGAAACTCTAATCAGTGGCAAGGCATTCTCTGGCTGGGCACGAAAGTGGATCAATGGCGAGATCATGGAGTGGCAGCGGGGAGAAGATCACGTCCAGCGCAGCTATCGAAAGATCTTCAAGCTTCTAGTCTCTGAGGGATACCAGAACGGAGCCTCAGAAGAAGATCTAGTGGCACGCACAGGCCTGTCTCTAGAGAAGATCCGCGAGGTCATCCGAGCTGTCCACGCGACCCCCATCAGCATTGACCTACCCGCCGATGAGAGGTCCACGGAGACCTTCTTCTACCCGACTCTAACCATCCCGACTCACCACAATGTGGAGTCCACGGCGGTAGAGACCATCATCAAGAACGCGACCTCTGAGGCGTATCGAGAACTCAGTGAGTTGCAGCAGGTAATCGTGGCCATGCACTTCTACGCTGGCTGGGAATTGCAGAAGATCGCAGCCGAGCTAGGCCTAGGTCTAACCGTCATCCGAGTAGCAAATTCTGAGGCTGTTCTCTCTCTACACAGGGCCATGAGAAGCCGAGTTCAAGATGAGGGGTAGAACCCTTGTTCTGGAGATAGTCAACCGCGTAATACAACTAGACCATCAAGGAGAAAAACTTGTCAGATCCGCAGTTCGATCTGTCCCCAGAGGACGCCGTTACCCAGATGCAGAAAAATCTCGATGAGATGAGAGAAGACACCCTTCGGGATCAGCTCAAAGACATCGACTCAGACACCGCCTATGAGTTGGGGTACGAGACAGCGTTGTTCGACTACCGTCACCTCACCGGCCCGAACCCTTTGGAGATCGACATCGTAGAAGTAGCTATCCCGGAAGAGAACAAGTAGATGAGACCCCGCGCCGCTGGCAAGCCCGCACCCTTCCAACGACACGCAATCGATCTGGGTAACCCCGACGTGAAGCGGGTGTGGAAGGACTCATTCCCCGCCTACCTCCTGGAGGCAGGAGACACTGTGGTGGACCACGGAGTGGTGTCTGACGTGCGAGTCTTCAAGTCCAACGTCCAGGTCCACTTCATCTCCGGAGAGGTGTACGTGGCAGCGAACAGAGAGGCCTTCAAGGCTTTCGTGAAGTCCGATGGCTGACGCACGTGAGCATGCGAAGACGATCCTCTCCGCAATCATTCCGAACCGGCGAGATCTCCTTGAGAAGGCTCTCCAGCATCTAACCCCGGCGCACTTCCCGGACAAGGTTCAGTCGAACATCTTCGTTCTCCTGGAGCGGTACTCCGACACCACGGGTGCAGTGATGACCCGCAGTGCTCTAGAAGATCTTCTGAGGGATCGAGATCCAGGTCAGCAGCTCCTGTACTACGAGAACTATGACCTGTTCTCAGCGAATGAGCCGACCGACGCCGAGTTCGTGTGGAGCATCGACCAGCTTCGAGTCCTTGCAGCCGAGAAGGCCACAGGTGAGGTTCTCACTGAGGCTATGGAGATCCTGGTCACCGGCAAGGAGACCCGCCTAGGGGAGACCATCAAGGGTCACCTCGATGCCCGGGCGTTCGCTCTAGAAGCCTTCGCGGACATCGACCGTGAGTTGACCATGCAGGAAGCTCCTGAGGGTGACATGCGTGACGAGCGCATAGACATCATGCAGGACTATGCAGATCGCAAGAAGGCGCTGGCTGAGGGAGACAAGCAGGGCATCCTCTTCGGCATCACCGAGCTGGACGCCAAGGTGGGAGGAATGCAGAACGGGGAGCTGGTTCTCTCCGTGGCCTACTCCAGTGATGGAAAGACTTCGTTGTGCGTGCAGACCGCGTGGCATGCCGCTGTGGAGCAGAAGAAGAATGTCGTCTTCCTTACCACTGAGACCCTTCGCCCTCAGGTTCGTCGCAAGCTTGTAGCCCGCCATAGCCGCCTGGACATCTTCGATCTACCGGAGGGTCTCAACACCCGAGATCTCAAGGCAGGGACGCTCTCACCGGCGCAGGAGGCCAAGTTCCAGGAGGTGGTGTCGGATCTAACGAAGAATCCCTCCTACGGGAAGATCTACATCGCTCAGGTCCCTCGCAACGCCACCATCTCCAGCATTGAGCAGCGGCTCTATCGCATCCAGCGCCGGTTCAACATCGATCTGGTGATCTGCGACTACCTCACCTTGCTCAAGCCAGACCGTAATCGGAACGACGACCGGCAAGAGATGAGCGCCATCGTCAAGGAGGCCAAGCAGTTGGCTACCACCTTCGATGACGGCAGGGGCGTTCCTCTCATGTCTCCCTGGCAGGTAAACCGAGCAGCCCGAGATAAGGCCGAGCAGTTGGGCTACTACACCAGTGCCTCTCTAGCTGAGACCTCTGAGGCAACGAACAGCGCTGACGTGATCATTTCGATCCTGGCTCCGCTGGACAACTCCAACCGATATGCAGAACTCAAGGGTCAGATCCTCAAGGCCCGCGACGGAGAGACCACCCAGTCTCTCCTGATGACCGTGGATTACGCCACGAGTCACTTCCAATCCAAGCCGTCCATGGGCAACTTCTCCTTCGCACCCGCACTAGGCGGTAGCGGTGGGGGAGGAGGCCTGGATGC
>Ga0247742_10002231_pt1 | contig 12793 bp, 6 predicted proteins | sample UWRJL208509C2_FD_180944 | JGI IMG/M metagenome (GOLD analysis project Ga0247742, IMG submission 180944) | Plant litter microbial communities from Arlington Agricultural Research Station in Wisconsin, United States - UWRJ-L208-509C-2 | ecosystem: Environmental > Terrestrial > Plant litter >...
CGTACGCCTTGCCACAGAGGGCTGACGCTGCATCCCTGTTGCATCCAAGGAGCAGCAATGCGTCCGCCGCCGGAATGAAAGCCTTTAAGGCTTCGTCATACTCATCGTATTGCCAATATATCGATCCAAGTGCATCAAGTGCACGTGCATGCCAGTACGTGTCTGACTCCTTGGTCCGAATGAGTACATCCTTGATGATGGTCTCCCTCTCTTCATAGTGGTCCTGTAAAAGCCAGCCTACGTGTGCGCGTGTCAAGGCACATTCAAAGCCCAACTGCTGGTTAGAGTAGTCATCAACCAACAACTGAGAGCTTTCCTCTAGCAGACCCTTTGCCTTGTGAAAATTATCAACTTCTGCATACGAGCTACCCAAGCACAGCAAGGCTTCAGCGATATATTGCTCGTTTCCATTTGCTTTCGCCACTTTCAAGGTGTGCTCCGCAACTGCAATGAAGGGCTTGGTGTCCCGTCGATACCAGCTGAACGCGAGCAGCGCCCGGACCAATTGATCATCGGAACCCGTATGGTCGGTGGTGGACATCAGGATGGACTGAATATTGACGTCCTCCCTAGCAAGCGCCTCGGCGTTGGCCTTGAACGTTGAATCACGATATCGACATGCGTGGTCCAGGATGTACTTGCAGAAAGCCAATTGCAAGGCCTGTCGAATGTGTTCAGATATGCGGTTGCGGTGGACCATGAATGATTGGATGACAGGGAGGACAAAGAGTGTCTGCGGCGTATGGTCGTCATCCTGGCCAGTAGTTTGAAGAAGTGCTGCTTCGGAGAGAGTAGTAATTGCCCCGGACGTCAATTTCTCTTTAGGCACCCAATAACTCAGATTTTTGCGAGTGGTACCGGCAGGCAGCATCGAGAGGGTAGCCAGAAGATAGAGAGCGTCGGGGTCGCTCCTAACAAAATCACTATCCACCGAAAGGCTGATGCTTTTGTTCATTCCACTCTCCAGCGAGCCATCAGGCGACCACATATCAGTGCCTCGCTGTCTCCATTCATCGAGCAGTGCCCCCGCGGACCACCCTGCTTTTCGTCCACGAGAAGCCATTAAGGTGACAGCGAACGGCATACAGCCGACTGCATCCACCAGGTCATCGATGTCGGGATCCGAGTTCCAGCGTGGGTTGATCCTCTGACAAATGCGCCGGCACGCATTCTTGTCGGTTGCTGGGACGACTTCCGAATGCCAATCGACATCGAAAGTGGGCGGCTGAGATCCGCGCATAGTGATGAGGATGGATATGTGGCCGAGCTGATTCAACTTGTGAAGTGTATCCTCAACTCGCTTCTGGTCCGACTCATCCGTCGTGTTCCAAGGTGTTTCAAAGTTGTCGAGTAGGAGAATGTAGGGCTCCTTGGATGATTTAAGCTCGTATAGGATGTCGCTTATGACACTATCGGTTTGGCGTTGGACTCGAAGGCTCGTGTAGAGAACCTGAAGGAATAGGCTAGCAGATGTCGCTTCTACGCAAGGTACCCACACACGATGCTCCTCCTGGAACTTGGCTTTGACGAGAGGTGACTCGACGATTGCCAGAGCAATTGAGGTTTTCCCCATCCCGCCAGGACCAAGAAGGCACATGTGGAATGCCGTCTCTGATGATAGCAGCTTGGATGTCTTCTCCACTAGCTCGTCGCGTCCGAAGAAGATTGTGGGTTTCGATGGCATATCCTGCCGTTCCAGTTTCTTTGACTTTGCTTCGTTGTTGACGGTTTTCACGATTTCATCGAAATTCTTGATTGTGAGGTCGACTTGATAGGCGGCGTGGACGACTTGATCTGCGGCGTGGACGATTTGATCTGCGGCATGGACGACTTGATTAGCAATGCTTTTTAACTGCTCTTGTACGTTTTCGAGTGCTCTGGCTTGGCGCAAATCGTTTCCAACCTACGCGAAAGGTAAGTCGTGCGTCGAAGATTGAGTCGGCAATAATTACATTGAATTTTTCGAGAGCAACGGCAAGCCGATCCACGCATCCATCAACCTTGTCTTTGTTAAGATTTGAGAAGATTACAACGAGCAACCGATTCTGATTCTGAATCTTGGTAAGGTCAGAAACGATCGTTTTCAAAGTTCTGTTATTTGTCAGCTGCAGTATGCTTGCCTGGATGTGTAACTGACACACTCTAAGAGATCCTTCAAGTCCATCTCAATCGCCTTGCCTGCCGCAATAATCTTCGCTTCTTCACAGCCGGCGGTCACATTCCTGACGATCACCATCATGAGTGCTTCGACTCGCTCCTGTAATTCCCGGACCTTCTCTTCGACAGCTGTGGCATCCTAGTCGAAGTGTTCAATTTGCTTTGCACCCGCAGACTATTCAAGTACTTACATCGCACACCTCAATGATCTTGATAGCGAGGCCGAGCGCATCCTTCAACAGTGGTACAGGTACCAACTCGGCTGCCGACTGTAGCACCTTTATGACCTCCTTCCCACCAGCAACGACATATTCTTGAGTTCCTGGAACAACAGACTTATCCCGTGGGGTTTGGATCTACGAACAGTCAGCACAAGGCGCACAATGTAAATTTGACACATATTAATCGTCGAACACATACATCTTTTCTTGGGGACCGTCGAGATTTGCCAAGAGGACACCAGGAGAAACACCCAGCTTGTGGATCCATCGTGATGGGAGACAGGATGAGACAGAAACAATGGAGAGAGGGTTCAATCCTCTAGGTACTGGATTGCTTGACGTGTGGTACTTGTGTGGTTTCACTGGCTGTGTATAATTGACAGAACTCACAAACTCCGATCAAGGTAGGCCGACCCAGACCATGTCACTGTACCAGGCACAAACATATCCCGACCATCTGAGAACTTACACGAGGTTTGTGTTCACTGCGCCCAGAGACCCACTGCCTTTAGCTTGCGAAATTGTACCAACGGTGGGCTTGTGATCTTCAGTGAGTTAAATGTCCACAGTGGCCTCGGTTGTGGCCTTCCGCGCTGGTCGCGCATTTGGTTTCAGAAACCGGAAGGAGCAAAACTTGTCAGAAAGTATTACATAACACGCCTGAGAAGAATGACAGGCTGATGGCATGACCTTTACTGAGAGCATGGAGAGAAGCTTTCTCAACCAGGAATCGATTGTGTTGCCATAGTGCGAGGTTCATAACTTGCTGGCAGAAAGTTGAGTTCAACTGTCACTAGTCACTGTGCATGTGTGCCGCCAATTTGCAATTATTGATCACACGTGATTCACGCCTCCGAGTCGTTTGGTCCTATCGTCTCATTTGGTTTCATCCTTCGTCCTTTCTGTTTAGGGCTGCGTATCTAATCGGCGATTATATGCAAAGTGTATATCACGGGTGTAACTTACTGTAAGTTACACATAAAATACTAGTCGAATTTTGGGGCATGTATTTATATGTATATAATTTCTAATAAGCAAACCAAATTTGCTTGAAGTTGTCCGATGTTTTGATAGGCGCGGCTAGCTTGCAGCATGCAGTTCTTCCGCCATGCAACTCTTCAGTTTTTTTAAAATTAGAGTTCCAACTCTGAATGCGGTTGTACGCCTCTCCGAATCGTTGTGAGTGATAGAGTTCATAACCATTTATTACTCAGCCGACATGCAGATGCAGAAGGGTGGAACTGGCATTCTTCAATATGGTGATCACCGCCAATGGCAAGGACAGAACCTCATCCCCTCCGATCTCCCAGATCTAATGCAAAAACTCCATTCGAAAAATCCACGTTGGCGTTCCTCTCGAAATGGCTAAAATTCTCCTCCCCGACTCTCAAATGTCTGTGTTGGACTTTGTCGAAGTCGTGCTCCCCCCAGTGAGCGAAGACACGGATCAGGCGTCTTACAATTACCCCTCCGGATGACTCGCTCCCCGAAGTGAATGTCGACAGTGAGACTAATTTGCTGCTGCTGAAATTGAAGAACTGCTGGCAGACGGCCCCGTCGTCAGAAGGGGGAGGCCAACCGTGGCGAAGCCGCTGTTGGAGATGGAGCAGGACGTTGGTAGCTTTAGTGAGCTGGGAGATCACATGCGTTGGCGAAAATTTTGTAATTTACCCAAAATATTACATTATTTACACTGCCAGGATTTTCGCCCCGTAAATTACCCAATTTCATGCCCAAGGTGGAATTATATACGCAGCCCTATTTCTGTTTCGATTCGACGTAACCTTAAGCTCACTGCTCGTCTACAGGCACATCGAAGTCGTCAACATCCCGGGACGCAGGTGGGAAACACAGCTATGCTGCTGTTGGGTGTGGATGCTTTCAGGTGGGCAAGAAGGGTGTGGTGACAAGTGTGAGCACGACTGCGAAGTGTGTAGTTACGTGGGGGTGTTGTGACGTGACGTTGGGGGCGAGCACGCCAATGCATTCGTAGCGCGGTGAGTGGTAGTGCTCGGGATGTGCCAAAGTTGTGCTCAGGCTGGGAAGGTTGGAACTTGGTGAAAAAGTTGGATGTGGTTGCCCCTGGCCGAAATAACTCCTCTGAACAAGTGTTTCGACGTTTTGCTTCCGATTTCGCGTCCAGAATACCACAGCTTGTACGGTTGACTTTGAATTCACTGTATATCAACGTTGTGGCTAAAACTTAAAAGGCGCTTCGAATATCACATTGAACTCTGGAGTGCAATGCTCACAAACGGCGCGATCTAGGTAGGCCGTGCAACTATCAACTCTATAATAAGACAATCAATGACATCGCACAGCATGCAGGTACCATGGGTAAAGCAATTCAGTACCTAGAAGTTTGAACTGCCTCTTTCCTCGTCTCTGTCTCGCTCTCCCATCGCGATGGATCCGCAAGCTGGATGTTTCCCCTGGCGAAAGCTGGTCAAAACTCGATACCAGACAACAATAGGTGTGCGTTGGACGATTGAATATTCATCTCCTCCGAGTCTTATACTGACCATTCGTAGATCCCTGCTACACACAAGAAATCTGCGGTTCCAAAGTCTCAAGAATATGCTGCTGCTAGTGGAAAGGAGGTCCTGAAGACACTGCAATCGGCGGCCGAGTTGGTACCAGTGCCACTGTTGAGAAATGTCCTCGGTGTCGCCATCAAGGTCATAGAACTATGCGAGGTGAGTATCTCGATAGCTAGAGAGTTTGAGCAAACCAGTCTTACTACCCTGTTGATTAGGAATCTACAGCCGTTGAAGAGAAAGTTCAGGAACTACAAGAGCGCGTGGAAGCGCTCACTATTATGATCGTGAAGAATGTGACTTCCAGTTCTGAAGAAGCAAAGATCGTTGCGGCAGGCCAGGAAATGGAGGCGGACTTGAAGGACCTCCTTCAGTATGTCTTTCCCATGCATAGGCAGAAGGATCCGCTGACACGCCATCTCAACTATTCAGCACTCTGCACACTATCTTTTCCGACCTCAGCCAGATTCGTCGTCAGAATCGGTTGCTCACGATTACTTTTTCGAATCTGAACAAGGACAAGGTCGATGGGTGCGTGGCTCGCCTCGCCGTTTCTCTCGAGAAATTCGGTGTAAATGTTTCAAAATTTACACTCAACGTACGACTTACATTTTGCATAGGTTGGAAATGATTTGCGTCAGATGAGGGAACTTTTGCACCAAACTAGGGCACTTGAAAGTGTGCAAGAGCAGCTTAAGCGAATTGAGTCCCTCACTGAGTTCGTTGCTGATCAAGTCGTCCTCACGCGCAATGATGTGAAGGACATCAAGGGTTTCTGTCAAATGCTAACGAGCCAAGAGCAAGAAGCAAGGTCAAAGAAACTGGAACCGCAGGACATGCCATCAAAACCCGCAATTTTCTACGGACGTGACGACTTAGTCGGGAAGACGTCCAAGCTGCTTTCATTATCGACGACGGGACTACACATATGTCTTCTTGGTCCTGGTGGGATGGGGAAGACCTCACTTGCGCTGGCGATCATCGAGTCACCTCTGGTCCGAGCCAAGTTCCAGGAGGAGCGTCGTGTGTGGGTACCTTGCGTGGAAGCAACATCTGGCAGTCTGTTCCTGCAGGTCCTCTACACGAGCCTTCGAGTCCAGCGCCAAACTGGTAGTGTCATGAGGGACATCCTAGATGAGCTCAAATCATCCAAGGAACCCTATCTTCTCCTACTCGACAACTTTGAAACGCCATGGAACACGACCAATGAGTCGGACCAGAAGCGAGTTGAGGAAATACTCCACAAGTTGAATCAACTCAGTCACGTATCAATCCTTATCACTATGCGCGGATCACATTCACCTACTATCGACGTCGACTGGCATTCGGAAACCGTCCCAGCAACTGACAAGAACGCATGCCGGTGCATTTGTCAACGGATTAACCCACGGTGGAACTTGGATCCCGACATTGATGACCTGGTAGATGCAGTCGGATGCATGCCGTTTGCTGTGACCTTGATGGCCTCTCGTGGACGCGAATCAGGGTGCTCGGCAAAGGAACTGCTCGATGAATGGACACAGCTAGGGACCGACATGTGGTCGCCCGATGGTTCGCTGGAGAGTGGAATGAACAAAAGCATCAGCCTTTCGGTAGACAGTGATTGCGTCAAGAGGGACCCTGATGCGCTCTATCTTCTAGCGACTCTCTCGATGCTGCCCGCTGGTACTAGTCGCAGGAACCTGGTTTATTGGGCACCTAAACTGAAATCTCTCTCCGGGGCAATCGCCACCCTCTCCCGTGCAGCACTTCTTCAAACTGCAAGTCAAGATGACGCCCACGCGTCGCAGACACTCTTCGTCCTTCCTGTCATCCAATCATTTATGCTTCACCGCAGCCGCATACCCGAACACATCCAGCAAAGCTTGCGATCAGCTTTCTGCGAGTATGTCCTCGACCACGCCTGTCGCTACCGTGATCCAACGTTCAAGGCCAACGCCGCGGTGCTCGCTAAGGAGGACGTCAATATTCAGTCCATCCTGGTGGCCGCCACCGACCATTCAGGTTCCGGTTTCGATGATCAATTGGTCCGGGCCTTGCTCGCGTTTAGCTGGTATCAACGGGACACCAAGCCTATGATTGCAGTTGCGGGGCATACCTTGAAAGTGGCAAAAGCAAGTGGAAAACAGCAATATATTGCTGAAGCCTTGCTGTGCTTGGGCAGCTCATATGCAGAAGTCGATAATTACACCGAAGCGAAAGGTCTACTAGAAGAAAGTTCTCAATTATTGATTGGTGACCAGTCCAGCCGACAATTAGGCTTCGAATGTGCCTTGGCATGCGAACGCATAGGCTGGCTTCTACACAGCTGCTTCGAAGAGAGGGAAACCATTATAAAGGGTGTCATCATCAAGACCGAGGACTCAGACAAGTACTGGCACGCATGTGCATTTGATGCACTTGGTTGGCTCTATTGGTACCACGGAGAGTACCACCAGGCCTTAGCGGCTTTCGTTCCAGCGGCGGATGTGCTACTGCTCCAGGGATGCTCCAGGGATGCAGCGTCAGCCCTTTTGGGCAAGGCGGTCGCCCTTAATCAGTTGTACGTTCCAGACGAGCAAGTGCTGGATGCGGTTCAAGAAGCATGGGAGGTGGTAAAACATTTGGATCCATCATCCATCTACAGTAATATTCTCTCGCTTTCTGGAAGGGTTCTCCTTCGGATGGGTCGGCTGGCGGATGCATCAAACTCCTTCGAAACATGTCTTCGCACACGCCAGTATGTTGGTGAAATGTTGGGTGTAGCTGTTACCTTCAGTGATTTTGGGTACATGTACCTTCACACAGGCGCATACTCAGATGCGTATTTGGCTTTTGAAGCTGCTGCTGAGAAATATGCTGATTTGGGTGATAAATCACCTGATAGACAGACGCATGAGCCAAGGTGCAGAGAGAATATGGAGAGGATCAAATTGAAGCAGGAGAATCCGGATCGACGTATTGGGTTCTATAGGCCACGGGGTGCTCGAGCCGAGGATGATCTTTTCTATCCACCGGAAGTCACTTCCCATCCATAATTACAGAAATAGGTAATATTACGTGAATATAACTAATTATCGACCAGGCTGAGTGGCATGAATAGCGCGAGGAAAACTTGGCAACAGCCTGGCTGAGTCCCACAGCTACAGCTAATTTCTTCCCTTGAAGTACCATGACTCCTCGAATGTTCAGTCTTTAATGGGTGTAGATAGGTATCTCTATTGTCCCACCGTTAAAATGAACGGGGCTTCGTCACCCTGGAACCCGGATGGAACTTCGACCTTCGCAAATGAGCGAGGTTCAATATCAACATTGGGCGGTATAAGTAGCTAGGTTTTGGACATAGGGATGCATAGAATATTACGAAAGAGGAAGAGTAAATACGAGACGACTAGGGAAGTGACAGGCGCTGGAGATATGCGTCATCTCTCGGTTATTCCAGGTTTCTGCGAATTATGATTGAAAGTTCTACTCCTACTCTCCTCACAATAACACATCCCTTCCTGTCACTCTGAGATGGGTCCGATAGTACCATTGTCTGTAGATACGCGCGCTAATATACCTCAGTCTTTGAGAACTAAAGACCATACAGATATTAGCAAGAGCAAAGATGCAGGTTGCGACGATGCCAGATAGGCGCTAAGTACTAAGTGCTAAATAGCCGAAGATAGTGTCCGATTCGAAGCCAATGCACACAATCATGACAGATGAAAATTGCACCGTAACGTCCCAGTTCCGGATAAAGTGCAACAAGCCACAAACAACTTTCTTGTCCTTTGTTGTATGTTCAATTTTCAGTGGAACGTGCGCCTCAGTGCTTGCAGTGGGATGACGATATGAATGCGGTTACTTATAGCAGTCCGGGTTTTGAGAGTAAGAGAGCGTTGAGCCAAGGGATAATCGATAATCCTGAACGTTGGATAGGGCATCATCACTGCGGTGCACCGAAAATATCGTGGACAGAGAAGACAATTGAAACTGAGGCACGACTACTTCCGACCTAAATTAAGCCCTTGCCTCAAAAGGAACAGGTTGGCGCCGGAGCGGGAGTTTGTCTTTTCACGACCAGCTTGCCCCAAAACGCGTCCCATCTCAATCATGCCTATGCGTACCCGTACTCCAGGCCAGGCCTCAGATCTCAGATCTCAGATCTCAGGCGGTGTCACCGTGGTGAACATTGGAGATAAGTAGTAGCTCTAAGCTAGGACTCACCGGGAGTCGCGCCACCTGGTGTACTACTAGTGGTTGTATTTCCATCCCCTCGGGCCCGATACCTCATTCCATCCACTCTCGTCCTCAACAAGTTTGAGCTGCGTCCCCTCTCCAACACCCGACCCAATCAAAACTATTCTCGAGCTTGCAGTCAAAGATCCGCCCGCCCGTTGCTCTCCGACTCTAGTTCTCCCTGAGTTGCTGTACAAGCCAGTGCTCACGACTGTTCACAACTCTGGACTAGTGGAACTCCGTCGTCAGTTGGTACCCCCGACTTGCGCTGGGCATCGTCGAAGCGGGTCAGAGTTTTTAGTCCCTCGGGCAATCGATTGTTGGAATATGGGCGTTCGTTGTTGGATACGTTCGGTTGTCGTTCCTAGTGCAGGCGAATGAGTTGAGTCTGTATGTTGTATGCATCAAATTGTTGTGTATGTCCACCTTCCTGTCCTTCCTTCCTTGCTCAGCACCTAATAAACACTTATACAGGCTCGCCCCTCATTGGTCATTCCTCTCCTTGCGAGGGGGCCACAGTACTAGTGTATCCAACATATATACATCAAGCACTAAAATTTCACACCCAACTCGAAGCAAATCTAGGAGAAAAGTGGGACTTGGAGGACATAGGAAACGCGGGTCGGATTTATGGACGCGTATAGGGGGTAGATGGTGGAGGGACTCGGGAGAGCGGTTTTGTCTGTTGACTTTTGGCTTTGAATGTTGAACAGTACGTCTCTCCAACTTTCCGCTATTTTTCTCTTTTGTCCGCTCCTTTCTTCATTCGTCTCCCAATCTCTCTTTCTACCTCTCCTCAAATTACCTCTGATATTTGATACCGCAACTCGGAACTCTAACTCACACAATCGCCCTCACAGGTGCCTGGTACTTTACTTCGATACAGAAGGGACATTTGCGATCCGCTTGCTGGCAAATTTCTCGGGAATAATTCCACAGCTCGCAACCGCAGCCATCGACATTCGACGAGCCAGGACAGTTTGGCGCAATCATTAGGCGATGACGCACCTCCCGAGAGTTTACACCGTCTGATTAGCAACGCAGGTCGGTAATCCAATATCCACTCAACCTGATGGCCAAACTCTATTTGCACCCCGAGACAACTCACTTACCTAGCATACGAGTACCTAGCATACGAGCCCCTAGCAGACGTCCCCGCTGATTACGCACGCGAGGTCCTTGATATGCTCGCTGACATCTCCTTGGGTCAGCTGTCACCCCGGCGTTCCCTTCAGCTATTCGTAGAATCAGCAATTGGGTATCGTCGAATAAAGCCACTGACCTGCCGTGAGTTCTCGTTCCATTGTTCTTCTCCTATCATTTGCTCTTTCCTCTCTGTCCGTCTTGAGTTTGTTTCCTTGCTAATCCACCTGTGCACTCTAGAACTACGCCTACTTACGACCACTTCGGCTATGACATCGCTGCCACCAGTACCTCTCCTTCGGTTGCTTCAACACGTAGTACTCAATGTTGGCCCGCCCTAGGAGGCCCCACAATATCCACCTAACGAGCAAGTCTGGGACAAGATATGTAGCACCCCTCACAAATGAAATCGCGAACTGCCTTTTCTCGCGGCTGAGGGCGTTGAAGGTTCTGGATATGGAAACACAGTGCGGGATGAGACATTGTTTACCCAAACCCGCGGCTAGGTTATCTCGACTGACTGCCAGTGCTGCGTCGCACATGCCGAGCTCATAAAGAGCGCGAAGGAGGGCGAGTGAACATTTGGTTTAGTTACCCTTTAGAAACCGTATGACCTTTGGATTATTGAATAAAATTCAATTCTGATGAGTCGAATTTACGAATCTGGTTTCGCTTTGGCATGCCCCTATCCAAATTTCAAGGCGCTCGCGTTGGTCCGCGCGCGCGCAAAATGGGTTCGGCTACCAAAGTAACCGGTACTGACTCGGAGTTACTTGTTCGAGAGAATAGCAACGCGACGATGAATAGCGGATAATTAGACATTTGGAAGAGTGGAAAAGGCAGAAGAGGAAAACAGAGGAGGACACGTACCCTTATACTCAAAATCTTCAAATGATCCTCATACACGTCAACGTTCCTGGTTCAGACCCGTCCAGACATGAAATATCCGCCACACGGTATCGCAGAGGTTTGAAATCCCGTCTGGTGGTTGCCTTTGAGAGACTACGTCTTAGGTCCAGATTGCGAATATATTCAGGCCCCCGAGGAGGGCTATTTGTCAACTTCCTGAGTACCAGCGTTGCCTCCAAGCCCGAAGCGGACGTGAACCTGCCCGAAAGTTGTTGGAGATTGGCCATTAGGTCGAAGAAGGGGGATTTGAGGAGGCCCATCGATCTGTGGTGGCTCAGATAAGATATCGAGAGCTATGGACAGACGGATGGGCAGACGACGTACGCGTTGCATAAGTTTCGTCAGTAGAACGGTCGCCCATCTCAACCGTGTTGACTACTTGGGCTAGTAGGAAGGTGTTCAATATGAAGTGGACAAGAAAGAGGGATAAGAACATACATTGAAGCTGACACCTGTACCCGTGCGCAAGATAGAAACTTGTCTCGTTCCACCTCCAAGTCGTTGAACGACACACCAAGCACCGAACCCTGAAGGAGTGGAAGCATCCCGCATGTCAGACGCACACCAGATCTCCAGCCAACATCCACAAGAGCGAAGATGTGGACTTTCGCGAGCACCTGTCCGTAGAGAAGCTCGCGCTCGATCTATGGCTTCAGATGTATACGGGTGATAATAGGGTCTGCGTAGGCGTCGCAACGTTGGCGTCTGAAGAGCGGGGGCAGCCCACATGTCAACGAGCAAGTCGAATCTTCAATCGCGAGCTAGAGAAGGACTCTAAATAGAATCTGACTGGGGTGGGGTGTCGGAGAAAGAGGAGTCGTGGCTCGAGGGTGGATGGAATGAGGGCTCTGGTGTCGGAGGAGGCCATGAGTTTGAGATGAGGTGAGGATGGCGCTGACATGGCCAACTACATGCGTAACGGTGGTTGTTGGTCGGGCAGATGGGTGACATGAGACGCCATGGAAAAATCTCGATTTTGTGCGGAGGATAAACGCGTTCCGTTGTGTTGTAGTTATTGACGGGCGGGCGGACACGAAGCAAGGCAAAACACTTGTAAATAGCGCGCATATAACACGCGATGGCAGACTGCGATACGATACCCGAACATCTATTCACATCATGATTTTGTGGTGAACTTGGACAACTCCCAGTTATTGAATCCCTTATTTTCAAACGCATTCTGTGCATTTTCTTGTACCAAAAGGTGAGTTATGCTGTGCTGCCATTACTCGATTACTTATTCTGATTTGGCTTTTGTGGTTCTCCAGGACTCGGTGGAAATTGGGCTCTTTCATAACACGGCTGTATGTGGGCTGCGATCTCTTGGATTGAAACTATGTGTGTTCCCCTGCTTACAAAATGTAGATTATGCCTGACCAAGTACCTCAGGAAGCCGCTACATGAGAACAATACGAACCTAGGTCGATGATATTCACTCTGTCTAAGACGAAACCGAAGGAACGGCGTTCAACGTTAAAGGCACGCTCGTCCAGCCGACTGGTATGTGCTATCGAGCATCGCTAGGGCTGGACGAGAATATTCAACTCAACAGTTGGTACGTACATATCTGTATCTGCTTTTTTCGGCGGAGACTAAACCCTCCCCCTGCAGCCCGCTTTCAAT
>Ga0247742_10002232_pt1 | contig 12786 bp, 16 predicted proteins | sample UWRJL208509C2_FD_180944 | JGI IMG/M metagenome (GOLD analysis project Ga0247742, IMG submission 180944) | Plant litter microbial communities from Arlington Agricultural Research Station in Wisconsin, United States - UWRJ-L208-509C-2 | ecosystem: Environmental > Terrestrial > Plant litter >...
TACTTCTACCACCTCGACTTCCCCAAGTCCAACTTGGAAGACGAGGTGGGAATCCAGTTCTTGCAACTCAAAGAAGCGGAAAATGCCTTCAGCGATCGTACCGCTATCGGGCCTAATTTGTTAACAAGAAAGGAGAGGGTCGTGTACCTCGAGGTGGACGAAGAAGACGAGCGAGTCTACGGGATTAAAATGGTCAACAACACCCCCCGGAACATGTATCCACATGTCTTCTACTTTGACAATAGCGCACTGTCCATCAGTGAGTACGGTACCCTTCAAGGTGGCTCTAATCTAATCGGTGTACGATAGAATCATATTATGGGCTAGGCACTCATGTGGCAGGTCAGTTCGTAGTCGATGCGCCACTGCGTTCGAAGCAGTCCCTAAAGATTGGTTATGGAGATGGAGGTGCCAATGCCTTCGACTTCTACATTCCGGATGACCAGAAGGACGATGTCAGCTTTCTCAAGCTTATCTTCTCAACCAAGGCAGTCGATCTTCCAGACGTCGAGTGTGCCTCTCCCTTCGAGGAAGGTGCCACTCGCGCCATTAGGCAAGCTCGTAGGAAAGACGATGATGGGTGTCTCAGTATTGTGATACCTATCGTTCTCAAAAGAAAGTAAACTAGCTAGGTGTGGTTGACTGTTTAATATTATTGCCGGTTCCAATGCCAGCCGATTTAGTCAACGGAATGAATTTACAGAATGAGTCAAGACAGCTTGGGGGTCGTGAATAAAAGCTACATAATAGTTCATAATCAATGGAAGGAGCTTAACGCAATTTGCATGCTCAATATACGACCGGGGATCTGGCGGGACGTTAGGAAGTAAATACCAAAAAGACCTATGTACACAGGCCGACCAAAGCTACAATACCTAAAGGGATTTGATTCCAGAATGGGCATTACGGTCCTGAAGTATATAACAACGAAGAAGGGAAAATATACTGTTGCAAAGGGGCTCAAGAACTAGCGCATCGACGACCGCACCACCCACGGCTGCTGTGGAGTCCCATGGACACCGTCTTTCTCTTCGGAAAGGTATGATTCAGGCGGTTGGCCATTGTATCCGTTTTGAGCAGCTGCAACGTCTCTGAGCAATTGGCTGTAGTCCTGAGGGGCTGGCCCACCATTGGTTGGACTGTGAATCTGTTGTGACGGCATAGGAGGGACGTTTGCTTCTGGGAAGAAGGGATAGAAGAGAGCTTGGGGTACTTCTGCAAGAGCTTTGTCAGAAGGAGTCGATCCTCCGCTATTTGATCGGTTGATCACACCGTTGTGTACGCGTGGTGGTGGTCCATAAGCAGGACCACCTGGAGGCAGATACTGGCTGGGTTGAGTAGACAAGACTGGTGTATTGATTTGCGATTTCGGTATGGGCGACATAGGTTCGTCCCAATCGGGCTCACACATGAGGACTGGAGGCTGGCCCGTCTTTGGGTTCTCAGCATGTAGATTTACGCCCATGACGTGCTCGACAAGTTTGGCTATAAGCGGGTGACCACCATTAGCATCTTTACGCTCCCAGCGCCAGCGGAAGCGAGGGATCATGTCGAGGGCCATCCATACGTCTTCTAAGGCAACCTCTGAGCGTAGGCAGTCTACCTTAGAGATGTGACCGTAAAGAATCACCATCGCAGCAATATGGAGTGGGATAGGAGATGTGAAGAAAGCGATGTCTGGGAATCGGATAAGTCGATGGTGAATGACTATGATGTTGTGCGACGTGATGATAGCTGAGAAGAAGGGTTAAGAAAGATACGAAAGGAAGAGTAAAGAACCTTACCATCAATAAGAGCCTTATGCTTTTGCGAATACGTCAGTTCTTTGGAACTGAAAAGAGCCCGCAACATGAGGATCCGGGCAATACCAATCTTTAAGAGAGTAAGGCCGCGATCTTCCGTGATATCCTCGACCAGTTTTACTCGTTCCTCGAAAGGCCAACTCTGAGTTCCAGTAAAATAATAATGATACTCAGATGGGAGGCTGCGTCTGAATTCGGTCATACTCTTGATGATCCTGGTCGCGTTTCGCATGATGGTATCCCCTGCTTGCCTTGTTGGGGCATATAGGGAGTTGATAATATCGGCTTGGATGTCGACCACAGGCTGCGAAAGTTCGAAGTGCTCCGAGAAATCCACCATACCCTTATTGAGTCGGCGAAGGGGATGAGGAGTATTAGAATCAGAGGTGGAGATCGCAAGGGGGCGACCAAGGAGGATGGATGTGCCGCGGTCGTGCACGAGGACACAAGCCCAGAGACGGATGCGTTGCTGTGCTTCTTCTTCGGTGAAAATGCGTTGCTCTGTGCCAGGCACGAACTGAGTAGTCGGGTCATGGTGCAGACCAAGCTCGACGGAGAGACGAACGAGGCTCCCCACGAGGCGCCAGAGCGTACGACCTTGCCGCTGAGATGATGATGTTTGAGGACCTGTAGCATCTGAGACTGTGTTATGGCTTACCTCGATGTATAGGTACCAATGCAATAGAATCAAAGCCTGCAAGCTGGAGAGCGAGACCCTGAGGTCTGGTTTGACTCCCAATGCTCGTTCAAAGAACTCGTCATGTGTCGGCCAATGAGGCATTAACTTTTTGGCAACCGATGAACCTAAAAACTGGTCCTTCTCAGGTTCAAGATTGGTAGTCTTGGCTCGTTCGTTGAGTTCACTCAAAGTGCCCAGAGCGAAGATCAGGTAGATGCTGCAGAGATGTCCGGGGTCGTGGAGTGGTGTAGTACCGGCATAGAGGTCGTTGAGAATTTTGTCGAAATCTTTTCGGGTATAGACTGGACGGTGGAAGTTGAGCCTTCGGAAATAGACGTCGATCATGTGGTTCGCAAAGTTTCGATCCTTAGGAAGCCATACATCGACAAGAGGCGATTTTGAGACAGGTCCATAGAGAGAGAGGGTATTTGGGGGACCGTTAGAAGGTGAGTTACGACGGATAGAGACAGTAGTCCAATGTGACGCGTCGCGAGGGCTGGGTATCTCCAGTTTGGGAAGAGAGTTTGGGTCGACTGGGAAGTCTTCATGAACTGGGTCCAATTTGATGCCAGCCGTAATAGCAGCGGAGACACCAAAATTCTTCGCGAGAGCTTGAGCACTGGACATGTCGTGTCCGTGCGGATCAGTGCCCCTCGCCTGAGAAGGTGGCGGAGGCATGGCTTGCTCGGGCGGAGGATGGTGCTGGTGCTGGTGCATTACGGGAGGTGGATACGGCGGAACGCCTGGTTGCGGTGGAAATGGAGGCGGATGCATACCGTATGCGCCTGGTGGACCCTGCATGGGCATCTGGGGGTGGTAATGCGGTCCGTAAGGGCCCATCATGGGGGGCGGGTGAGGATAGCCCATCATGTGAGGCGGGCCGTACATCGGAGGATATCCCTTTGGGGGAGGAGGCCCGGCGTCTGGACGGAAGGGTCTGCTGTCCATTGTAGGGAATGCAGTGGGGGGAGGCGGAGGCCCTATCTCAATGCCCTCGCGAGCAAGAATGTCGTCGAGGTTCTCCTTCGCGAACGCGGGCATTTGTCGCTTGATAAGGGCCTCGCATTGGGCAAGTTGGTGCTCGAGTCGCTCTGTGTAGCCCCTGGGGGTAAGTGTCTGGCGGTGCCTGTCCTCCTGGTTGCACTCTGTGCCGGCTGTTGCGCACGCTGTGCATCTTGGGTGCTTGGAATCGCACTGTACGGCGACAGAAAGCAGTGAGAAAAGGTGAATTGTTGGTGGAAATTGCCGTCGGGCGACACCGACGGGACTTGCCTTTATTTTCTTGCTCCTGCATCTTGCGCAGGCCTCATGGGAGCGTCGAAGTCTTCGGGGCTCAGAGGGGGCTGGGGCGTCGTCTCCGCCTCCGTCAGCCCTCTTTCTGCGTTTGTTCGCAGGAGGCGTGGCCTGTGCAGCATCCTGCTGCACTTGCGCCTGCTGCTGTTGGAGCTGCAGATGCTGATTTGGGTCCATCTGCAGGGCGGATTGGAGTGACGATGGTGGTGGGATCGTATTCTGCTGCCCGAGCGGTGACGGCTGCATGTTCTGAGCAGATCCTCACGGCCTGCGACGTCGTTATCGACGACGAACAGGGTCTGGTCGCCGTCGTATGTTTGATCGTATTTGTAGACTTAGCGGATAAATAATAAATCAATAATTTTCGGAGTGTGACATCCGTCCGCGACATGCGCGATTTGTACTCTTCACAACGATGAACATCCTACAAAGACCCCCAGCCCTGCCGCTGGCGGCCAGAGAAACGACCAACTGCAACGCCTCAATGTACACCCTCGACACCGTTGACTACCACGACGAGGAGAGCGATAGGGCTCCTCTCCTCTCTCCAACAACGCCTGATTATGGGGCCACTTTTCCCCGTTCACCAGGAGTTCCGCAGTCATCGACACGAGTCATCTTCAATGCTACTCTGAAGATGGCCTGCATATTCATCGTCAGCTCCATTCTTCTCGGTGGGACTCTCTATCTCGCACTGCCGACGCTCGAAGAGTCAGTAACAATGTTTCTTGATGCCATTCTCTGTGCTTACCTTCAGTCAGGGCGGACCGACCTCTGCTGAGAATCCCCAAGTCCTTCCAGCAACTGCAGGAACTCAATGGATTGCTCAAGAAATATAGAGATATCTATCCTTACCGGATAGTTATTTGCTATGTGATCACCTACCTCTTGTGCGTTGCGCCCTGCTCTCCTGCTCCGTCTCGGTTTACTGAAGTTTGCACAGCTTGCAAGCATTTTCGCTACCAGGTTCCATGTATCTCTCCATCCTCGGAGGTGCAGTTTGGGGCGTTGCCCGGGCGCTACCCCTAGTATGTTGTTGCGTTGCGACGGGCGCGACGCTCTGTTACTTGATTTCTGCTGCCCTTGGCCCCGCTCTCCTCACCCTCCCGAAATGGAAAGCTGTCCTCGACAAGTGGGGAACGAAGATTCGCGCCAACAAAGAGAACATGATTTCCTTCCTCATTGTTTTGCGTATTGCGCCTCTGCCGCCTCATTGGGTCGTGAACGTTGTATGCCCCCATGTCGGGATCGGCATCGCCCCATTTTGGATCAGCACCGCGCTTGGCATTTTAGGCGTCAGTGTGATCCATACTACAATTGGTGGAGGTCTCGACGATATGACCAGCCCCGACGACTTCCACCTGATCAGCTGGCGGAATTTCTTCGGTTTGGCTGCAGTGGTGGTAGGTGTTATGATTCCTGTAGGGCTGCGTTATTGGTTCCGAAGAGAAGTGGAGGAAGTCGTGGAGGAGGAATCCTCTGACGAACAGATGGCCTCACCTGGTGTAGCCCTCGAAGGCGAGGACCGAATTTTGGCTCTCGGTCCTCCACAGGTTGGTAGCAAGAAGCAGCTAGTTGAGTCGAGATATAGTACGGACGATGAGGACGATGGCGACGACGATGTAATTCTAGAGGCTGGCCCGAGCATCTTTGACGCCAACAAGGGTACCTCGGGAGTAGGGAGTTCTAGCAGTAGTATCCTTTAGGGAATGATTGTATTTTATTTCGAATGGTGTACGACTAGCAGTAAATATGGCTGAATTTTTGAGTTTAGTATGAGTGGGTGTCAACTCCGGCAAACATGTCGACTTGTCAGCCACAGCCTGCGAGTCTAGGTTTCGCTCCCACCACGACAGCTGCTCGTCGTCCATCCCGTCCCTCGTCCCCCATCCCCCGCTGTCTGTCCCCCGCAGTGTGCTCAGCAGCCCCAGTGGCGACCGATCCAGCCACTCCTCCCTCCGCCCGCCTCCGCCATGGCTGATCGGCCACCATATTCCATGCTACCAAATTACAATAACAACATCATGCAGCAGCAACAACAGCAGCTTCAACAGCAGCAGCAACAGCAGGCCCAGCAACAGCAGCAACAGGCTCACCAGCAGCAACAGCAGCAACAACACCAACAAGACCAGCCTCATCCTGGTATGAACCAACAGACGATGGAGCAGGCCCGCGTGTGGCAGCAGCAGATGCAGCAGCAGATGCAATTCAGAGGCAACTCTGGCGGAGACATGAACAATGCAAATTCGGCACAGGTGAGCTGAACGTTGTCTGTGGCTCTCAACCCCCGTCCATCGTCCCGATCGTCACCCAGCCATCCTCCGTACCCCGTGGGAGACCCGTTGTCTCCGCTTCTTCTCCCCCAAATACTCCTCTCTTTCTTATCCGCGGCCGTGTTGGCCCCATTTATGCCAGTACTAACCCTCGAATACTCTAGTTTGCAGAATTTATGAAGAGAAACCAGACAGCAATGAATAGTAATCAGTTCGCCCGACAGCAACTCAACCAGCAGCAGCAGCAACAGGCGTTCATGGGTACTGGGATACCGCAAATGGGCAATGGTGGCCCCGTCCACGGTGGTGGGGCGGGTCAGCAGCAACCATTTCATGACTCTCAGCCAAACCATCCTCAGCAATCGCATATGCCACCCGGATTCCCGAACATGGGCGGTATGCCGAATGGAAATGGTAGCCCAGCGGCTGTCGCGGCCGCGGCCTCGCTACAAGCGCGCGCTCCCATCCAGGGCACCCAAGCCGCGGCCCGTCAACTTGAACTGATCAACATGGCTCAAAGCCAACAGCCACAAAATGGCCCCGTCAATCTCAACAAGTTTGCTCAGCAACAACACATCCAAATGCGCGATCAACAGCAGCCGTCATTTCCTCCTGGAATGAATCAACCCTCTCCAGCAGATATTTTTACATCGCCTGGAATGTCCACCGATTCTCTTCGTCGCCCGTCTCCTCACCCGAGTGCAGGTATGGGACAAGGTGGTCAACCTCAGCAAGGCCCTAACGGTAGACCCGGTCCTGGAGGAGGGCCACTCAGTCTGGCGGAGATGACGGCTCGGGTCGGCATCCTACGACCAGCCATCGCGGAACAGGAGAGCTCACTGGTAGACTTGACGCAACAGCTCGCACAAATCAGAGGCTCGAACTCTCCGCAGGAAGCAGAACTTGTCCGTAAGATTAAGGAGAACCAGTCGGAATTGAACAAGAGAAAGGACTATTTTAATCGGCTTATGATGGCTGTGTACGTACCTCTGTTTCATGATATTGATATTCCATACTAATATCCTCTCCAGCAAGCAACACCAGCAGCTGCAGATGCAGCAAAACGCCAATGGCGCCAACGGCCCTAGACTTGGTCCGAACGGTGGCCCTTGGATACCCAACCAGTCGTTTGAGCCTCCCAACGCCCAAGGACAGCGTCCTCCAATGGGGCAGGTTCCTGGCCAACCTCATCTCCCTCAAGGAAATCCGATGCAGTCAAGCCCTTCTCTTCAACATAACCAATCACAGGGCAACCATTTACTCAATCAAGGTCTCGTTCCCCCACGTACTATTCCAACTCCACAACAACCACCCCAATCCATCCCTCAACATCCTGGTCTCTTTACCAACGGCATGGGCGCTCCTAGTGGCCCTTTTGCTAGCAACAACATGCAACAACAGCCACAGCCCCCCGTTGGAGGAGCTCAGCCAGGCAAGCCTGGAGGTTCGATACCGACGTTCGGAGCATTGCCACCTGGTGCCGTACCACTTGACAAGGCACGTTTCGAGAACGCCTTCAAAGGATTCTGCGTCAAACAAAACCTCAAGCCTGATGTGCGGTTACTAAGTATCGAGAATCGGTCCCCAATAGACTTGCACGCTCTGCATGTCCACGTCATGCAAGAAGGAGGTTTTGCCAAGGTTCGCTTACATTTTGATCTCACCGCTTTTTAGCTTACCCCTTGCAAGGTGGAGAGCAAAGATTCGTGGTCTATTCTCGGAGGAAAGCTTGGGTTCGTCAACTTCCCTGGCACGGGCAATGAACCCGCGAAATGTGGCCCCGGAGTCGCACAACAGCTGCAGCACATCTACAAGGAGTATCTCCTCCAGTTCGACACCTGGTACATCCAGCAGATGATGGAGAGCAAACGTGGCATGCAAACACAGATGCTAGCAACGAATTCGAACCTGCAGGCTCAGATGGCGCGCTTACGCTGGTCACCACAGCAAATGCAGAACGTTATCGCGATGGCCAATATGCCTGTCGCAGAGCTACATGCGCAGGGCGTTGATGACCAGATGATCCGGTTTGTTGAAGCGAATCGATCCACCTTGCAGCGCACCTTCCAGGAGCAGAAGTCATTCCAGGCTTGGGTGCGCGCTCAGCAAAGCGGTCAACAGGAGGCTGCTGGACCTCGCCCGCCACAGGCGCCGCCGTTTGGGTCAAACTCACAGGTTCAACAGCAACACCAAAACACGGCGATGGCGATGGCTAACCGACAGCAGCAGCACATGTTGCAGCAACAGCTTATCCAGCACCAGCAGCAAGTGGCTCAGCAACCTCAACAGATGCCGGGTGCAATGCCAGGAAACGGTATGCCTCAACGACTGCCGCAGGGACTACAACAACCCCCGCACGCTCAGATGCCCAACTTTACTTTCAAGACCAATTCAATGCCTCAAGCGTTGCAGTTTATCCAGAGAATCCGACAGGAAATCACCTCCATCAGTATGTTTCAACCCAATCTTATTTTCTGCTGTTTTAATTCCAGATATCCAGATATACCTAACATGCCGACCGTGGACGTGCCAGTCGAGCAGCGCGTGGAATACAACCAACTTCTCGAGCAAGTTTATCGTCAATGCACCGACACAGAAAACAAGCTCCCGATGGTGACTGTTCTCGTCAAGCAAGAAGAAATCGTGAGGCGATTGGTACTGATTGTGAGTTACTCTTTTTTACCGCATATTTCAGGAATCTCACGTTGATATTCAGATTTGTACGGTGAACCAACAACGGACCCTTCTTTCTGCGGGTTCGGCACCTCGTTACATTGTCAACTTGGATGCTTTACGAGCTATGGCGGCTGAGCAGGCACGCATTATGGAGATATTTACGAATAGCTTTAACAACATGCGCAACCAACAACTACAAAACCAGCAGATGATGCAGCAACAGCAGCAGCAGCAGCAGCCTCATCAACAGCAGCCACAGCAGCATATGGTTAACAACCTCATGGTACCGCCGATGATGGGTAATCAGGACATGTCGCAGCAGGGTCGACCTCAGCGCCCCCCAAGTGCTGTTGGTCTTCCACAACAGCATCAACAGCATCCTCACCAGCCTCCTCAGCAGCAGCCCCCTCCCAATCTCAATCAGCCCCCCCGACCTCCTGTCTCCCTTCAACCCCCACCAATCAAAAGAAAGCAGCAGCCCTCTATTTCTGGAGCTGCATCTACTCCCTCTCCAGCACCTCTACCTTCTGCCTCTACCCCTGTTCCCAGTGCACAAACTCCGACACCCGCTGCATCATCCCCTCCCTCCAACACCAAATCGCCGAAAAACAAGTCAAAGCCGAAGCCGACCCCAACCACAAAAAACCGAAGATTCTCCAAGGTCGTTCAGCCTACCATTCCCCTGTCTCAATCTGGCCCGAATTCTGGTGCCGAATCGTCTCAGCATTCGGCAGCTGCGAACGGCAAACGGCCTAGGGAATCAGACAGCGCTACACCGAACGGTGGTGCTCACCCGGACACCACTATCGATTTGACCAATGAGCCATCACCTCCGAAGAAGATCAAGACCGAATGGGAATCGCAACCTAGTGAGGCTCAACGTGCGAAGAGTGAAGCCCACTCTCAGGTGAAGACGGAAGAGGAAGGATCTGCGTTCCTTGAACAGATGACAGAGTTGATCAAGCTTGCTGCTGCTGAAGATCAGGGTACTCAGGAATCACTCACATCGGATATCTCTGAGACCCTGGATATGATTCTCAAGAATTATGGATCAGTGCCGGATGTTGGTGATGGCATTGGTGGTATGCCTATGGCTGGGCCATCGAGTGGCGCCCGTGAGCCAACGCCACCGCCAGCACCACCTGTAGATGCATTCGACGAGTTCTTCGATTTTTCTTTTGGGACAGTCGAGGATGAGGACAGCAACTCCAAAGCTCCGACACCTGATCTGATCTCGTCTTCGTCCACGAACCCGAGCCCAGAATCTAACCACGAAGCAGAGGCAGGCCATCATTTGCTGACTTCCACCTCATCCTCGACTATGGATGCACGAACGGAAGAAACATCAGATCATCTGCGACTAGGAGCATGGAAGGAGATTGATGGAGGCGAGGCGGCATACTACCAGACGACGGAGTGGAAATGGGATAGCCCGATGCCAACCGATCAGCCTTGGGCGATCTTTAACTCATAATATGGATTGGTTATTTTATTGTTTGTTTTACGGTTTTTTCTGATGCTTTACCTTCTCCCATCCCTAATCTCCCGTTCATCTGTCTTTATCTTATTCACTGGCGTTTTGTGTTTCCAGGATCAGACTTGACTCTTCGTTCCAACCTCTATTTCCTGGTCTGCCCGTTTCTCGCTGTTGTTACTACTAGTTTCTCTCCTCTCTACGACCGGCTACAGCTGCTGTGTGTATTCCTACTGTTGTTTTACCTGCTATCGATTTCTTGTTTGCGTCGCTGAATGCAATGCCAATGTTACATAAGCTTGCCCCTTATGCTAGTCGGGTTTCATGCACTTACTATTAGACTACGGTCAGCACAGGCTCATGTCCAACTCATGGTGCCATAGGACACTACTCAGCTACCTCAGCATCTGAAGCTCTCACATCATGGCTGGAGAGTTTGATTCTAAACGACGTACAGGTTCTTACAACTTATCATTGCCACAGACACTGGCCGCTAACCACTCGATACCAACGTAGGCCAGCAAACTAATGTCCTATCTCGCTTACATGGTTTCCTTCCCCATTCACCTCAACTTCAGAATCATGCAACTATACCACGTTCGGGAGAGCTGCCGAAGGACATGAGGAAGACCTCCTCTCCAGCACCAATCAAGCCAGCGGTGGATCCCAAGTTCCTCAAGGTACGGATACTGACATGGAATATGCACGATTCTCTACCGAAAGTAAGTATCTTTTGTTTTCTCTACGCGTCATTCTCAACGTCAGTCAACCAGGGAGATCTAGAAGAGCTGCTAGGCAAAGTACCTCCGTACAATCCTTCAGCCACCCAACCTGGGGCAATACCTCGCCTACCACCCGACGCAAGTCACCCTTACCACCTAGTTGTGATGTGAGTCCTACGCTCAAATTAATGAGATGAGATGACCTAACACTTTGCCAAGTGCTGGACAGGAATGCCCTACACCTTCAGGTAACGAAGCCTCATATTTCAACGCTGCCAATTGTATTTGAATACCTGTAGGAATTCCAATGGGACTTGGAGCTGGCTTCAAACGTTCTGACAAGGACAGGGAAAAGTCGAAAGATGGTGAGAAAGATCTTGAGAAGCGCAAATCCAAGGAGAAAGAGAAAGAACGAACAGAAGACAGCAAAGCGCCGAAGGAGCCGAAATCGTCAAAACAGGAAGACGAAGGTTTTCTAGAAAACCCATCTTCTGGTTGGACTTCAATGGTGGAAGATTGGTTATGCTATGGCGGTGGCCTCTGCAGTCGGAATGGATCTCCCAACACAGGCGACATTGGCGTGCCACGACCTCTCATTCGACAAAAGTCGGCAAGAGAACCTCGTAAAGGCCCTTACCAATTACTCATAAAAGACCGTCTTATGGGTATATATCTTGCTATCTACATTCACCGCGACCTCAAGCCACTAGTTCAAGGTAAATGATTCTGCGAATTGTTTCGTCCACCACGCCCTAAGCTCTTTCTTAGGCATGTCAAAGGGATCTGTCACTGCTGGTCTCATCGGAGGTCGTCTTGGGAATAAGGGTGGAGTTGGGATCAGCTTGAATATAGATGGAACCACTTTTCTTTTCCTAAACGCCCACCTCGCAGGTCAGTCTGTTTTCGACAGTCCTCGTCAAGTCTTTGCTAATTTCCTGACAGCTCATGAGGGAAGAATCAATCACCGTCTTGCAAATTATGCAAAGATCAAGGCGAGTCACTTCGCTCCCCGCACCTTCATTTAATAGCAGAACTAATCTATGAACCCTAGGCTGAACTAGACGTGGACGATTTTCTCTCCAGTGATGACCCAAGGGTGATGGCAGAAGGTCAGTCTGCTCCTTCGTGTTTGGTGCTTGTGTCGCTCAATGTCATGTATAGATCTGACAGACAAGTTTGACTTTACCTTCATTTGTGGTGATCTCAATTTCCGGTTGGACATATCTCGCCTCCACGCAGATTGGCTCATTTCACGGCAAGGTTTGTCCAATCCATCATTCACACATGCTCGAGCGTAACAATGCCCTCAGAGTATGCACAAGCTTTCGAGTTTGACCAACTCCACACTTTGATGAAGAAGAACGCATTCTTTGCTGGCTTCCGCGAAGCACCCATCAATTTCCCTCCCACATTCAAGTACGATGTGTTACGCACACTCAAGCGCTCTAAACGCACGAGTTCAAAGGTGTCACGTATAGGAGATCAAACACCTTTGACAGAGGCGGAGGAAAGGGACAACGAAGACGACGAAGACGACGAAGGAGCATCCCTGCTATCGTCTGCAATTTCTACCGTTTCCAAACCCCCAACAGAACCGGGAAACGATAACGATACCTATTTCTATACTTCTCCGTCGACACCTACTGTCGGTACATCTACCAGCAAAGTCTCTATAGCATCTACTGGGGCTAGCAAAGCCAAAGCCAAGTGGCTTTCTCTGTTGTCACCGTCACTAGGGGGGACCCCCAAGTTGCCCAAGCCAAAGCATGCAGAATCTTGGGCGTCTGGTCCACTAACCCCAAAAACGCCAATGTCACCATTGCTGATACCTCCATCGCCACTCAGCTCAAGTCACCCTAATACTCCG
>Ga0247742_10002233_pt1 | contig 12786 bp, 10 predicted proteins | sample UWRJL208509C2_FD_180944 | JGI IMG/M metagenome (GOLD analysis project Ga0247742, IMG submission 180944) | Plant litter microbial communities from Arlington Agricultural Research Station in Wisconsin, United States - UWRJ-L208-509C-2 | ecosystem: Environmental > Terrestrial > Plant litter >...
GGACTACAGATTACACGGCGCCGGGCCTCTCCCGGAACTCGGGCCTCTCCCGGAAGTCAGGCCCTAGTCGACGAGCGCGTACCCGTGGGCAGGCACGTGCGTGCCCCGAAGGGTGACCGGCTCATCGGTCAGGTTGAGCGCAAGCGCCGCGCGCGCGTCGCCCGAGCGGGCTGTCGCCTCGAGCAGCAGGGTTTCGTTCGCCAGCTCCTGCACCTCTACGTAAGCATGGTGCAGCCACGCGTGCTGGCGCCTGAAGGCGATCAGGCTCTGATGCAGGGCGAAGACGTCGTTGCGCTGCCATTCGGGGGCGTCGCGGTCGGCACGCGGCCTCACCGCGTCGTCTCCCCCGGCCCTGTCCTCTTTCACCCCGGTCAGGCCGCGCTCGTCGCCGTAGTAGACGCTCGGCACGCCGGGAAGGAAGAACAGCAGCGCGTGCGCGAGCAGCGCATGCCGGCGGTCGGTCACGAGAGACGCGATGCGGGTCACATCGTGGTTTCCCACGAAGGTGAGGGGCACGAAACGCTCGACGAACTCCTGGTGGCGTTCCAGCGACCAGGCGAGCTCGAAGAAGTTCTTCTCGTTCAACGAGTTCCAGATCGCCTTCCACAGCTCGTACTGAGTCACGGAATCCATGCCGGACTCGTCGACGATCTGCGCGTAGTCGCCGTGGATGACCTCGCCGACGATCCACACGTCGGGATGCGTCGACCGGACGGCGTCGAGAATCGGCCGCCAGGCATCCGGAGCCACCGCGTACGCGGCGTCGAGGCGCCAGCCGTCGGCCCCGCGGTCGAGCCAGTGCCGCATGACCCGCGTCACATAGTCGGCGACCGGTGGATGCGCGAGGTCGAGTTCCACGAGATGGCCGTGGCCCTCGAAGACGGCCGGCTTCAGTTCGCCTCCCGGCGTCTGCTCGGCCTCGAGGCGGAACCATGCCGCCTCGGCGGACCCGGGCCCTGCAGCGACGGCCGCCTGCCAGAGGGGGTTGCTGCGTGCGACGTGATTGAAGACACCGTCGAGAAGAACCCGTATGCCGCGTTCGCGACATGCCGCGATGAGCTGGTCGAAGTCGGCCTCGTCTCCGAGGCGAGGGTCGAGAGTGAGATGGTCGATCGTGTCGTAGCCGTGCGTCTCGGAGTCGAAGATCGGGCCGAGGGCGAGTCCGTTCGCGCCCAGGTCGACGACGTCGTCGAGCCACGGGAGAAGCTCAGCGAGGCGATGCTGAACCTGTTCGTGCGGATTCGAGGTCGTGTCGGCGCCGACGAAACCCAGCGGGTAGACGTGCCACCAGATGACGTGCTCTGTCCATGCGGGCATGCGTCGACTCAGACCGCGACCGACCGCATCTCGTCGAGTGCAGCTCGGTAGGCCTCGATCGACCGTGCCTCGCCGGGGGCCGTGATGAAGCTCTCGCGGATGATGCCGTCGATGTCGATCAGGAAGGTCGCGCGGTTCGCGAAGCCCTTGCCCTCGAGGAAGACTCCATACTCCTTGGCGACAGCGCCATGCGGCCAGAAGTCCGCCAGGAGGGTGAAGTCGTATCCCTGCACCTCGGCCCACGACCGCAGGGCGGACTTGGAGTCGACCGAGATGCCGAGAAGCTCGACGTCGTTGTCTTTGAAGAGGTTGAGGTTCTCTTCGAGAGCACAGAGCTCGCTGGTGCACGTTCCCGAGAAAGCAAGGGGGAAGAAGACGAGGGCGACAGCCTTCTTGCCTCGGAACTGGCTCAACCGGATTCGTTCGCCGTACTGGTTGGCGAGGTCGAAATCGGGAGCGCGGGTGTCGTTCTCCAAAGCCATGAGGGTTCTTGTTTCCTTTCGCGAGCGGGGATGGACGCCTTGTGGGCCCCGACCTGGATGCCCGATCGCTGAACTTCGCCGATCCTACGCCTGATCCTCGTCAGTACCAACCGGCACGCGGCCGGAACGCCAGGAACATTCACTAGGCTGGAGGGTGGCGCGCATCGCCGACCCCCGGACACGAATCCGGGCACGGCACGCTCCGCACTTGAAAATCTGTCACCCACAGAAAGAGGTCGACGTTGACTGTCAACGACCAGGACCCGTACTCGGTTAATTCGAACGATTCCGATCCCGACGAAACCGCGGAGTGGAACGAGTCGCTCGACCAGCTGGTTGCGGCTCACGGCCACGGGCGTGCGCGCGAGATCATGCTGAGCCTGCTGAAGCGAAGCAAGGAACTGCATCTCGGTGTACCGATGGTTCCCACCACGGACTACATCAACACGATCGCCCCCGAGAACGAGCCGGCCTTCCCGGGCAACGAGGAGATCGAGCGCCGCTACCGCGCATGGATCCGGTGGAACGCCGCCGTGCTCGTGCACCGCGCGCAGCGTCCCGGCATCGCCGTCGGCGGCCACATCTCGACCTACGCGTCGAGCGCAGCGCTCTACGAGGTCGGCTTCAACCACTTCTTCCGCGGTCAGGACCACGCGTCCGGCGGCGACCAGATCTTCGTGCAGGGCCACGCCTCCCCCGGCACCTACGCTCGGGCCTTCCTCGAGGGTCGCCTCGGCGAGAACCAGCTCGACGGCTTCCGCCAGGAGAAGTCGCACGTGGGCGGAGGACTCTCGTCGTACCCGCACCCGCGTCTGATGCCCGACTTCTGGCAGTTCCCCACCGTGTCGATGGGTCTCGGCCCGATCAACGCGATCTACCAGGCGCAGCTGGCCAAGTACGTCACCAACCGCGGCATCAAGGACGCGTCCGACCAGCAGGTCTGGGCGTTCCTCGGCGACGGCGAGATGGATGAGGTCGAGAGCCGCGGACAGCTGCAGGTCGCAGCCAACGAAGGTCTCGACAACCTGAACTTCGTCATCAACTGCAACCTCCAGCGCCTCGACGGCCCCGTTCGCGGCAACGGCAAGATCATCCAGGAGCTCGAGAGCTTCTTCCGCGGTGCCGGCTGGAACGTCATCAAGGTCATCTGGGGTCGTGAGTGGGACTCGCTGCTCGCCAACGACACCGATGGCGCGCTGCTCAACCTCATGAACACCACGCCGGATGGCGACTTCCAGACGTACAAGACCGAAGACGGCGCGTACGTTCGCGAGAACTTCTTCGGCCGCGATCCCCGCGCGCTCAAGCTCGTGGAGAACTACACCGACGACGACGTGTGGAACCTCAAGCGCGGTGGACACGACTACCGCAAGGTCTACGCCGCGTTCAAGGCCGCAGCCGAGCACAAGGGCCAGCCGACCGTCATCCTCGCCCACACCATCAAGGGCTACGGTCTCGGCAAGAGCTTCGAGGGGCGCAACGCGACCCACCAGATGAAGAAGATGACGCTCGACAACCTCAAGGCGTTCCGCGACGAGCTTCGGATTCCCATCACGGACGCCCAGCTCGAGGAGAACCCCTACCTGCCGCCGTACTTCAAGCCGGCGGAGGGTGACGAGGCGATCGAATACCTGCACGAGCGTCGACGCGAGCTCGGCGGCTACCTGCCCGAGCGCCGCTCGAAGTACGAGCAGTTCGCCCTGCCCGACGACTCGGCCTACCAGACGCTGAAGAAGGGTTCGGGAACGCAGGAGATCGCCACGACGATGGCCTTCGTGCGACTGCTGAAAGACCTCACCCGGGCCAAGGGATTCGGGCACCGCATCGTGCCGATCATCCCCGACGAGGCGCGCACCTTCGGTCTTGACGCGTTCTTCCCGACGTCGAAGATCTACAACCCGAACGGTCAGAACTACACCTCGGTCGACCGCGACCTGCTGCTCGCCTACAAGGAGAGCCCGCAGGGAACGATCATCCACGTCGGCATCAACGAGGCCGGCGCGCTGGCCGCGTTCACTGCCGTGGGAACCTCGTATTCCACGCACGGCGAGCCGCTCATTCCGGTCTACGTGTTCTACTCGATGTTCGGGTTCCAGCGCACCGGCGACGCCCTCTGGGCCGCCGGAGACCAGATGGCCCGCGGATTCGTCATCGGCGCGACGGCCGGACGCACCACGCTGACGGGCGAGGGCCTGCAGCACGCCGACGGCCACTCGCTGCTGCTGGCATCCACGAACCCCGCCGTCGTGTCGTACGACGCGGCCTACGGGTATGAGATCAACCACATCGTGCGCGACGGCCTCGAGCGCATGTACGGCGGTGCGCACAGCGACCCGAACGTCATGTACTACCTGACGGTCTACAACGAGCCGCACGTGCAGCCGGCGGAGCCCGAGGGGCTCGACGTCGACGGCGTCGTGCGCGGCATCTACAAGCTGAAGAACGGCACGGTCGAAGGCCCCAAGGCGAACATCCTCGCCTCGGGCGTCGCGGTTCCGTGGGCGCTCGAAGCCCAGCAGCTGCTGGCCGACGACTGGGGCGTCTCGGCCGACGTGTGGAGCGTGACCTCGTGGACCGAGCTGCGCCGTGACGGACTGAAGGCGGAGGAGCACAACTTCCTCAACCCGAACGCTCCGAAGCAGACCGCCTACGTCACGACGAAGCTGGCCGACGCGGCCGGCCCGTTCGTCGCGGTGACCGACTACATGCACGCCGTGCCCGACCAGATCAGGCAGTTCGTCCCCGGCGAGTACGCGACCCTCGGCGCCGATGACTTCGGCTTCTCCGACACGCGACCCGCCGCGCGCCGCTTCTTCAAGATCGATGGACCGTCGGTGGTGGTGCGCACGCTCGAGCAGCTCGCTGCGAAGGGCGAGGTCGACGCATCCGCCCCCGCCTGGGCGATCGAGAAGTACCGTCTCTACGACGTGACGGCGGGAACCTCGGGTTCGGCCGGCGGAGAGAGCTGACGAACGCGAGTCAGTCGAACCGTTCCGTGAACAGATCAGGCACACCGATCGCAGGAGCGCGCGAGCATGCCCAAGAGTAAGGCGGAGACACTCGCGTGGCTCCGCACGATCTCGGGTGAGCTCGCGACGGCCACGATCAAGAGACTCGACGCGACGCTGCCCTGGTACGGCGACATGCCGCCAGGGCGGCGCAGCGCGGTCGGGCTCGTCGCACAGGCGGGCATCAAGTCGTTCATCCAGTGGTACGAGGATCCCTCGACGACCACGTGGATCGCCTCTGACGTGTTCGGCTCCGCCCCGCGTGAGCTGCTGAGGTCGGTCACGCTGCAGCAGACCCTGCAGCTGATCAGGGTGGTCGTCGAGGTCGTCGAAGACAGGGTCAAGGGCGCGGATGCCTCGCTGCGCGAGGCCATCCTGCTCTACTCCCGCGAGATCGCGTTCGCCTCGGCCGACGTGTACGCCCGGGCGGCCGAGGCACGCGGACTCTGGGACGCGAGACTCGAGGCCCTGGTCGTCGACTCCATCCTGAGCGGCGAGTACGACGACGAGCTTCCGTCTCGCATCGCGGCCCTCGGCTGGCATGGACACGGCGAGGTGAGCGTTCTCGTCGGAACGACCCCGCGCGTGCTCGACGTCGATCAGCTCCGCCGCACGGCGCGGCACCTGCAGGCCGACGTGCTCATCGGGGTGCAGGGCAATCGACTCGTCCTGGTGATCGGCCGCTCCATCCCCGCTCCCGGCAGCGCGTCTCCCCCGGCTGCCGCCGGCTCCGGTGAACACGACGCCGGCGAGCAGGCGACGGAGCCCACCCTGAGCTTCATGGACATCGCCCGAGCGCTCGAGCCGGGCTTCGGTCCCGGCCATCTCGTGCTCGGACACGAGGTGCCGAGCCTCGTCGACGCATCCCGCAGCGCGAAGGCGGCTCTCGCCGGGTTCGCCGTGGCCCGAGCCTGGCGCAACGCTCCCCGCCCCGCGCTGGCGGATGACCTGCTTCCCGAACGGGCATTGGCAGGCGACCCTCTGGCGCGCTCCACCCTGGTCAACAGGGTGTACCGCCCGCTGCAGGACCAGTCGCCCGAACTCATGGCGACGCTGTGGTGCTATCTCGACAACGGCCGTTCGCTCGAGGCGACCGCCCGTGAGCTCTACGTGCACCCGAACACCGTGCGCTACCGCCTCAAGCGGGTGTCCCAGGTGATCGGGTGGGACGCGACCGGGGCGCGGGAAGCCCTGATCCTGCAGTCGGCGCTCATCCTCGGCACCATGCACGATCACGACGGCGCCGTCAGCCGCAAGTGACGCCCCTGTACCCTTTCGACAGCAGTTCTCGTCATTGTTGGTGTGATATCGACACACCTTTCGGCTCAACTCTTGGGAGGATGATCTAGTGATCGTCATCGTCTGTCCTGGCCAGGGCTCGCAAACCCCCGGCTTCCTCTCCCCTTGGCTCGATGTTCCGGGCTACCGAGAACACCTCGACGAACTCGGAGAAGCCGCAGGCCTCGACCTCGTCGCCCATGGCACGACGAGTGACGCCGACACGATCCGCGACACGGCGGTCGCCCAGCCTCTGATCGTGGCCGCCGGCATCCTCACACTGCGCGCCCTGTTCGCCGACGGCCGTGCCGCCCGTATCGGCGGAATCGCCGGACACTCGGTCGGCGAGATCACCGCCGCCACCGGTGCCGGGGTGCTCAGCGAAACGGATGCGATGGCGTTCGTTCGCCAGCGCGGGCTCGCGATGGCCGCGGCTGCAGCCGAGACGACCACCGGCATGAGCGCCGTCATCGGAGCCGATGAGCAGGAGCTCCTCGCCCGCCTCGAATCGCTCGGACTGCAGCCTGCCAACTTCAACGGCGCCGGGCAGATCGTCGTGGCCGGTGAGCCCGAGGCGCTTGCCGCCCTCGCGGCCGACCCTCCGGCCAAGGCCCGGGTCATTCCACTTCAGGTCGCCGGCGCGTTCCACACCCGATACATGACGCCCGCGGTTGCCACGCTCACCGAGGTCGCGTCTCGACTCGAGCCCGGCGACCCCACGACGACCCTGTGGACGAACAGGGATGGCAGCGTCGTCACGAGCGGCCGAGAGTTCGTCGACCTCCTGGTGGGTCAGGTCTCGTCGCCCGTGCGCTGGGATCTGGACATGCAGGCCTTCGCCGACTCCGGCGTCACCGGCATCATCGAGGTCGCGCCCGCGGGCGCACTCACCGGTCTCGCCAAGCGAGGCCTTCGCGGTACACCCACCGTGGCGGTCAAGACACCCGACGACCTCGAGGCGGCCTTCGCGCTGCTCGACGGCGCCGCGTGAGCACGACACCCGATTCGACAGTCCCGGAGACGATATGAAGCACGCCCCTCTCAACCAGAATCGCGGCAGCGAGTTCACGCGCATCCACAGCGTGGGTGCCGCTCGCGGTGAGAACGTGGTGCCCAACGACGACCTCGTCGGCCCGATCGACTCATCCGACGAGTGGATCAGGCAGCGCACCGGAATCATCGAGCGCCGCCGAGCGGGCAAAGACGTACTGGCGGTCGACCTGGCGACGACAGCCTCCCTCGAGGCCATCGAGCGCGCCGGAATCGACCCCCAGCAGATCGGCGCCGTCATCGTCGCCACGATCAGCAACCCGGTCGTCACCCCGTCGATCTCGTCGCTGCTCGCGGAGCGCGTCGGAGCGAATCCGGCGGCCGCCTACGACATCGAGGCGGCGTGCGCCGGCTACACGTACGGCATCGCCCAGGCCGACTCGCTCATCCGGGCAGGGCTTGCCGAGTACGTTCTCGTGGTGGGAGCGGAGAAGCTCTCGGAGTTCATCGATCCGGCCGACCGGTCGATCTCGTTCCTCCTCGGCGACGGCGCCGGCGCGGCCATCGTGGGTCCGAGCGATTTCGCCGGCATCTCGCCCAGCATCTGGGGTTCCGACGGTTCGAAGTGGGACACGATCTACATGACCGGCACCCACGCGCAGTTCCGCGACGGTGAGATCGACGTGTGGCCGACCATGCGCCAGGAAGGCGCCACGGTCTTCCGCTGGGCCGTCTGGGAGATGGCGAAGGTCGCCCAGCGAGCTCTGGATGCCGCGGGCATCACGAGCGCGGACCTGGCGGCGTTCATTCCCCACCAGGCGAACATGCGCATCGTCGACGAGTTCGCGAAGCAGCTCAAGCTTCCCGAATCCGTCGCCATCGCACGCGACATCGCGACCACCGGCAACACGTCGGCGGCATCCATTCCCCTGGCGACGCACCGACTGCTCGAGGAGAACCCCGAGCTCTCGGGCGGACTCGCACTGCAGATCGGCTTCGGTGCCGGCCTGGTCTTCGGCGCGCAGGTCGTCGTACTGCCCTAGTCATCAACTCGCGTTGCTTAGTCAAGAACGCGCACGGCCTGACCTAAACTAAGTGACGGTCAATTCAACCCTCAAGGAGAAACACAATGGCATTGTCCACCGAAGAAGTGCTGGCCGGCCTGGCCGAACTCATCAACGACGAGACCGGTATCGCCACCGACACAGTCGAGATGGACAAGTCGTTCACCGACGACCTGGACATCGACTCGATCTCCATGATGACGATCGTCGTCAACGCTGAAGAGAAGTTCGACGTGAAGATCCCCGACGAAGAGGTCAAGAACCTCAAGACCGTCGGCGACGCTGTCACGTTCATCGTCGCAGCACAGGACTGATACTCCACCGCTGCAGCGCAGACGGCAGGCCCGGGCATCTGGCCCGGGCCCGTCGTCCACGCACCTGATCCTGCCCACGATTGACCACGTGCAAGAGAGTTTTTCCATGAGTTCCAAACGAATCGTCGTCACCGGAATCGGCGCGACGTCCCCCCTCGGCGGCACAGCCCGCGAAACGTGGGACGCGCTTCTTGCCGGAGTCTCGGGCGCCACCACCCTCGAGCAGGAGTGGGTCGCCAAATGGGAGATCCCCATCACGTTCGCCGCCCAGGCGAAGGTGCCGTCGAGCGAGGTGCTCGAGCGCATCGAGACCAAGCGCCTCGACCCCTCGAGCCAATTCGCACTCACTGCTGCCCGCGAGGCGTGGGCTGATGCGGGCTCTCCGGATGTCGTGCCCGAGCGCTTCGGCGTCGACTGGGCCACCGGCATCGGCGGCGTCTGGACACTGCTCGACGCGTGGGACACCCTGCGCGAACGTGGTCCCCGCCGCGTGCTTCCCATGACCGTGCCGATGCTCATGCCCAACGGCCCGGCTGCGGCCATCGAGATGAGCCTGGGTGCCCGCGCCGGCGCCCGCACCGTCGTCTCGGCCTGCGCATCCAGCACCGAGTCGATCGCCAACGCCTACGACCACCTGCAGGCCGGCTACGCCGACATCATCATCGCCGGCGGATCCGAGGCGGCCATCCACCCGCTTCCCATCGCATCCTTCGCCGCCATGCAGGCCCTGTCGAAGCGCAATGACGACCCCGCCACCGCCTCGCGTCCCTATGACGTGACCCGCGACGGCTTCGTTCTCGGAGAGGGCGGAGCCGCCATCGTCCTGGAGACAGAGGAGCACGCTCTCGCCCGTGGCGCACGCATCTACGCAGAGGTCGTGGGCGGTGCCGTCACCAGCGACGCGTATCACATCACGGCCCCCGATCCCGAAGGGTCCGCGGCCGCCCGCGCGATGATCGCCGCCGTGGAGAACTTCGGATACTCCCTCTCCGACGTCGCGCACATCAACGCCCACGCCACCTCCACCCCGGTGGGCGACATCGCGGAGTACAAGGCTCTGCGCCACGTGTTCGGCGATTCCCTCGCGGGAATCCCCGTGTCGGCGACGAAGGCATCCACCGGGCATCTGCTCGGCGGTGCCGGCGGTATCGAGGCGATCTTCACCATCCTCGCGCTGCACGAGCGCACGGCGCCGCCCACGATCAACCTCACCGAGCAGGATCCGGAGATCGAGATGGACGTCGTGACGGCTCCCCGCACCCTGCCAGACGGCGATCTCGTGGCGATCAGCAACTCGTTCGGCTTCGGCGGTCACAACGCCGTCGTCGCGTTCAAGACCGCCTGAGCCGCGTCGCGGCAACAGAGTTGTCGTTCGGTCCCCTCCCCCCAGTCGACGTCAGTCGCTTGGAAGGAGGGGACCGAACTGGTTAACCGACGGAGTGAAGCCACACCACGGGCGAGAAATCGCTTTCGTGGCGGAAGGGCTCCAGCTCGTCGTCCCATGCCTGTCCTAAGGCCAGGCGGAGCTCGCGGTGCAGTTCGAGGGCGTCGGTACCGGCAGCCTCCATGGCCGCGCGCACGCGGTCCTCGGGAATGACGGTGTTGCCCGCGCTGTCGGTCTGCGCATAGAAGATGCCGAGGTCGGGCGTGTGCACCCAGCGTCCGCCGTCGGAGCCGGCGGCGGGGTCTTCGGTGACCTCGTAGCGCAGGTGCTCCCAGCCGCGGAGCGCCGAGGCGATGGCCGCGCCGGTGCCGGCGGGACCCTCCCAGTAGAACTCCGTCCGCTGGGATCCGCGGAGCACGGGCTGCTCGCGCCAGCTGAAGTTGACGGCACGACCAATGGCGCGACCTGCGGCCCACTCGACGTGGGGGCAGAGCGCGCGGGGGGCGGAATGAACGAAGATCATTCCGTGTGCGACGGGTGCCACCATTGTTTTCTCCATTTCGTGAGGTACGTCTTCCCCAACGACCTGTGAAATGGAACTGCGGCGGCACTGATGTGAAGTTGTTCTTGCATTATGCACGATGGGGCTGCGTACTGCCAGATGATTTGCCGCAGCAGCCCGGCGAGCCGTGCCTCACCGCCTCCTCACGGCAGGCATACTGAGTAGACAATTACTTCGATGGAGCGCGTCATGTCGGTGAGGTCGGGAATCCTGGCCGTGTTGAGCCTCGGGCCGGCCTACGGATCGCAGGTGCACGGCGAGGTCGAGACGCGCATGCACCGTGTCGGATCGATCAACGTCGGCCAGATCTATTCGACCCTCGACAGGCTGCAATCACAGGGGTTCGTGATCAGCGAAGGGATGACGGCCGACGGACTGCCGCTCTACGCCCTCAGCGCACGCGGCCGAGCGGAGGTCGACACGTGGGTGACCACGGCGGACACCGGATCGACCTGGTCGGATTTCGTCGGCCACGTGCTTCTGGTCGCCTCACTTCCCGGCGCGCCCGTCGATGACCTGGTGCAGGCCTATCGCCACGTGTTCGAGGAGGAGGCCGTCCCCACGACCGACAGCTCGGACGAGCCGCTCGCCGCGCTCGGCGAGAGGGCGACCCGCGTGCTCTCGAGTTCTGCGCTTGCCTGGCTCGACGACGTGCAGCAGGTTCTGTCGACGGCCGACCACGCCCGTCCGCTGGGCAGCATGCGTCCCCGGCGTGGTCGCCGTCCACGACAGATGAGCTAGGTCCGCTTCTCCGAGCGCACGAAGAGCGAGGCGGGCAGCAGTCTCGCCCGTCGACGCACCGACTGGTCGGCCTCGTCGGCGATCGACTTCTCGATCGAGAGGACTGCAGCCTTCACGGCGCCTCTTTCGACTCCGCCCACGGGCACGCTGCGCGACGAAGCGAATTGCTCACGTTCGACGGCCTGCCGCAGGGCGTTCACGTCATCGCGCGCAACGCGGCGGATTCTCCGCAGGCGCTCGGCGAACACCGCGGGCGTGTCTCCGCGCGAGACCTCGATCCCATAGTCTCTGGCGAAGTCCTGCAGCTCCAGCCAGGCCCCCGTGGCCGGCCTCTGCGAGGCGTCGATCGCGGCCAGCGAGCGGCGCCGACGCCAAGACCGGATGCCTGCGGGCACGAGTCCCAGGAGGACGACACCCGCGGCCACGGCCACAGCAGTGAGCCATCCCCGCAGCTGGGCGAGCGACCGGGCCTCCCCCGTCGACGCCGCCGCCGTGGGATCGACCTCGTCGCGTGCCTGGGACGTGGGCGCCACGTCGGTTGTCTGGGGTGCCGCGGCCTGTGACCCGGCACTCTGCTGCGCGAAGGCGGGCAGGGTGTACTCGGGAACGGAGATGCCGAGGCTCGGGGTCGGCTCGAAAGGAAGCCATCCGATGCCGTCGAAGTACAGCTCGGGCCAGGAGTGCAGCTGGTCGGTGAGCACCTCGTACTGCGGCTCGCCGTCGACGTAGCGGGTCGCCGCAGAGCTGGGGAAGTATCCGATGGCGATGCGCGAGGGAATGCCCAGGACGCGCGCCATCGTGGCCATGGTTGCGGCGAAGTGAACGCAGTATCCGCTCTTCACCTCGAGGAAGGCCGCCAGCGCCTCGGCGTTGGTTCCGTCGAACGAGCCGTCGACGGGCGTCTCGACCGAGTAGTCGAATTCGCCCGACGTGAAGTAGGACTGCAGGGCGACGGCGCGGTCGTAATTGGTCGTCGCGCCGGCCGTGACCTCGCGGGCCACGTCGGAGACGACCGGCGGGAGATCCGGAGGCAGCTCGAGCAGCGGATTCAACGCGACGGGCACGATGCTGCCGGCCGCGGCGAGCTGCTCGGCCGAGGGCGTGACGACCAGGCTCTCGACGGTGTAGTCGTCTCCCCTGCTGTCGTTGCGGCTGTCGGGGAGGGTGACGACGCCGGTCTCGGGGTCGGCGCTCCACCCACGGCCCGCGTTGTCCAATGACGTTGCGGGAGACGGGAGCGGCAACCATTCGCTTCGCAGTCCCTCGATCGAGACCTCGGTGCTGACCGTGCTGCGCTCCACGTCGTCGGCGAGACCGGGCGGGGAGGCCAACTGCTCAACCCTGCCGCCGCCCGTCTCTTCAGGCTGCCAGGTGCCCGTCGAGAAGTCGTTCAGATCGACCATCTTGAGATAAAGGGGTGTCTCGGCCGTGGTCACGTAGCTGAGCGACAGGATCGGGGTCGTGCGACGAAGATCTCGACCGAGCTGGATGACAGGGTCGATGCCTGCACCGTAGATCGAGGGAACACGGCCGCTGTTTCTCGAATCGGCGAAGGCCTGGGCGGTCAACCCGGGTGTCACAGCCGGAATGACGAGGGCGCACACGATGGCCGCGGCTCCCAGGGCGAACGCGGTGAGGGGGGAACG